>ERZ779637.718-NODE-718-length-18963-cov-23.512957_pt1 | contig 18963 bp, 23 predicted proteins | sample MGYA00514196_ERZ779637 | MGnify/ENA primary metagenome ERZ779637 (study PRJEB29562, sample SAMEA4376700) | mouse gut metagenome | isolation source: Cecum | study: EMG produced TPA metagenomics assembly of the A DSS colitis mouse model was used to assess the...
TTTGGGAAAAGCCTGAAAAATAAGTAAATTTGGGCTTGACATTATAGGAAGGAGTAAGTAAAATGGGATTTTTTGCAATGGTAGCGTCAATGTTGTTAGGGATATTTTTTATTGCCCTCGGAATATCTCGTAAAAAGCATAAGGGGTGGTCTATTAGCCTTATTGCACTTGGAATAGTATTTGTTATTATTTCAGTTTATTTGGGACTTCCTAAATAAAAATTGGTTTGCGAATAATGGTTAAGGTCAATGTGGTGATTGTATGCAGAAAGAAAATATGAAATGGCTATTATGCCCTCTTTGCGGAAATAAAACCCGCAACAAAATTAGAGAGGATACGATATTGAAAAACTATCCCCTTTACTGTCCGAAATGCAAGCAAGAAGTTTTGATTGAAGTCAAGGACTTGCAAGTAACCATCATCAAAGAGCCAGACGCTTTAGACGCAGAGCCGATGAATGAGTGAGCAATCACCGTTTGTCGGCTCTTTTCTTTTTACATAGGCAGGACAAGCCCACCTAATAAAAAAACGATGTGCGGGTGGGCTGATTTGTTATGCTTGAACTACCCTCCGACTTCGCTTTTGAAGTTTGGAGGGATTTCTTTTGCCTGCAAGCAGCTTTCATCTGCATTTACATATACTATACCGAGGATGGACGGATAATCTGTTAAAAAAATCCTCACTAACACATGGGGGCTTCCTGCCCTACAAGTAGAAGTCAAATATCTACATAATAGAAATAGATTCTCCTTAAACCGTAAAGGTGTGACAGCCCTTACGGTTTTTCTTTTGTCGTTTTTTGCAGGAATATGCCATATGGCAGTTTCTGGCATGGGCTGCCGTTCTCCGCCTTTCAATCTGGAGTTTAGCGATTTTCAAAATTCAGATTGGAGGTGTCTACGGTGAAATACGCACCGAGAAAAGTATATATCAAAGAGAATGGCGGTTATGTGGAGTTGTCCTATATGGATTTTTGCCGCCGCAGGGAAGCAGACCGTACATATTCGGACAAGTTCTTTATCCCTGTGCAGGGCTGCCTTATTGAGGTTATGCGGGAACAGTACACGGACTTCTATCGGGATAAAGAGCGGTGGCGTTATCTTCAGAAACTTGATACGAAGAACAGCCAGCTTTCATTGGACGGCTTTGTCGATAGCGAGGGCAACTCTCTGGACTTTATTGCCGATGAAACGGCGGACATTGAGGAAACGGTTATCCATTCCATGATGTTGGACAGGCTGAACGCTGCCCTGCTCTTGCTGTCGGACGATGAGCAGGTGTTGATACGGGCAATCTTCTTTGACGGTGTTTCTACGAAAGAGATTGCAAGGATGGAAAATGTAGACCAGAGTACGGTAAACAGACACAAGCTCAAAATTCTGGCAAAGCTCAGAAAAATAATGGAAAGCAGATTTTAAGTGCAAAGCCCCTTTGATTTTTCCTTTGGGAAATCGAGGGGGCTTTGTTACTGCCCTCTCAATCTTGGATTTATGGAAATCCCGATTGGAGGAAAAGAAATGGCATATAACCACGGACGGGAGGAGCGCAAATGGCGTATCTGGAAAGAGGCGGAGGAAAGGATTTTACGGAAGTGCGGCGTTGACGAGGATACCATCGAGAAAATCCGTATCTATGACAGGGCAGATTTTAATGCCGCCAGACGCTTCTACCGCTATCTAAATGATGTCGGGGAATACCTTGAGGGAATGGCAGACAGGGAGAAGCAAACGGAGGTTAGGACGGTGGCCGATTTACTGGACGAGATTGAAAATGAAAATCTGTACCTCGCATTAGTTACGATAGACAGGCGCACTCTGAAAATTGTTCTCCTAAAAATGCAGGGCTATTCCACAAAGGAGATTGCCCCGATTGTCGGTCTGACAACGGGGGCTGTCTACGCAAGGATGGGACACCTGCGGAAAAAGCTGAAAGCCTTTAAGCGGTAAGGGAAGAAAATTACATTTGCCTGCGGGCTATGGGGTGAGAGGTCAAAAACCTTTCGCCCTATTTTTTCGCAGGAGGAAAAACATAATGGCATACCGAGTTAAGACATATACGCTTCGGGAGGAAGCGGCGGAAAACGGCACAAGGTATTTTATCAGCTTTAAGGACGGGCAAGGCAGCTATCACGAATTAGAGGTGTCTGAACAATTCTTTATAGAGTTTCGGCAGATGGAGCGCAAAAACCGTAACATCCAGACACCATGGGCATCCTCCTTCTTCAGCCGGGAAGCTATAATTTTTTGAGACGCAATCTCCTGGATTTCCAATGAAATCCCGTCCTGTTCCCATCTGCATTCATGCTCCCCTCCGTCCCAGTGAACATTCTCGATCCTGTCATATCGGCTTCCCTGGTTCCACTTTACTACCGTAGCAATAAATTCCTCCTGTAAAAAGTTTTCGGAGACCGGGAATTTTGTCGTGTAAGTAATCATTATTCTTCTCCATGCGTATGCTTATTTTCCGGATTTTCCGCCCTGTCAGATATCCTTATTCTTCGACAGCGCAGAAAAACCCATATTTAATATTATAGCAAATACACACAAAAAAAAACAACGTATTACTTCTTATGCCGCCCGATATCCCCTTTCTTTCCTGTCGTAGATAATCTGCCGCTCCTTTTCCCCAACCAGCGCCGTGCGCTCGGCATAATACGCCCTGAGATCATCAATGTCCCTCTGCACGGTACGCATATCAATTTCATACGCGAGAGCAAGCGTCTCTTTACGGATAAGCTTTCCTTCATCCAGATCCAGATGCATATCCATAATCCTTACATACTTGGGCCTCTTCATGGAATTACCCCTTCCTGCCTAAAAGCTCTAACGCGGCGCCTCCGACAACCTTAACAATCTTTTCCAGCATACTTTCCTCCTCCTTCATAACGCAGGCTGTGCCCGGGTTTTTGTGTGAATCCGTATTACTTATTTTTTTATAATACTTATTATACCTGTTTTTCCGGGAACGAAAAGATGAATAATATATTTAAAGGTCAGGTACACCGCCAGAAAACTGGTTGTGACGGACAATGTGCTGGGAGCCAGATTCGCCGTGTGGAAATACGCCAGGATAAATTTCCACCATCAACTTGAACGATAAGCCTTGATATAAAAGATTTCGCCGTTTCCAGCGGCAGCCCAAGGCATTCCGGCATATAAGGATTCGCCGTTGAGCCGGATCTCTTAATCAGAGGGATATAAATAACGTCTGCTCATAGCACTTACAATCCCGAAATAGCAAATATAAAAAACCACATTACACGCCCCAAACTCACCAGCTAATTTGAGCAGAATATTATTCAAAGAAGCTGGCAATGTTAAGTTCAATTTTCCATTCAGTAGCGGTATGCAGAATAAAACAATCAATAAAGCCATTAACATTGGAGAGGATAATTTAATTGCTATCTGCTGATTCACAAGTCTTGCTATCTGTTTATCGCTTTTTCCCATACAGCGCATTATCTGATTGCTTTTTGAATTTTTCCTAATATCTATAATCTGATGCAATGATAGTATTGAAAAATAAATAGTCAAAAACACGATGCAGATACTTATTTGTGACGTTCCCATCCACTGGCGCGTAGCCGTATCAAAAAGCTGAAATTCCGGCTGCAATATCAATATTCCCGTTACAAAAGAACACCCTGAAAACAAAAAGCATATGCAAAAAACAGTATTAACCATAGCGGAGGTTTTGAAATCTGATGTTACGTTTGCTGTAATATATAGCCTGTCTTTTTGATATATCTTAACGGATTTCATTCGCCTGTACGCATATAAATAGCCAAATACCCATTTGTAAAAAGCAAAAACAGATATCAGCAAAGGGATTGCCGTAACAGATACGGGATATACAATATAAACTTCCGGCAGGAAAACAATGCCACAAATGCAACCAATGAAGCACACAAAGCACAAAAAGAAAATTATGCCCCATTTTTTATAGTTTCCTGTATTTTTTACGCCCTGATTGCGGTTTCTTTCATACATCAGTTCTCTTATCTGCAGTTTGTTCAAGCGCTGTTTCAACCGAAAAGTACACACTGTTTCAATAAGGCCAAAAAACAGAAATGTATAGAACATACTTTTACCATAAAGGAATCCGCAATGTTTCATTTCATGCAGCGGCTCACGGAAATACCAAAATCCATATATGGAAAAGCCTATTGTTGTTCCTGCTATATAGCAGAAAAAACCAATCAGCAAGACTTCGCATAGGAACAGCCGGGTTAATCTCTTCTTTCCCATACCCAATAATAAATAGCTTGCAAGTTCTTTTGCCCGCTGCTTTAACATGAAAGTATCTATATATCCAACTAAAACTATTTGAATGGCTGCTATCAACAATGGCAGAGAAATCACTTTAAAACCGGCTGATTCTCCAATAATGGTTATACAATTGGATACCTCTATAATCGCCAAAAGGACGGTCATGGTAACAACATATAAAAGATAATTTATAAAAGACCGCTTGGCATTACGGATTGACAACTTCAAGTACATCATGGCTTTCTCCCTCTATCCATTCTATTTTCTTCAAAATATCTGCGAAAAAGGTCTGTTTGTTTTCCTGTTCCCGGTTTAAAGCAGCTTTTATTTCGCCGTCTTTCATAAATAAAATTCTGTCGCAATAACTGGCTGCTATGATATCATGTGTGACCATCAATATTGTCGCACTGTACTCTCTACAAAGCATAGCAAGGGTGTCTAAAAGCTGTCTGGCTGCGTGGGAATCTAATGCCCCGGTAGGCTCGTCCGCAAGTATAATATCTGGATTTACCACAATAGCACGGGCGCAGGCGCAGCGTTGCCGTTGACCTCCCGATACCTCATACGGAAATTTATCTAATATTGCTGATATATCCAGCTTTTCAGACAAACTTTGAATCGTTGGGCGAATGCTTTCTTTGGAAACCTCTTTAATTGTCAAAGCAAGCGCAATATTTTCATAGATAGTCAAAGTTTCAAGTAAATTATATTCTTGGAAAACAAAGCCTAAATGTCTGCGGCGAAATTCTGCGGTAGCTTCGTCTGGTATATCCACTATATTCTGTCCGCTTATTCGTATCGACCCATTTGTTGGCTTGTCTATTGTGGCTATTAAATTAAGCAATGTTGTTTTCCCAGAACCGGAAGCCCCCATGATTCCAACAAAGCTGCCGTGTGGTATCTGAAAACTTACATCATTTACAGCTAACACTGAATTATTTTCTGTTTCATAGAGTTTGGAAACATTTTCAACTTCCAAAACATTTTCGGGGGTTGTATCACTTTCTTTTGATTCCCATTTATCATGTCCTAACCAATTTGTAATCACGTCCATAAGTACCTTATCTGCTTTTTCTTTCAAATTTTCTTCTGCAATGCACTCACCCGCGAATAGTTCGTTCAAAGTAATGTCTAAAAGAGTGCATAAAGGCATAAACAAAGACAAATCCGGCATAGACCGTCCCGTTTCCCATTTTGAAATAGCCTTATCCGTTATTTCCAGTTTTTCTGCCAACTGGCTTTGCGTCCAGCCTTTTGCTTTCCGGCGTTCGGAAATAAAAGTTCCAATCTTAATTTGATTCATCATTCAGCCCTCCTGCTTGCGGTAAATTATATAAATCCGGCATAAAAATGAACACTTACCAACGGTAGAGTTGGATAAAACGGGACTTTTTAACTCTACTGATAGTATAGTTCTGAGCGGAATTTGACGAAGTATAAGGAAATATGTACAGTTGGAGCAGCTGGAGGAAGAGAAAATGGAGTATATGCTGCAGCATGAGTACAGGCATATTAGATTACAGGATTCGGAGGATAATACATCTGTCTGGAAGAAACTGGCAGTGAATCCGCCAGAGATGAAAACACCCGGCTTTCGCCGGGCGTTTTCATCTCATTATATATTTTCAAGGGGGAATAGCATATTTACGGATAGTCATCATTTACAGAGCGGTATCCACTGCCGCGCCCTTCAGATCCTCTTCCATAAGATTCATCTTGTTCATGATATCCTTGAGTTCCTGCTGGAAGTCAGATGTACCACCTGTCATCTGCAGCAATTCTTCCGTGGGAAGAGCTTCGATCAAATCTTCGGTTCGTTTCTCGTTTTCATGTGCCTTCTCCCGGGCAGCATCCATCTGATCTTCAATCTGCGCTTTGTCCTCCCGGATGGCCTCCAGCTTCTCTTCCTCTTCTTCCTTCTTCTCTTTTTCCTCCTGGGCCTTATCTACCTTCTCCTGCATCTCCTCGTCGATGTGGTCCATGCCCTGATCCTTGATCATGCTGATGATCTCCTTGCGGGCGGCATCCATAATGGCCTCCGCCTCCTCCTGGGCGGCTATCATGGGATTGCCCTTGCGCAGATCCAGACGGGCCTTATGCACCGCCTTGTTTGCCGCTTCATAACTCTTGATCATCGCAGTATTATCATTAATAGCCTGCTGATTGGTCTCTATCCGGTCAACTATATCCTTGCAGTAATCATAGTAGTCCGTCAGCCCCCGGTCCTTCATCTCCTGGTAACGGGCCTTCTCCTCGTCGCTCATATCAGAAGGCATCTCGCTGCCCTTCTTCAGAATATTCCAGTCCTCATCAGACAGCCCTTCTTCTCCCAGACCATATTCCTTGCCAATCTCCTGCTTTTGGGCTTCCAAATCCTTCAGCGCCTTCTTAGTCTCCAGATTTTCGGCCCGCAGTTCCTTCATCTTGGCCTCTCGCTCCGCCACCTCTTTATCGATCTTGCGATCCGCGGCAAAAGCATCCCCCACCACTTTCAGGGCTTTTTTCTGAGCCATCTGCTTTTTCCGGGCAATGGGGTCAATATTGTTATTCAACGACCCGGCAAAAAAAGTGCTGCTATTGCTCTCCTCCTGGCTCAGACCCAGTAACTGGCTGCGACCGCTCTGAGGATCCCCCCCTACAAAAATGCTTACATTATTTACCTTCATAAGAAATCCCTTTCCTTTCTCTGCGCCAACTCCTTTTGGCATATTATGTACTATCACAACTTATATCGGATTACGCACGTAAATTATTTATATGTCTTTTCTTTTTTTTATTACTTAAGAATCAACATCTTTTACACCCGGGAAGCGAGCCTTCCGGCTTTATTCTTGCCATCTTATACCGGCAATGCTATAATAATTTCGTTTGAAAAAAGAAACTATGTGGAAAGAGAGCATAACATCATGCCTCCATTATATGATCTTTTATTTGGATTTTTGGACGGCCTGGCAGGGCATCTGGCGCTGACGGCCTATCTGTTTGCTGTGACAGATGAACAGGCGGTGTGGAGGCGGCTGAAAAAATTGCCGCCTCTGCTTCTGTCTCCACTGGCTGCCGTTCTGCTTACCGTTGGACTTAATGCTGTGCCAGAACTGGAAACTTTTCAATATTTCATCTTTTCCTTTGCCATCCTTGTCATGTGTACCGTTTGGGTGCGGTGGGCATGGCAGTTCGGATTCTGGCGGGCCTTTGCCGCCACCTGTATGGCCAGCATCTTTCAGGTAGCCACCACCGCCCTGTGTGCGATGCTGTTCTGGATAGTTCTGTTGGGCGAAAGGAACCTACCCGCAGTGTTGTTAATGGGACTGCATGTAATCATCAGCATTGCTGCCGCCCTACTGCTGTATAAACTCCGGTTTGGGATGTGGTTTTGCCTGCTGCTGGACAACGAATCCGCCATTTGGAGGACGGCTCTCCTGCTGTTTGCTTTGGATGCTACCGTGGAAATGTTCTATTTTATGGTAAATGGCGTCCGGCCCCAATACCTGTTACTCTACTATCTGCTGCTGGCATTCATGGTAGTCCTGATGACAGCGCTGATAGTCTACCTGGCCCAGAGGTTTGATGCTGCCCGGAAAATGCAGGCGCAGCAGGACATCATCGCCCAGCAGCGGCTCTATGAACAAGATCTGGAAACCATACGCCGTGAGGTGCGCGCTTTCCGCCACGACTACAAAAACCTTCTGGCAGGTTTGTCCCAGCAGGCGGGGGCAGGAGAACTGGAGGATCTGCGCCGTACCCTGTCTGCGTTGGATCTCGGGTTTGACCTACGGCTTGGAAAGAAAATTCAGTCATCCACCCAAATCGGGAATTTGCAGATCCCGGAAGTCAGAAGTCTACTTTTAAACAAACTCGCCGCCATGCAGGAGAAGGGGGTAGAGTGCCGCCTGGAGGTGCTTTATCCCGTAGTGGCTGTTGATATGGATGTATGGGATTTTGTCCGCTGTCTGGGCATACTGATAGACAACGCCATGGACGCGGAAAAACCCTGGGTAGAAATCCTGCTGCAGGCTCAGGACGGACAAGTATTTTTTCGGATATCCAATCCCTACGAAAATAATATTGTACCTGAAAAAATGTGGAACGATGGCTGGTCCACCAAGGGGACGGGACGGGGAGTGGGACTGCATAGCTATCAGCGTATTTTAGGGCGCCATCCCAATGCCTCCCCCTGCACCGGCTGGGAGAACGGTGTGTTTGTTCAGGAGTTGACAGTGGAGGGCAGACTATGATCGAAATTTTTATTTGCGATGATGAGGACACAGTCCGCCACCAGATCCGAACTGCTCTGGAGTGGAAGATCCTTGTAGAAAACTACGATATGAAGGTCGTGTGCAGCGCAGCCAATGCGCAGGAACTGCTGGACGCGGCAGAAAATGGTAAACGAGGCATATACTTTCTGGATGTAGAACTGAAGGACAGGGAATGGGACGGTTTCCGGCTGGGGCGTGAGCTGCGGCGGCGGGATCCTCACGGCATACTGGTTTATATCACCAGCTATGGAGATTTGGCCTGGCGTACATTCCAATATCATTTGGAAGCGTTTGACTACATTGTTAAGGGGGCGGAGCCGATTGGACCGTCAGTGTCACGGTGCCTGGACGAGATACAGGCGCGTCTGTTAGCAGAGCGCCAGGCTCCGGCGGAGACCTTCACCCTGCGGGCAGGAGAAATGGTCCGTCATATACCTTTGTGCGATATCCTCTTTTTTGAAACCGCCCCCACACCACATCATGTCTTTCTCCATACATCCAATAGCCGGATTGATTTTCTAGGCAGCCTCAATGAATTGGAAACTCAGCTGGGGCATCAATTTATCCGCACACACCGGGCATATCTGGTAGCGGCAGATAAGATTGAGACAGTAGATTTAAAACAGAATAAGCTGTGGGCCGGCGGCCACGAGTGCATGCTTTCCCGCGCCGGGAAAGCAAAGCTGCGCAAAACTCTGGGAGGAAGCCAGTGAGGTTTTCTCCCATTCCATTTAGGAAATTTTTCTGTTCATTCAGGAAATTTAAACCATATAGCCTTTTCTATGTGGTATATTTGCGTTTGCAAGCGGAGAATGAAAGGGAGGTGAGTGTATGAAGAAGGATCGCTTTGTGGAAGTCTACTCCCAGGGAGCCGTTAATGTGGTAAAGATTATTGTTGATAAGGAAACCGGCGTGAATTATTTGTTGGGATCCCATGATTTGCGAACAGGCACTGGGATGACCGTTATGGTGGATCAGGATGGTAAGCCTGTCGTTACCCCTATTAGCTAAAACATAATATAGGCAAAATGGTAATTATGACTGATTAGTGAGGTAGCGGAAAATGGATAAGAAAAAACTTGGCTGGTGTATTGTTTTGTCCGACGTTGTTATTTCAGCGGCTATTCTGTTGCTGAGAGATAAAATTTCCGTTTGCAACAGCCATAACTTTTCTTCTCCGTGCGCCGCTCTTCCTTTGTGGGGCAGTTGATGAAATGGTAGAAATAGAAGCAAAAGGTACACATGATATTTAGCGGTAATACCTGATGACTTTTTCCCCGAATCCTATTATAATGGAGTAGGAAAAACGGGAGAAAAAACATGATTATCCAAGAGATTCGCACTATTGATGAACTGCTGCAATTTATGAACGGGCTGTTTGAAAAGCATGGGTCCCGGTTGTGGTACAGAGGCGAGGAGAATGCCAACCTGACCCTGATTCCCTCCATCCAGCGCAGTGAGAGACGGCTGCAGGTGGAGCGGTATATTACCAACGATTTTTACATCCGCGCCAGACAGATTCTGGACAATCCACCCAGGAAGCACAATTATGCGGCCTGGGTGTCTCTGATGCAGCACTACGGCCTGCCCACCAGGATGTTGGACTGGAGCGAGTCACCTCTGATCGCCGCCTTTTTTGCCACGGAAACTTATCGGTCCACGCCGGATATTGACGCCGGTGTATGGGTGCTGGCCCCTGATCTGTTAAATGAGATGGAGGGCTTTGGCCGCTGCATCTATCCCATAGACGCGGATACCACCCAGGAGATGCTGCTGCCCGCCTTCAAGCACAACCACCACAATATGGAACTGGTGGACCGGATTCTGGCCTGCAGTTCCACGGAAAACGACCTGCGGATGTACTCCCAGCACTCCAACTTTACGGTTCACAATTCCCTGCAAAGGCTGGAAGATATCTGTGATGAAAACATGCTTTATAAGATTATTATTCCCTGTGACAGGAAGAAGTATTTCATCGACAGCCTGCGGGTATTTGGCATCACCGAGAGCACGGTTTATCCCGATCTGGATCATATATCCATTGATCTGCGGGATTCTTATGGGATTTGAGGCTGGCCAGGCGGCGGCAGCCTGTTTGATGCTGCCTTCAAGACACTCTCTTGTCCATCATCTACTTTTTTACAGGAAAATATGGGGTTGCCTTTTGCGGGAAAGAAGTGCTGATCGGTGGTAACCAACACAGACCGAGCCTAAAGCGAGATTTAGGCATCGGTCTGTTTTCATAATTATCCTAATATTCCCTTTTTCCGTTCCAACAATGCTATTTGAACCACCTGTGTACTATAATCAACCGACTATCGAAAATCTATTGAAAGAGATATCTGCTTTTCATATAATGACATTAGGCAATTGCGAAAGCTTCTCTGCAAGGGACGTGGATGGGCAATATATACAAAAACGGGCTCTGACGCAGTGGCAAGTCGCCCTTATTTTGTATATATTGCCCAGTCACTGTTACCAGAAAGGGCGTTTTGCAATCGCCTATAATGACATCACAGAAAGGAGAGAGTAAAATGCAGGTTGAAATAAAAATCGACGACTCGTATACCGAGCCTAAAATAATCATCCTGACTGCTTCCATGACAGAAGATATTAATAATCTTATGCAAAAGCTATCCGATGATAATCCTCGAATTATCTCCGGCAGCAGAAACGGAAAGATAGAAGTTTTAGAGCAAAGTGATTTGGTCAGAGTATATTCCGGCAATGGCAAAGTATTTGCGGTAACCAATACTGGGGAATATATTTTACGGCTTAGACTCTATGAAGCAGAGGGAAGATTAAATCCATCGCAGTTTGTCCGCATCTCTAATTCGGAAATCATCAACTTGAAAAAGGTCAAAAATTTTGATTTAAGCTTGACCGGTACTATTTACGTGGAACTGATGAATGGCACGACAACTTATGTATCAAGACGATATGTCTCAAAAATCAAAAAAATATTGGGAATGTGAGGTAAAAAACATGAAAAAGAAGTTTTTTTTACGCTGTGTACTAGGTTTTCCACTTGGACTGGCAATTGGATATTCTATATCGATCATTACTTCTCTGATATGGGCAAATGGCTTTTATTCTCCGTGTGTGCCTGAATTGGTTGTTATGATGGGAAGCGAAATAAATGCCGTTTTGGTGCAAGCGCTGTTATGCGGGATACTGGGTATGGGATTTGCCGCAAGTTCTGTCATATGGGAGATAGAGCAGTGGGGACTTGTAAAACAGACAGGAATTTATTTTCTGATCGCTTCGCTAATCATGATGCCGATAGCGTATGTTACGTATTGGATGGAACACAGCTTAAAAGGCGTTATAAGTTATTTCGGCATTTTCGCTTTCATTTTTGCCGTTGTATGGATCGCACAGTATATCAGAGCCAAACAGAATGTCAGAAAAATGAATGAGACTTTAGATAAACAGCGGGATAGCAAAAATGAATAAAAATGATGGGATATAAACCGCTTATGTATGCCGCCGATTATGGGTAACCCCATAACGGCGGTTTTACTGTTTCGATCCGTTGGTTTATCCCTGGGTTTTGCCGGCCGTTTCCATTTATTAACGTTACCCCTCCGAATTGCCCTCTCCTATCTTTTTCCGGTACTCTTCCAGTTTCTTATTCATTCGAGCTGCGTCCGCCGCCGACTTTCTCCATGTGATCAAAGAGAGCGCTGCAAAAATAAGGGCAATGGAAAGCACCATGGTAAACACCCCCACCGCAAATACCACACCTGTCATGACCATCGTAAATATTCACATTAAAAAACGTATTTTCCCCATACCCGGCATCCTCCTCTTTGCCTTCAAACCAGGCACATACTGTCTGGACACAATCAGTTTCTCCTCGTTTTTCATCAGCAGTTCAAATCGCCCGTTAAAAGCAGGACTGAGACTCTTTACTCTGGAGAGATTGACGATGGTAGACTTGGTTGCTCTGAAAAAGTCCGTCTCCGCAAACCGCTGTTCCAACTCGTACAGTTTAAGCTTACACTCGTAGACATCCTTCTCCAGATAGACAAACACTTTATTGTCCACCGCCTCAAAATAGTAAATATCCTTTGGGAGGATCTGAACAAATCTTCCCTCCCTGAGAACTGTGATTTTCTCCTGCCCCTCCTTCAGGGCGTATATCATTTTTAACATCCTGTCATCCAGATGACGGCATCGGACAATGATCTCATCCTCCTCGCCGTCCGGACGGTCCTGTATATATCATAGACAAAGAGGCAGCTTGCCGCAACATAATTGCGGTAAGCTGCTTTTCAAAGCGGGTAACCTGCATAATAGGGCAGGTTATTGTATGATATTCTCGTTTTAATCCCTTTTTATAAATACATATTTCTCCGGGCTGGACAACTGCTCGCAATAGCTGAATCCCAACTCATGAAACTCCTTGATGTCCTTCGGATCACAGATGCCGTTCTCCGCCAGAAAACGCACCATCTCACCTCTTACCATTTTCGCCAGAGTACCTTTCTGTTTGATTTTCCCTGCATCCAACTCCCCAAACTCCACAGTAATCCATCTGTCCTTGGCTGTGATATATTTTTCAATGCACCGGGAATATTCCTTCGAAGCCAAATTGATAACAGTACCACTCTCTTCCGTCAGGCTTTTGTACAGGCGATTGCCCCAAAATTCATAGAGATCCCGGCATGTATCCACGGCCAGCCTGGCCTGCATCTCCAGGCGGTAGGGCGTCACGCCGTCAAAGGGTCTGAGCAGGCCATAGAAGCCTGACAGGATGCGGAGATGCCCTGCTATGTAAGACAGAGCTCCCTGGGTGAGCACCCCGGGAGCCATATGCCTGTATTGCAGTCCCTCATAGGCCATCACCGCCGGAGTCAGCCGGTGTTCCAGATCCATATCGCGAAAACGCTGGAAATTTAGCTCTGCCAGAGCGTCATTGCACTTCCACAACGCCCTGGCCTCCGCCAAGGACAGGGACTGTATCCTGCGCATCAGGATTTCTGTGTCCTTCAAAAAACGGGGCATACCTCTGACGGCAAAGGAGTCTGTATCCACATTCATTTTTTTGGCTGGAGAGATAATAATCTGAAACATTCTGTATTCACTCCTGCAATTCTTCCAGCATCTGGGCAGGGTTTTCAGCGGCTTTTACCTTGCCAAAGGCTTTGATAATTATGCCTTCTTCGTCGATCAGATAAGTGGTACGCACCACGCCCATGCTTACTTTACCGTAATTTTTCTTTTCCTGCCACACATCATAAGCCTGGATGCAGGAAAGTTCGGGATCTGAGAGCAGCGTAAACGGCAGACCATATTTTTCTTCGAACTTCTTATGGGATGTCACGCTGTCCTTGCTGACCCCCAGCACCACTGCGCCCTTCTCCCGGAACTGTGGATAAAGTTCCCCGAAATTGCACGCCTGCTTAGTACAGCCGGGAGTATTGTCTTTGGGATAGAAATACAGAATCACCTTTTTACCCCGGTACTCCTCCAGGGTGTGTACTTTTCCGTTCTGATCCGGTAAAGAAAATGCCGGAGCTTTTGTTCCTGCTTTTAACATATTCGTTCCTCCTCGTATAATTAGTTTATAGCTCTGCTCTCCTTATATTTTGACAATTCTGAGGAGAATAATTCCTGCCCTTCATACAAAAGCATCACCTGTGACAATTCCTCCCTGCGGGATATATCGGCACTTTTAAAGAGAAATTTATCACAATATAAAAAGGGAGTCCATATAATCTTTAACGAAATACCGGATATTCGTCCTGCCCTTCTGGATAATTGTATGCCCTTCCTCCTCCAGTTTTTCTTTCTGAGCGGCAATGCCGCCCGGATACTTGGGATTCAATTCGCCGTTTGCCTTCAATGTCCTCCAATAGGGGGTTTTGTCCTTCGAACGTTGATAACTCGCCCAAGCCGCAATAGATACAAAAATTCCTGCCGTAATCGGCTCCGTAAAATCCGCTTTGCTAATCTTTGCAAAATGTTCGCGGATTTTTTCTATTGTGATAACCTTTCCATAGGGCACTTGTTTCATAATCCTGTCGTAGTCCATGGGCGGCGCAAAATACATTCTGTCTCCACCATATTTTTCGATACTTTTCCGGTCTGTAATTGTCTGGATTTTTGGCATATCCTTGCTGTCCTGCAGCATGGCGTTGAAATCCTTTTTATCCTCATTGGCCATGTTTACCACCTCCTGCTTTTAAGCATAGTATGTTTTCCTGTTTCATGCAATGAGGCTGTTTCGCACATTTGGCCTTTTATAGGAACTTTCACTGGCGCTCACCGGCAGCATACTCTCCCATGCATACATCCAAAACCGGCCGTTTAGGCCCAATTAATGAGTCCTCAAAACAACATTTCCACTGGATATCCTGAACTATCCGTCCGTCAGCGATTCCGTCAATGGTATCGCCATTCTTGATGGGGCAGTCATTGGACAAAATATAGGAAGCCATACTATAGGCATGTCCCACCACCCAGTTAGGATCCATATCATGAAAATGATATTGCAGATCTTCTATGTAGAGCAGGCTGAGTCCCAGCGTGTCAACCACATGGTCATTGGTCCCATTGATATTGAAAAACCGGGCATTGACGCAATACTGGATAAAGCGGTCGAGGCCCTTTACCTGCCCGCTGCGGATGGTATCCGCCAGAATCAGCTTGCCGGAATTAAGGGAATATACCGCTTCACAGGTGGGGTACAACTCCAGCAATGCCTCCAGATAATCCATCAGCATATTGGCTCTGATCTGGGCCTTCAGGCCGCCGCCAAGCATATCCACGGATGTGACAGCATATTTGCACTCGGATAAAATGCGATCCCGGTCTTCCTGGCAATTCCACATCTGGCTGCGCTTCATCTCATCTATCCGGTCCGCCTGAAAGGGTTCACAACCCATGATGGACAATTGCACTGGCACTTTCGCATCACTGAACTCCGACTGATAGTCCCATGCCGCAAAACTGAAAAATCCCTTCTCCTTATTCTGGTCGCCAAAAGCTTCCACTTTTCCAAGATGTTTTGACAAGATCTCTGTTATCCCCTCGGCAGTCGGCACATCACACTTCTCTTTCATAAGCAGCTGCACCATGAAAACACCACCCGGACGTATGGTAGAATCAAACTTCTCCAACTCTTCCTTGGCTTCCTGCCGGGTGTCTTGCGGCTTCTTTTTCTTAAAATTTGAAAATAGTCCCATTCTTAATTCCTCCGTCAATAATTTATATTATTCTTTTAATATCCTTAACAGCACTGCCAGTCATACTCCACATTGGAGAAATTCTTTGCCAGCAGATCCTTGCGGGAGATGAAAAAATCGCAGTTGCCGGAATCGCCAAACATCAGACCGCTGGTATCGTCCAGGTCCAGTTGCAGAAGCAGCACATATTCCTCGCTGTTGTAATACGCCGGAGCGCTCTGAACAAAGATCGGGTATCCTCCCACACGGCTGTCACTGGCATCACAGAGATCATATAGAGCATCCGACTCTTCCTCAGACACATCACCAAACTTATCCTGGTATTCAGGACATTCTGTTCCGACGAACATTTCCTGCCTGACAAAAGTTATTTTACAATCCTCGGTAAAAGGCAGATTTTCCTCATAAGCATCACTATAGGGGTTCTCCCTTACCAGAGCGGATTCATCCGTTGTATACGCAGGAATATATTTCACCACACAGGGGGCGTCTAATCCATAGCAATCTTCATCCTCCACATAGAACTGAAGCAATCCTTCCTGCGGGAAATCCGGCAGAGACGGCATCTCGGCAAGGTTGATCTGCGCAAAAAACATCATAGGGCTCCCATTTAGTCCCATAGGATATTGTCCAATATCCTCCAGATAAGGGCATCCCCCCAGCTTGCTCTCCCAGGGCTTTGTCTCCTCCAACGTAAAAACAATCTGGTTGGAAGGCTTAACGGTTGACATTAAAAATTCCTCATATGGTTTTAAAATTTTGGGTATTTCCATGACAATTCTCCTCCTATTTATTATTATTCCGCATTTATATCATATCCTGCATATCCCAAAAAGTATAGATGAACTCCTTCATGCTCCGCCTCCGGGATACCGCCTTCATATTTAAAATCATACTCAAACCGATTGTAAAAAACGCCTATCCGATGTATACAAAATACATTTAATTCGGATGTTTATATTATAACTGATTTGTCAGTGAAAGTATACTATTTTGTCAGCGATTATACTCACCAGCGATGAGATTTTGCCGTGATGTCCCTGAAATCTTTCGCCCGTGAGTCGGGTTACTTGGCAGCTTTTAGTGACCGTCAAAATAAATAGCAAAAATGCCGGATTGCTCCGGCATTTTGAATGATACAATATGCATTTTATCCTATGGTCACGCAGTCATACCGCTCTGCGCCAATGGTTTTCTCCATGGCTTCCACCGGCGTGCAGTCCAGCGACTCCAGGATCTGCTTAAACACAGTGACGGACTGACCACTGGCCAGCTGGACGCCCCGGCGGCTCTTGTCCGCATGGAAGATGTCGTGGCGGCTGTTCACATTCCAGAAAATGATATTGGGAATATGATAGCCCGCCCGTCTAAAACGGTCTTCCATATTGTCATAGAAACTCCACTCCCTGTCACCGCAATGATCGATCTCCATGTCGGAGACCACAACTATGGCCTTGGGCATCTCTTCCTGAGGTATATGCGCATTTACGGCAATATTCAGCACTTGTTCAAATGCGGCCCGCAGGTTGGTGTTATTTCCCCAGGGGGCTTTCATGGTATTCTGTACCTTCTGGTACAGGGTTTCCCCACACAGTTCTATGATAGAAGGGCTGGCGCTGAAGGTCATAAACATATTGTGATAGGCGCCTGCGTTTCTCTCCGCAAAATAGATTGCCAATCCCACAGAAGAGGCCATTGGTCTGCCTCCGGCGCAGGTCATGGAACCGGAAGTATCCGCCATCACCAGCACATTGGATCCTTCTTTCACATAGTTGGGAAGGGCCTTCCACTGGGCTTCCAGTGTGCGATCCTCCCCCCGGCCCCTCATGTACTCACTCACGATATCATAAGGGTACAGAGCATCCGCGTGGATCTTCGCCTCACCCTTTTCCACACTGCCCAGATATGCGGCAAAACCCTTCGGATCATGCCTATGAAAAGTCTTGTGGTATATCTTCATGGCCCTGCTGGGAACAGCGCTGTATGTGATCTCCTCCCAGCGGCCTGCTGCCATCAATGCTTCCACGATGCCGATACGTTTTCTCATGCTGCGAACCAGCCTCTTAAATTCATACACGGAATAACCCAGCTTCTGGGCTGTCAGAATGCCCAGCCTGCGGGTCTTACTGGAACTGGAATCGGCGGTTTTGATCCACTTTGCCAGCAGTGAGACGGCATTGCTCTGGCGCAGATTCTCCAGATCCTCCTGAAACTGCTCCTTCATAACCGCCCACATATCTTCCTCCAGCCGTGTCCCAATCAGAGCGTACAGATCATCATAGCGGCCAAATACCCCCACCAGATCCAGATTGGGCTTTACCGCCTGAGGATGATGATCCGCGGCATAGCGCAGCAAAGTCCGGAAAGTCTTCCTCTCGCCCAGCCCTCCCCTGATATCCCTGGCATAGAACAAAATCTTCATGGTAAACAGGGCATCCTGGCTGTAGGATTCAGCAAACAGCGTACACATTCTGTTTTCATCCGCTTCCCGCAGGGAACCCACGGTGCTGAAAAAATCCAGTCTGGCATCCCTGGTGGTACACAGAGCCACGGCCCCGTTCTCCGTGTGGGTAAATCTACCCGCATTTCTTAATACATCTGCAAAACTCATGACAATTCCCCCATAGCGCAGACCTTTCCGCGCTATCTCACAAACATAACTTACATTTTCTAAAATAGGAGTGAGGGTCGGATTCGAACCGATACTAAACCAATAGGTTTTGCTGTCAGAATCACGGACATGATTCCAAGTACCCTCACCCCCGACCGGCGGACAGGATTTGAACCTGTAATGTACGATACCCCTGGTGAACAATAATTGCTGAAAGTTCCACAGACATGAAACATTTTGCTCTTATCGCGCGTCTCCCATTTCCGCCACCGCCGGTTAAGTATTCTATTAGTAATCTATTGTTCGGCATATGTAATCTGATAAATCTGTCATTACATTTCTGTCGATTATAAATAATACGGGTGAGGAACGGAATCGAACCGTTGACATCGCCATTATCTGTGGTTTATAGATTGCTGCAGGAACCACGAGCATGATTCCCTTTTTTCGCGCTCTACCTCTGAGCTACCTCACCCATAACCGGCGGACAGGATTCGAACCTGTAACATAACGGCCCCCTTGGCAATTGTCTGCTGTCTGTTTCACGAGCATGAAACATTATACATTGCCGCCGCGTCTTCCATTTCCGCCACCGCCGGCTAAACTTTTCTTTTCATCTGTCAACATAATCAATT
>ERZ779637.719-NODE-719-length-18950-cov-8.603070_pt1 | contig 18950 bp, 22 predicted proteins | sample MGYA00514196_ERZ779637 | MGnify/ENA primary metagenome ERZ779637 (study PRJEB29562, sample SAMEA4376700) | mouse gut metagenome | isolation source: Cecum | study: EMG produced TPA metagenomics assembly of the A DSS colitis mouse model was used to assess the...
TGCCGTATCATAGCATTCCTTTTTACTCTACCCGGCACGGGAGGGAGTTTTTTGGGGGGCGGCGGCAGCGGAATTGCCTGTCCCGGATTTTCCGTGCTTCGTTTCCGGCGGAGTTTCTTAGCAGAATGCGGACACTTGAGGGAAACCGTGCATGGATGCACGGTTTAGCCCGATTCGGCATGGATGCCGATAGAGGGCGACCGCAGCCAATGATAACCTACGCCATTCTGCTTAGAAACTCCCAGCCGGAAAAAGTGCACGGAAAACCGGGACAGGCAATCCCGCTGCCGCCGCCCCCCAAACTCATGCTCCAATTAGAGCAGGTTTTTGTAATGAGGAAATACAAAAAATATATGATTGCTGGATGTTTGATAAACCGTTACATTTTCAAGCAAAAGTTTTTTCTCTGCTAAATACAGCGGGAATTATTAAAACCTCTGACAGTGAGTATTTTGCGGTCAAATTTTATGCACCGATTTTTCTTTTTATGCAGCAATGGCTTTTTTACGGCACATTGACAGATGAGTGCAAACAAGCCTTTCGGGAAAACGCATATAGACATATACAGAAATTTTTTATTGAAATGGAAGATAAACAATATGACAAATGCATGACGTGACAGGAGCAGGCGGCGGTAAAAGGAAATATTGCGTTCAGGCAATCATCCTTACCAACGGAAAACTTGCCGCCGCCCTGTTATTCTTGCCAAAGTACGGCGAGGCGCCACATAAAGGTGCGCGGTCCTGCCATTTTACACGGACACCGGAGCTTTTAAATATTCTTCTTTATCTTCAAAATATTTTTTCCTTCCCGGTATTCATAAGAGATCTCGTCCATACTCTTTTTAACCATATAAATACCAAGGCCTCCGATCTGCCGCTCCTCCGCGGAAAGACTGGTATCCGGTTCTTTGCTTGTCAGCGGGTCGTAAGGTATGCCGTGGTCAATAAAAGTGACTACCACCGCTAACGGATTCTCCGTCACTTCCACCCGGACCGTGGCAGACCCCACATCCGGGTTGTAGGCATAATGGGCAATATTCCCAAACAGTTCGTCAATGGCAATATCTATCTGCATCTGCGCCTTTATGGGACAATGAAACAATTCCAACTGTCCGTCCACAAATTCCGTAACTTTTCCAATGTTTTCAACGGTTGCATCGATTATTAACTCCTTCATATTCCCTCCCATACCCTCCGTTTCCCACAAAAACGTTGCTGTCCGACCACTTCCCTTGCCGGTACCATACTTTTTTACCCGAACATCCACGCTTTCGTCTTCCGCCGTTTCTTTCCGGTTTCTTTTCGCTTTTTTTCCGCTTTCTTTCCAGTTTCTTTCCGATTTCCTTCCATGTCTGCATTATATCAGAAACCCATTGCCAAAAATACGCTTTTACACGAAACGCAATTTTTCCGGCACACTTTGCAAAAGCCAAACCGGAAAAACCACTCATCCCGTCCCGCTCAATACCCATATTTCTTCCGGTGCTTTAAGAACATGAAGACCGACAGTGCCAGCGCCATCAGCTCCGCTACCGGCGTTGCCAGCCAAATCCCGTTTACGCCAAGGAGCAGGGGCAATACGGTCATGGCAGCCAGCATGAAGACAAAAGACCTGGAAAATGCAAGAACCGCTGAAACTACCCCGTTGGATAACGCGGTAAACATACCGCTGGCAAAAATATTAAATCCGATAAAAAATAACGCAACGGTACATATCCGGTTCCCCGTCACTGCCAAATCATACACCGGATTATCCGGCCGGGCAAATACCGACACCAGCGGTCCGGTCAGCATAAAGGAAGCCGCAACCGTCACCAGGGAAATCCCCGCCACCACTTTCAGGCTGACCGCAACCAGTTTTTTTAATTTTTCATGATTTCTTTCCCCATGGTAATAGCTTAGCATGGGAGCAACCCCGTAAGAATATCCGGTATATAAAGAACTGGCAAACATCAGCACATACATGACAACCGTGACCGCCGCAACCCCGTCTTCCCCTGCATAACGGAGCATCGTCCAGTTAAACATCATGGTAATGATCCCGGTAACAAGCGCCGACGCCATCTCCGAGCATCCGTTTACCGCCGCATTGGCGAGGACTTTCAAGCGGAATGCCGGTTTCTTAAAATGCAGCAGACTCTTTTTCCTGCTGAATACAAATAAACCCACAACCGCCGTCACGGAATACCCAAGTCCCGTTGCAACCGCAGCCCCGCTGATTCCCATGCCAAACCCGGCAAGAAAGACATAGTCAAGCACCATGTTCAGGACACCGCCCGTCACGGAGCAGACCAGGGAAAGGGCTGCCTTACCGCTGGCAATCATATAAAGCGTGAAATTGTTCATCAGGAGAATCGGCACGGTAAACAGCAGATAACGTCCCAAATATTCCACACAGTACCCTTCCACGCCCGCAGAAAGGTGCATTCCCGCGAAGATATCATCCATTACCAGATAACCTGCCGCACACATCAGGATTCCTGCCAGAGCATTTACCAGAATCAGGAAGGTAAAATCTTCCTTTGCCTCCCCACATTTCTGCTCTCCCATCTTTTTCATGATGACCGCGCTTCCTCCGGTAGCCAGCATAGTGGAAATTGCAGTAACAAGCTGGATGACCGGCGCCGTCAGGTTAATCGCGGACAGCGCATCCGTGCCAATCAGGTTTGACACAAACAGCCCGTCCACCATTGTGTAAAAAGACATAAATACTGTCATGGCAATGGTCGGCACGGCAAATTTAAAAATATGTCCCAGCGTCACCGGTTTTTCATACACATTTTTGTTTTCCATTCTTTTTTCCTCCTTTATCCTCTGTAATCCACAGCATAAACCGTACAGTGGCTGTACAGTCAAGACTTTTTTTAACATTCCATGAACTTTTAATCATAAAGACACAGCCTACTCTCCCTTTTTCCTAACCGTCGCAGCAGTTCAGCCTGAAATGTTATGTTCGGTGCGGACGCAAACTCCACTCGGAAAACTGCCATAGCTTCATCACTCCTTTGGTTGTGGATTTGTTACGCGATAGAACGCCATTTTGCCGGGGTTAGGTATAAATCCCTGTCCCCGGCAAAAGTGCGCCCGCAAAGCCGCATATAGCAAGGCTCTTTTTGCCCCTACTGCGTAACATGAGGGCATAAAAAAAGCGGCGCTCCTGTTCTCCCGGATTCCGGGCAAAAAAATAGCAGGATATCTTTTCAGATTTCCTGCTTGGGTGTGCCACTGGTGGCGGGTATTTAGTTTTTTGATGGGCTATCCGTTCAACAAATGGGAAGTTGTGTTTTTCACTCTACTTCCTCCCACTTCAACTTTGGATACAGCTCTCCTGTTTTAGCAAAATGGAGAACACATTCAGCAACCAGATTCAAATCATTGAGCGCATTTCGCTTGAGAACTGGAGTCTGTCCGCTGATATTTACAGGAGCGTCCTCTTTGGATGTACCATATTCGGAATTGACAGGCATATACATATGAGCCTCTTCATCTTCACCATATGTGTTAAAAGCCAGAGCCGCCCAATCATTCTCAATATCTACAGATAGAAAATCCTCTTCGCCATATTCATCCAAAGCTAACCATGCAGACCTACAATGATTTTCCCGAATTTTGCACACCAGTTTGTCTACAGTTTCTTGTGTAATAGGTTCCCCTTCGCTATTAAGAAAACGAATAGCAAAATCACTCATATAAATTTGCCTCCCTATTCCGATTTATCGCTGACACTATTATACAGCTTTAACTTGCTAAATGGAATATGCTTTCTGAAAGATTTTCGGGTGGCAAGTCCACAAAGGGGTAGCTGGCAGAGCCAGCGCAGGGGAAGTGCAGATTCCCTTGTGATGATTGGAGCAGATTGAAAATCTGTGAAAATCATCTGCTGTCTGCAGGACGCCCCCGGCAGGGCGCAATGCACCACTTCCCTAAGTGGTGTATAATGCGCCCTCTTTCAGAGGGAGGTTTCCCTACTTTCTGCAAGAACCTGTTTCACAAGACGTTTGGTGTCGCACCGGCAGAACAGGACTTGCAGGGTTCCGGGCGGCATATCAAGACTTTTTTGAGATAATCAACCATTTTGCTTTAAAAATATTGACAAACCTTTAAACATATGTTTAAATGTTTATTAAACACCGAAACAGTCATTGAAATGTCTGACGAAGGGAATAAGAAAATGAAAAAGCATCATTTACCACATGACCACGGACAAAATACAGAAATGCTCCTTGGGAAATTACCGGCTGTGGAAGATTGCGAGATGGCGGCAGAAATCTTTAAACAAATCAGTAACGGAACCAGGTTGCGGATACTGTGGCTGTTATGCCACTGCGAAGAATGCGTAAGCAACATTTCCGCAGCAATGGGAATGAGCGCCCCTGCCGTTTCACATCATCTGAAAACCTTAAAAAATACGGGATTGCTCGTCCGCAGACGCGATGGAAAAGAGATTTATTATAAACTCGCGGACACACCGGTTGCAGAATATATCCATCGAATCTGCGAAGAAATTTTTAAAATGAAATGTCCGCTGTAACAGGAGGTGCTTATGGGTTATCCAATCATGGCAATATTTATTATGACAGCATTTTACGGCTTCTATTTCGCCAAACTCATCATTCAGAAACAGCAATCCATTAAAACAAACCAAATGGGAACCGGAAATAAACCGAAAAAGGTACTACTTATTGAACGCATTACATATTGTGCTACCATACTGGCATTTATCTTTGGTGCAGGCAGCATATTTTTGGTAAAACAATTTCCTCCCAATGAAATCAGGCTGACCGGAATTGCCGCAGGGATTGCCAGTGTAATTATTTTTGCCCTGGCAACGTCTGCCATGCAAACCAGTTGGAGGGTTGGTATTCCGGAGGAAAAAACAACTCTGATTACAAGCGGCATCTACAAATGGAGCCGGAACCCTGCATTTGCCGGATTTGATTTGTTATACCTTTCCATGTGCCTTATGTTTTTTAATATTCCGTTAGTTTGTGTTTCCATTTGGGCTGCCATAATGCTGCATCTTCAAATTTTGCAGGAGGAAACCCATATGCACCATATGTTCAAAGAAGAATATGCGTTATATAAAAAGCAGACGCTAAGATATTTTGGAAAAAAGATATTTTGAAAAAGGAAGTTTGGGAAAAAGAAGTTTGGGAAAAAGAAGTTTGGGAAAAAGGCGGTAACAGCTTCTTTTTTCCCCTCTATCTATTAAAAAGAAAAAACAGCCGAAAATGTAAACCACTTTTTTTATTTTTTTAAATTTTTTTGATATTCAACCTAAAATGTTTTGTTCGGAGGCGGACGCACAGGCGGGAGTTTTTGCGGGGCTGCAACAGCGGGATTGTCTGTCCCGGATTTTCCGTGCTTCGTTTCCGGCGGAGTTTTTCTTAACAGAATGCGGACACATAAGGGAAATCGGGCATGGATGCCCGATTTAGCCCGATTCGGCATGGATGCCGACAGAGGGCGTCCCGCAGCCTGTGGAAACCTATCCCATTCTGTTTAGAAAAACCCGCCGGAAAAAGTGCACGGAAAACCGGGACAGGCAATCCCGCTGTTGCAGCCCCCAAAGAGCTCCCGCCCATGCCGGACAAAAAGGAATGGCGCTACACCGCCTCGCCGTTACATCAACGGGGCAAGCGCTTTCATCAGGCATCCGGTCAGCTTCACCACCGGTTTTTCCTTACGGACGGTTTCCATGGAAACCTGCCTGCATTTTTTCAGCGTTGCCTGGAAATCCGCTTCGATGTCCGTGATACAATCCGTGCCGTACAGGTAAGTGGCACATTCAAAATGATGGTACAGACTGCGGTAATCCAGGTTAATGGTTCCTACCACCGCTTCCCGCGCGTCACTGACAAACACTTTCGCATGGACAAATCCCGGCGTGTATTCGTATAGTTTCACCCCTGACCTTAACAGCGGCGCATAATGGGTTTTTGCCAGCGCATATGGAACCGCCTTATCCGGGATTCCCGGCAGCAGGAGAATGACCTCCACGCCCCTTTCGGCTGCAAATTTCAGGGCGGTTTCCATTTCCCCGTCCAAGATCAGGTACGGTGTCATGATATGTACGTATTCCCGGGAACGGTTTAACATATCCATGTATACCCTCTCCCCCAGCCTGTCGTCGTCTAACGGACAATCCCCGTAAGGAATCACATAGCCGTCCGGCGTTTGGGCGGGCAGCACAGAAGAAACGGCAGAAAGGTAGCGCGACACGTCTTCTTCCTTTTCATCAATGCCCCACATCTGCAGGAACATCAGTGTTGGAGGAAGAGGAAAGTATTGACCCGCAGGCAATGCCCCACATCTGCAGGAACATCAGGGTAAAACTTTTCACCGCCTCCCCTTTTAACATCACGGCGGTATCCTTCCAATGTCCGAATTTTACTTTTTGGTTGATGTACTCATCCGCAAGGTTCACGCCCCCGTTAAATGCCGTGTGCCCGTCGATAACCAGGATTTTCCTGTGGTCCCTGTAATTATAATGGGTGGAAATAAAGGGCGTCACCGGCGCAAACACCTTACACCGGATGCCCAGCGCCTTTAACCGTTTCGGGTAATCATGGGGCAGCAGCGCAAATTCGCACGCCCCGTCGTACATGACGCGTACCTCCACGCCCTCTGCCGCCTTGCGCGCAAGGATTTCCAGTATCCTGCCCCACATCAGCCCTTCGTCCACGATAAAATATTCCATGAAAATAAAATGTTCGGCGGCTTCCAACTGCTTTAACATTTCCGCAAATTTATCCTCTCCCAAAGGAAAATACGTCACCGCCGTCTTATCATGGACCGGATGGCAGCCGCTTCTTGCCATGTAGTGTGCCAAGGACGCTACCCCCTTGTTTTCCTCCGTAAGCCGATCCATCACGTCCGCCTGCTGCACAATATCTTCCTTCCTGTCCGTGATGATTTGGTTCATGCGCTTCTTAAGCGCCCGGTGTCCGATATCGCTTTGCGTATATAAAAACAGGAGCACGCCAAACACCGGCAGCAGCATAATCACAACCAGCCAGGTAATTTTCGCTGCCGGATTGACTCTGCTGTTTAAAAGACAGATAACCATGACAAAAGTGAAAAACACCGTCCCGCCGAAAATATGGGGCAGAAATTCTTCAAACCACTGGAAGATGCCGAGCAGAATCAAAACCTGTACCGCCAGCATGGCTAAAATCAGCCCGAAACGGCTGAATATGGCATGGATAATGCCCTTTTGCCCTTTTTTCAAAAGTATGAGTCCCTTGTTCTTATAATCCGTCATAAACCGCTCTCCTTTGTCCCTGTCCATCTGCGCTTTGCACATTTGCGCTCCACACTTTTGTACACTGTGCGTTTTCCTCACCGCCGTTACTGCCGTATGTGATATTATAAACCTTACAGTAACGGGATGGTCAAGGGGAATTACGGACTCTTTTCAGCCCTCGGGATTTTCCCTGCTTCCGGCAGCGGCATACTTTCCCGCCCGCAGAATGCCTAAACCGGCAAGCAGCACCACCGGAAAAACCACCGCAGCGAAAATCCCCATTTTCAGGTTATCCCCGGCAAGCTCCGAAAACATGCCGACTGCGAGCGGTCCAGCCGTCCCGCCAAGGTCTCCTGCAAGCGCAAGCAGCGCAAACAACGCCGTCCCGCCCTTCGGGCAGACCTGTGCCGAAATACTGATGGTTCCCGGCCACATGATGCCAACGGATATCCCGCAGAGCGCACAGCCTGCCAGACCAAACACCGGCAGCGGGGAGAGGGCTGCCAGCAGGTAACATGCCACGCAGAGCAGTCCGCACCCGAACATACACTTTACCATATCCAGCCGTTCACTGTATTTGCCGTAACATACACGGGATATCCCCATCAGTACCGCGAACAGGCAGGGACCTGCCAGATCACCCACTGTCTTGGAGATTCCCAAAGCGGATTCCGTAAAGGCGGAAGCCCACTGTGCCATTGAAAGTTCCGCAGCGCCGGAGCAAACCATCAAAAGCGCCAGCAGCCAGAAGACCGGGAGCCGAAACAGCCCGCGGATACCCATACTGTCCCCTTCCGGTACCAGCGGCGCAATGGGACATACGGCAAAATTATAAGCGTTGGCAAGCGGAACCAATGCAAGCAGACAGGCAAGGATGCGCCAGTTTTCTACCCCTGCCACCGCGAAAAACAGCGTGGAGCCGAGAATCACCAGCACGGAGCCCCAGCAGTAAAAGGAGTGCAGCAGGCTCATCGTCCCCTCTTTATTTTCAAAAGGACATGCCTCCACAATAGGGCTTCCCAGCACTTCAATCAACCCGCTTCCTATTGCATAGAGAATAACGGCAAACAATATCCCGGCAAACGGGACGGGCAGCAGGTCAGGCAGGAACGCAAGACCCGCAAGACCTGCCGCGGAAAGCACCTCTGCCGCCACCGCACACTTGCGGTAACCGATTTTGTCCACAAACTTTGCGGAAGCCAGGTCCGTCAATAACTGTGTGAAAAAGAATACCGTCGGTATGAGTGCCACGCGGTCTAACGCAATACCGTAGGTACTACGGAAAGTCAGGAATAAAAGCGGCGCAAAATTAGCCGCAATCGCCTGTGTGATAAAGCCGAAATAACACGCAACCAGCGTCTTCCGGTAATTTGGTTTCCTGGACATAGTAACATCCTCCTTTAAACATTTTTTACTTCCCGGAGCGCATAGGAACCTATTTCCCATATGTAGCAGGAATCTTCGGGCAGACGCCGTCTTGCCGTTTTCCTCCGCCGGTGTTATAATTTTACCATCCTGTTTGGATAAATGTTATAAGAATACAGCCGTTTTATATAAAAATACCGCCAAAACCATAATTCCACAAACCGTTTAAGGAATTGTGCGGCAGACACCGGCATAAATGGGGACCCATGATATACAACTGTAACTTTACCGTAGACCAAAGCAACCGCGAACTGACCAGGCACGGGACCACCGCCTTCCCCATTGCCTGTTACCTTGACGACTTAAGCCAGGCACATGTATGCTGGCACTGGCACGAGGAATGGGAAGCGGGCGTTGTCATGGAAGGGGAAGCCATCCTTTCCATCGGAGCACAAACCTGCACGGTCAGCGCCGGAAATGGATTCCTGGTCAATTCCGGCGTCCTCCACAGCTATCAGGCAAAAGGGGATGCCCGCTGCCGTCTCCATGTCCTCGTCTTCCACCCGCGCCTGGTCGGCGGAAGCATGGAAAGCGTATTTTACCAGAAATATGTGCTGCCTATTGCAGAAAACCGTTCCATGGAAGGCTTTTTCTTCCATAAAGATATTCCATGGCAGGCGGATGCGATGGCGCATATCCTTCATGCTTTCCAAACCTGTGAACAGGAACCGCCGTATTATGAGCTGCATGTCCGCAACGCCCTTTCGGATTTCCTCGCCTTACTGCTGACACACACTTCCGGCGTGCAGGCAAAAGCAAACGCCAAAGAGCTGCGTGACACGCAGCGGGTCAAGCAGATGCTGTCCTTCATACACCAAAACTATGGGAAAAAACTGGGCACTGCTGCCATTGCGGAAAGCGCCTCCGTCAGCGAAAGCGAATGCCTGCGCTGCTTCCGCTCCACCATCGGCACCACCCCCCATCCAGTACCTGCGGGAATACCGGGTGGAGCAGGCGGCACGGCTTTTAAGGGAAAACAAAACCCGCATTGGGGATATTGCATACCAATGCGGATTTCAGGATATCAGTTATTTTACAAAAACATTCCGGGAATTAAAGGGATGTACCCCCACGGATTTCCACGCGCAGATACCGTTTTAGGTTTTACAGCCGGTCCGGTTCTCAGACCACCTTTATAATCCGTATTTCTTCTGCATAAAACACGTCCGCCTCAAACGCCCCTTTCATCTCCACGGACACCCCCGCCTCTAAATCCGTAAATCCGGCTTCCGCGTCCTCATACCTTGCCCCACCGTCATAAATCGTCCTGGTGTAAAAGCGGGTACCGCCGTCAAAAACCACCGGAATCAAATCCTCGTCCGGGACTTCCACACCCACTGCCAATGTACTGCCCGACATCCCGTCTTCCGTAATTTCGTTTATTCCTTCCGTAATGGCAAAAGAATCCTCATCCAATCTGTAAACCATACCGCAAAAATCCGCATCCAAGGCAGCCGCTATCCCAGGTTCCAAAACATGCCATCTTCCTCCGGCATTTTCCTGCCCCTCCGGCTGCCGGTCCATTCCCCCGGCATCCCTGCCCGGCTCCGGTTCCCCGGTACCCGTCAAAGCTCCTGTTTCCGCTTCCTCCTCCGGGATTTCCAATCCTGCAGTATCTTTTAGGGTTTCCGTTTTCTGCACCGCATCCCCCGCTCCGTCCGTCTCCTCCACCGCTCCCGCCGTACCGCCGCGGAAGCCGCACCCCATTGCCAATACGCTAAGCAGGCAGATAACGCCCGCCCATACTGCCGTTCTTTCCGGTTTTCCTTTTTTCTTTTTCCTTTTCTGCTCCGTTTTCATAGCGGTTTCCATGATTTTTCCTCCTGTTTTGTATGCAATATTATTACGAAACAGGTTTATCCTATCAAGGAAATCTCTAATACACCTCTAAAAAATATGAAGAAACCATAAAGTCAGCCCACTGTACTGTTGTCCGCTTTGTCTCCGCTATTCCACAATTTTCAACAGCTTCCCGGTGATATCCGCCATATTGGAGGATGCCTGCTTCGTATTGTGGGAAATCTTCACATTCCGTTCCACGACATCGGAAATCCGCCCGATTTGTCCGACCGCATCGGTTACGATTCCCATATTCTCCCTTACCATGCCGGTAATCTTTTCCACGTTTCCGCTCGCCCTCTGCATGTTTTCCACCACCACGCGGAACGCTTCCGCTGTCTGGTCGGTAATTCCTTTTCCGTCCTCCACCGCACGGATGGAATTGGTAATCAGTTCGTTGGTTTCCTTCGCCGCCTGCCCGCTCCTTGCCGCAAGCTCCCCAATCTGTGCCGCCACCACAGCAAATCCCCTGCCCATCTCACCGGCACGCGCCGCTTCAATGGACGCATTCAGGGATAACATATTGGTCTGCTGCGCAATGGAATTGATTTCGTCGATAATCTTCCCGATTTCCATCGACATATCGCTGATTTTCTGCATGGAATCCTTTAAATGGTCCATTTGGGCCTGCGTCTCCAGGATTTTCTCCGTCGTTTTCCCGGTTTCTGCCGCCACATCCACGGACACACCCACGCTGTCGTTCAATTCCTGCGTCAGCCGTTCCATAATCTTCTTCAGATCGTCCACGGCATGTTCCTGCTCCCCGGTCCCGTTATAAATATCATCCGCACTTTCCAATGTCTCCCCGGACACCCGGTTCAAATCCGTGCAGGCATTCTTGATATTCTTAATTAACATGCGGTTGTTTTCCACATCCTCTTTCTGTTTTCCCAGCAGGCTCTCGTTCTCAGCCATATTTTCGCGGATACTCTCCACCATCTTGTTAATGCTGTCCGAAAGCTGCAGAAATTCAGGATTCCCCTGCACATCCACACGGATTCCGAAATTTCCTTCCGCAATCCCTTTCATGGACTGGGTAAGCCGGTTCATTCCGCGGACAATCTTATCATCCACCATATGGTTAATCATGAAAAGCAGAATCCCGAAAATAACTGCCATGCTAAACGATACCACAAGCGTCTGGCTGTTTCTCTGCGCATAATATTCCCCCGCCGGAAGAAATACCCCGATGATTCTTCCGTCAGATTCTTCCGCCAGGTAATAACCCGTCCTGCCGTCCACTTTCGCCCTTCCCTTCCCGGTAAATCCCGCAGGGAATCCGGCATCCACGGCAGGCGTTCCGACCAAAGCAGCATTCCGGTGTGCCAATATCTGTCCGTTTTCTTTATCAATTGCATAAACATACCCGTTTTCCCCGAAATCAATATTGCTCAGAACCGCATTGATTTCCGTACCCGCCAGCATATCTTCCAGCACTTCCGGGCGCACGCCCACCTGCACGAGTCCCGGGGCATCTTTACGCGCCACGCCTATGTACTGCATAACTACCCCTTCCGCCACGTTCACCTGCGGTTCCTGTGCGATTTCAATGGAGGGGTCCTCCACGATTACCATGAACGCATTGGACTGTTCGCCGCTTTTCATGTCAAACCCCACATAGGAATCTATCGTGCTTTCCGTTATGATACCGTCTTCGTCTATGACATGGAGTTCGTTCACCTTCAAACGTTCCTTGATCCTGTTTAATTCCGCGGTATCGTTTAAAATAGAGGGCGATGCGGCAATCATGTCCGCAAAAGCCCTTGTTTTTGCAAGGTTATCTTCACTGAGGTTCTCCGTCAGTTTCCTGATGTTTTCTTCATTCCCTGCCAGTTTCTCTTTTACATCCTCCAGTTTCGCCATGCCGGTAGCCGTATTATTGCTTTGGCTTACTACCGTCTGAAGTACGAAAACGGCTGTCACTGTAACCAAAAATGCAGCCAGCATATAAACCGAAAGGCGCTTTGTAAAATTCTTTTTCATCCTGTCCCATCCCTTTCCCGTCACCATACTATTGTTATCCGCAGGGGCGGCTTCCTGAAAATCCGTTGCTGCGCCGTCATGCCACCTGCCTATACAGCATACCACATGCCCCTGCATATTTCCATCAGATTATTTTAATTTTATACATAATATGCCAACCGTCACAAACATTCAGCCTGAAATGTTATGTTCGTGGGTGAGGGAGGACGCAAAAGCCAGGAGCGGGACGGCGGTTCTTTTATACCGCACATGGATTGTGTTGACAAATAAGAAAAGTTGTTATATAACGAAAATAATACAAAAAAAGGGAGGGGGATTTGCAGTGCCACCAAAAGCTAAAGTCACAAAGGATATGATTATTGACGCTGCATTTAATGTTGTCCGTGAAGCCGGAGCGGAAAATATCAACGCAAGGACAGTTGCGAAAAAATTGAAATGTTCCACGCAGCCCGTTATGTATCATTTTGAAACCATTGAAGCATTGAAAAAAGCTGTTTATGCAAAAACGGACAGGTTTCATACAGAATATTTGATGAGCGCAAAAAATCCACAGGAAGGAACCATGCTTGGAATCGGATTAAATTATATCCGCTTTGCGATTGAAGAACCCCTGTTATTCCGTTTCCTTTTTCAGTCGGGCTTTGCCGAAAACAGCCTGTTAGAAATGATTGACTCGGAGGAACTTACTCCTGTCCTATCCGCCATGCAGGAAGCAATGGAAACGGGCATGGAACAGACAAAGAAAGTATTTTTAACGATTGCCTTATTTGCTCACGGATATGCAAGTATCATTGCCAATAATTCCTTGGAGTATGAGGAAGAACTTGTAGCTTCCCATTTGGAGCAGGCATATAAAGGCGCAGTTTTAGCTGCCCTGGAGGAAGCATAATGAAGCAGTTATATGAGAAAAGCGAGTTGATATTTGCACTTGTATGGATTGGAATTTATTGCGTTTTGCAATCCTTAGCCAATTCACTTAATGAAATAATCGGAATTACAAACTTTGGAATGGGATTACGGTGAACTATTCTTGGTTTGAAATGCTCTGTCATATCTGCCTCATGCTTTGTGTCGGATTTATAGAGGAAGTGATTTTCCGAGGTCTCCTTTTTCGGGCGATTGCGAAGGACAATGTAAAAACCGCGATTACCATTTCCAGCATTACATTTGGTACCGGTCATCTGCTGAATTTAATAAATACGCAGCGGAAGTTTATTTCCGTGCATCATAACTCATTCGGCAATAAATATACTGAGCGCTTTTGCAAATAAAACAGGTCTGACTTTAGAGAAACGCATTGCTTTCATATTGATTGAATTAATAATTATCGCTATCTATGTCTTAACCCTCACAAAAACATTACCGGAAAAGCAGGCAGCACAAAATCAAGCAAACAGCCGATAACCCAAAAAGAGGAAATTTTTCATGGTTTACACAGACGAATACAAGGAGGTATCTTATGTTTCACCATGCCCATAATGGAAGTGTCCGCGTCGGAAATTCCGAAATGGATTACCTGTCTTTCGGAAACGGAAATAAAAATCTGATTATGCTGCCCGGATTGGGCGACGGATTGTCTACGGTGAAAGGAATGGCCCCCGTTTTTTCCATCCTGTACCGGGTATATGCCAAAGAATATACCGTTTATGTTTTCAGCCGCAAAAATAATCTGCCAAAAGGCTGTTCCACAAGGGAAATGGCAAAAGACCAGGCCGAAGCCATGGCCGCCCTTGGTATCCCAAAAGCGGATATTTTAGGAATATCCCAAGGCGGTATGATTGCGCAGTATCTGGCGATTGATTATCCCGATTTCGTCGGTAAACTCGTATTGGCAGTAACCTGTTCAAAACCAAACGGGGTATTGGAAAAAGTTGTCGGCGCCTGGATGGAAATGGCAGAGCAGGGAAACTATAAGGAGCTTATGATTGATACCGCAGAAAAATCATATTCCGAAAGTTACCTGAAAAAATACCGGCGGCTTTACCCGTTTCTTGGAAAAACAGGAAAGCCCAAAAATATGGAGCGTTTTCTCATACAGGCCGCTTCCTGCATCAGCCACAATGCCTATGACGAATTAGATAAAATAATATGCCCAACCTTAGTAATCGGCGGGGACTGTGATAAAATTGCAGGAAATCTTTCCGCTTCTGCAATAGCCGGCAGAATCAACGGAAGCGAACTGTTTATTTACCGTGGGCTCGGCCATGCGGCGTATGAAGAAGCGGATGATTTTAAAAAACGGGTTTTGGATTTTCTTACGGGCTAACGGCAATCCTACCCCGGAGCAGGAGGCGGCAGCCATACCCGCCAATGGGTATCCTGCCGCCGCATTGCTTTCCTTACCGCCCGTTACTGCAGCCGGATATAGCCATCCAGTTCGTCCCTGCATTCCTCCACGGTCATGGACTCATGCTGCCACCTGCTGTAATTGCTGCCCACAGGACTTAACAGGAAATCATCCCTGCGGTCCCTATCCACCACAAACAACAGCGTATAACGGATGGTCTCACCTTTCCCCAGGCTGCGGAAGAAAAAGTCCTTGCGCTCCTCCCCTTCCGTATGGGATGCCACGTTAAGATAGACCGCACTGTTATCCATCTGCAGCCAGTATTCTTCCGACGGAACGGCAGCATATTCATCCAGCGCCCATGTATATGTCCCGTCCTGGTTCTTTTCCACATAATCCAACTGGAAATCCAACGGTGCCTCCCCTATCGGCAATCCTTCCCACTGGTCGTCATAACAATGCAGGTCAATATCCACACGGAGGATTTCCTGTTCCGTCTTCTCCTCCGAAAGCAGCCTGCCTTCCGGGTCATAATGCTGCCGCAGATAAGGGCGCAGGGTTTTGTCCCCGTCCAGCCAGCCGTCAAACCTGGAAAAGTCAAAAAAGCCTTCTTGCGCAAATCCTTCCAGACTGTCCAGAAATTCATAGCCCGTCACCGTATATCCGTATGCGCCGTCATAGGTGCGCAGTTCCCCTCCGATACCGTATATTTTCTCCTGCGGGATACCCAGTTCCACCATGACATCCCCGGTTTCTGCCGTCTCCAGTGCCTGGCGTTCCGCCTCTTTTTCCGCTTCAATCCTTGCCGCTTTTTCCTCCTCCGTCTCATAGCTTCCGTCACCGGTCCTGACCACGCTCAGACTGTCGGCAAATTTAAGAAGTTCATCCCTGCTTACCTCATAACCGGCGACAATATGGATTACACAGCCTTCCCTTTCATTAAACAGGAACAGGTAAGTATTCGCCCGGTATTTTTCCGCTTCCCGGAACGTGATTACATCCGCCTCCATACCGCTAAGAACCGTATGCTCCACCTGCTCTATATTCTCCACCACAATCTGGCGGTTCGCTTTCTCCAGTTCCGCCATCGTATAAATCGGCATCACGGTAATCCACTGGCTGTCCCCGCCATAGTATTTTCCGCTTCCCTGCTCCTCCATCCCTTCCGGCAGATAGGCAGGCGTCACCTCACACTCGCCCGGCGTAAGCTGATAATTCAGGGAAAAATCATAAATCATCCGGCCGTCTTCCTGCTTTGAGTCTTTTTGGAAATATGCGACCGCCGCATATACCACAGACGGTACCGCCACAACAAGCAGCAGTGCCGCCGCAATACCTGCCCATCTTCCGAATTTTCTCTTTTCCCGCATCTGTTTATCCGCTTTTCCATTCATCTTTTTTTCTCCCTGTTCCCGAATCTGTCCGATTTCCCCGCTGCGTATGGACGCATATGCCTCCTGCATCCTTTTTTCCACAATGGGTGGAAGCATGTTTCCTTCCCTGTTTCCTTTATTCATTTCATTTATATTTTTTTCCCTGTCTGTTTTCCTGTTCATTTTCCCGCCCATCAACGCCCTCCTGTCTTCCGGCTGTCCGCCATCCCGCCCCGCAGCGTTTCACGCCCGCGCCTTAAGCGGGTTGACACCGTATTTTCCTTCATTTCCATATACGCCGCAATCTCATTTACTTTCATGCCGTAAACATAGTACAACGTGAAAATGCTTTGGTCCTGCTCCCCAAGCGGATCAATCAGCTCCTTAAATCCACGCATCCCGTCGCCCGATGCCCGTTCTTCCAATCCCTCCACGTTTTCCACGGGAACGCTCCGTTTCTGTGTTTTCCGCATATTTTTGCAATGATTGATTAAGATACGTATCATCCATGTCTTAAAATAGGCATCCTGCTTTAACGTACGGACTTTCTCATAACAGGTCAGCACCGTTTCCGCCATAGCATCCGCCACGTCTTCCTCATTGCGTAAGAATCCCTTCGCAACCCTGTACATGCTCTGCTTATTCTGCTCCATCAGCTCTATGAAGGCCTCGGCATCACCTCCCTTAGCCCTCTTTACCAGAAATTCCACCTGTTTTATCTCCTTTCGCGGTCAAGTTTTTGCCCTTCTTCTGTTCTGTTGTCTCATCGGTCTTATGCGCCGGCGCCGGCAGCCGGCTTAAACCCCTTTCTTGGACACGTTCTAATTCCGCTTCTGCGGTCTTACACTTATTAGACAACCGCCGGACGGAAAAACTTTCAGTCCCACAATATTTTTTATGCATTTTTACGCCCTGGCGGCATACTTCCCCCGCATGGGGCTGTGCATAAAAAGGCGGTTCAGAAAAGGCGCCATGCCTTCCCGAACCGCTTTCGCTTTCTTAAACCGTATGAACCAAACACGTTCGGAGCCAGGTGTTTCCCCGTCCGTCGCCGCAATGCCAGGAATCTTACTGCCATTTCCAGGGGAAATCATCCCCGCCCGCCAAAATGTCCGCAAACTCCTGCAGGTTCTGCCGCAGGAAATCCCGGTCCAAAAACCGGCTCTGCCCCAAGATGCTGTCCGTAAAAGACAGGATATCCGTTTTATCCGTATTACGGTAAGCATTCTCCACTTTTGTGTTATCCACACCTTTCTTCCATTCTGCCCGTTTCTTCTTTTCTTCCTCAAACGGTTCCGGGTTTTTCCGGTAAGATTCCGTTTCCCAACTGATCAAATGCTTTAACGCATCCCCCACAAGTCTGTCATCCTTTTTTGCAAAGCCTTCCTCCATCGTGTTTGATAATTCATTCCCGCCATCTGCCAAAAAGCAATTTTTAAACACGCTTTAACGCTCTTTTTCCGCTTCCGATATGATTCCAAAAAATTTTGCCATCAGAGGAACATACGTTACGGCAAACACAAAGGCGGCAATCCTCCCCGCGTGTTCCCTTCCCTTTTCCGGTATCCGTATGCCGACCATAATGCCTATGGCAAACAGGCAGAATTTAATGAGTGCAAGATCTTTCCAACTGCTTTTTTCCAAATATCTGTCCGCATATCCAAATAATGTTTTCAATAACATATCCTCCTTTTCCCGCTTTCCGTATTTTGGCGCTTCTTTTATCATATCTTCCTATCCACGGAGCTTTGCACGCCTTCCACCGGCTCCCTGGTTATGCCTTCCAATGCCCCGGACGGCACCGGCTTACCAATCTCCCAGCCCGGATCCGCCTTCCTTGCCGCCTTCCCTGCGGATTTTTTCTAATCTTAATATACATTTCGGTCATTTCCCATCCCAAGTTAATACCGCCTTCCGTTTTTTTGAACTCCACACATTTAGACTGAATCAACTACCTTTTTTGTTTCGGCAAGAACACAGATAAAACCTTTAAGGATAGAGTGCAAAAACTGATTATCAATAAGTGCATTGAAAAGAATCAGAAATAAGCCACATCAACACTTCACAACTCTTATCAGATGATTGCCTTTTAGAGCGTATTTAAAAATTGCATTCTGCAAGATGTTGTGGGCTACGTTGATTAGACTTGGACGGAACGGGGTAAAAGGCAGATTGCCTTTCGTAATTGGATGTGGTATAATTCTTTCACCATAGATTGGCAAATTAAGGCTTGAAAGGATAATGGCATGAAAAAGAAATATATCATCCTCATCTGTTTTATCCTCGTTTTGTCAGCAGGGATTATCGGATTTTATCTGCTGACCCGGCCTACAATATTAGGTAATATGAGCAATGAATATTCAAAGCAGGTCACAACAACATCTGACATTTCTTTCGCAGGAGAAGCAGGCAACAGGATAAAGTTTGTTTTTGAATCGGATATTATCAGCGGAAATTTGGATATGACCTTGTACGATTCAGATGGTACTGCTGTTTATGCCTTAGATAATGCAAAAGAGTTGGTGACCTATTTTATACTTGAACGTTCCACCACATATACACTGGTCGCTAAGTGCGATAACTTTGTCGGAACGTATAAAATCTTTGTGTATTTAGACAAAATAAACACATCGACAGATTCCGGTTTATCGGTTCAATGAAAGTCCTAAACAGGGCGGCGGGGCAGATGTTGACAATCCCACCTCCCTGTCTGTTATCGCTCCATATCCTGCGCCCTGCCCGGTTGCCGTTCCCGCTGTTCCTGCCGCAAGATACTGTAAACGCTCTTTCTGATT
>ERZ779637.720-NODE-720-length-18932-cov-15.175293_pt1 | contig 18932 bp, 18 predicted proteins | sample MGYA00514196_ERZ779637 | MGnify/ENA primary metagenome ERZ779637 (study PRJEB29562, sample SAMEA4376700) | mouse gut metagenome | isolation source: Cecum | study: EMG produced TPA metagenomics assembly of the A DSS colitis mouse model was used to assess the...
AGGTGACGATGATCAAGGACGTCACCCCCATCCCCCACAACGGCTGCCGCCCCCCCAAGCGCCGCCGCGTCTAATTCGGAAGAAGGAGGAAATATTTCATTATGGCTAAAAATATGCAGCCTGTAGCCAAGCGCTGCAAGGCTCTGGGCATCTCCCCCGCCGCCATGGGATACGCCAAGAAGGACACCAAGCGCAACCCCGGCGGCCAGATGCGCAAGAAGAAGAGCGAGTACGCTCTCCAGCTCCAGGAGAAGCAGAAGGTCAAGTTCGTCTATGGCGTCATGGAGAAACAGTTCCGGATGTACTACGAGAAGGCCGCCCGCAGCCAGGGCAAGACCGGCGAGGAGCTTCTGGTCCTCATTGAGCGCCGCCTGGACAACGTGGCCTACCGCCTCGGCTTCGCCTCCACCCGCCGCCAGGCCCGGCAGCTGGTGAGCCACGCCCATTTCACCGTTAACGGCAAGAAGGTCAACATCCCCTCCTATCTCGTGAAGGCCGGTGATGTGATCGAGGTCAGGGACACCAGCCGCTCCTCCGCCATCTTCAAGCGGCTGACCGGCGAGGACGCCCCTCTGCCCCTGGTCCCCCAGTGGCTTGACCGTGAGAAGAACGCCCTCAAGGGTACCGTGTCCCGCCTGCCCGTGCGGGAGGACATCAACGATATGCCCATTGAGGAGCACCTCATCGTCGAGCTGTACTCCAAGTAATCGGAGGCTACCCTCGATTGTCACACGAACTGAATTTAACGCGGGTCCGGCCTCTGTCTGGCCCGTCACGAGAAGGAGGGTAACTGGATGATTGAAATTGAGAAGCCCCAGATTGAGTGCATTGAGACCCCCGGCGACGACTCCTATGGAAAGTATGTGGTAGAGCCCCTGGAGCGGGGCTACGGCACCACCCTTGGCAACGCCCTGCGCCGCATCATGCTCTCGTCCCTGCCCGGCACCGCCGCCACCAGCATCAAGATCGCCGGTGTGCAGCACGAATTTACCACCATCCCCGGCGTGAAGGAGGATGTGACGGAGATCGTGCTGAACATCAAGCAGCTGATTACCAAGCTCCACAGCGAGGGGGTCAAGACCGTCTTTATCGAGGCGGTGGGCCCCTGCGAGGTGACGGCCGGCGACATCAAGAGCGACGGGGAGGTGGAGGTGCTCAACCCGGACCTCCACATCGCCACCCTGGGCAGCGGCGCCACGCTGAACATGGAGATCACCCTCAGCCACGGCCGCGGCTACGTGCCCGCGGACCGGAACAAGGCCCAGCAGAACATCATCGGCGTCATCCCCGTGGACTCCATCTACACCCCGGTCTACAAGGTCAACTACACGGTGGAGAACACCCGCGTGGGGAACATGACGGACTTTGACAAGCTGACCATTGAGGTGTGGACCGACTCCACCATCTCCGCCCGGGACGCGGTGAGCCTGGGGGCCAAGATCCTCTGCGATCACTTCACCCTCTTCACCGATCTGAGCGAGACCGTGGGCTCCAAGTCCACGGTGGTGGAGAAGGCGGAGACCCAGCGGGACAAGGTGCTGGAGCTGACCATTGAGGAGCTGGATCTCAGTGTACGCAGCTTCAACTGCCTGAAGCGGGCCAACATCAACACCGTGGAGGATCTGATCTCCAAGACGGAGGACGAGATGATGAAGGTCCGGAACCTGGGCCGCAAGAGCCTGGAAGAGGTCATCAACAAGCTGGCCATGATGGGGCTGTCCCTGGCCGACGAAGAATCCAACTGAGCCGTCTTGACGGCTTGATACGCCTTTTGAAGGAGGAAACCTACAATGCCCGGAACTCGTAAGCTCGGTAAGACTACCGATCAGCGCAAAGCGATGCTCCGTCAGCAGGTGACCGATTTCCTGGACAATGGGAGGATGGAGACCACCGTCACCCGCTGCAAGGAGATTCGCCCCCTGGCTGAGAAGATGATTACCCTGGGGAAGAAGGGCGATCTGGCGGCCTACCGTCAGGCCATGGCCTTTGTGACCCGGGAGGATGTGGTGAAGAAGATCTTCAAGGAGATCGCGCCCAACTACGCGGAGCGCAACGGCGGTTACACCCGCATCACCCGCACCGGCATCCGCCGGGGCGACGCGGCGGAGACCGCGATGATCGAGCTGGTCTAAGCCGGTTTGACATGATAAGGAAAAAGCCCTTTCGTGTGTGGAAGTACTACACATACGAAAGGGCTTTTTTGCGGATATATTTTGCAGGAAAGAGATCATAAAGCACACCAGCCGGCAGTCTATCGCCAGACTGCCGGCTGGTATACGTCTCTGCGTTTTTTCTTCTGCTTTCTTTCTCTGCTCACAAAGGAACAGAACAATTCACCGCACAACCTTCCGGATGTCCTCGATCCGGCCCAGCACCAGCAGGTGCTCGTCGGCCTTGAAGGTGTAGTCCGGGCTCAGGTTGGGGCGGATGATACCGTCCCGCATGGCGGCGATAACAGTGAGATTGTACTTCACCCGGAAGTTCAGCTCCTTCAGGCTCTTGCCGATCCAGCGGTCCATGGGCTGGAGCTCGTAGATGGAGTACTCGTCGGTGAGGCTGATGCAGTCGAAGATGCTGTCGGAGCTCTCGCTGATGGCCAGATTGACGGCAGCCTCCTGCTCCGGGTAAATGACGTGGTCCGCGCCGTTGCGCAGGAGGAACTTGGCCTGCACGTCGTCGTCCGCCTTGCTGAACACCTTCTTTGCCCCCAGCTCCTTGAGCAGACTGGTGATTTGCAGGCTGCCCAGCACGTTGCTGTCCCCCAGGCAGACAAAGCAGGCGTCAAAGCTGGGAATGTCGAAGGAGCGGAGGACCTCCTCGTTGGTGCAGTCCCCCACCTTGGCGCTGACCACCAGGGGCAGCAGGTCCTCCAGGGTGTCGCTGACCTGATCCGCCACCATGACCTCGCATTTCTGGTCCGCCAGGGCGCGGCAGAGGTGGTGGCCAAAGGAGCCCATGCCCACGATCAAAAAGGATTTCATATGTCTATTCGTCCTCCACGGCGGCGATCTTGTCGATGCGGCGCTGGTGGCGGCCGCCCTCAAAGTCGTGGGTGAGGAAGGACTGGACCACCTGACGGGCCATCAGTGGACCCACCACGCCGGCGCCCATGGCCAGCATGTTGGCGTCGTTGTGGCGGCGGGTCATCTCCGCGCTCCAGGGCTCGCTGCACAGGGCGCAGCGGACGCCGCGGACCTTGTTGGCGGTGATGGACACGCCGATGCCGGTGGTGCAGATCACAATACCCCGCTCACACCGCCCCGCTGCCACCGCCCTGGCCGCAGGGCCGGCAAAGTCGGCGTAGTCGCAGCTGTCCCGGTTAAAGCAGCCGAAGTCCTCCACCTGGTGGCCCTGTTCGGTCAGCCAGGCGCTCAGCTCCGTCTTCAAATCGTAGCCGCCGTGGTCACATGCTATGGCAATTTTCATGGGGATCCCTCCTGTTGTTCCGCCTATGTCCGAAGAACCGGGGCGGTTATTTTTTGAACTTCTCGAAAAAGCTCCTGCGCTCCTTGTAGTTGTGCTCCTTCAGGGTCTCGCTGAACTTGCGCAGGGCCTCCTTCTGCTCCCGGTTGAGGCTGCGGGGGGTCTCAATATGGACGGTGACGTACTGGTCCCCGCGGCCCCGGCCGTTGACGTTGGGGATGCCCTTGCCCCGCAGGCGGAAGGTTGTGCCGGTCTGGGTGCCCTCGGGGATGTCATATTTCACCTTGCCGTCAATGGTGGGAATCTCCAGCTCGCCCCCCAGCACCGCCTGGGTGAAGGTGATGGGCGCGTCGCAGTACACGTCGGAGCCGTCCCGCTGGAAGAGCTGGTGTGGCTGCACGGTGATGACAATCTGCAGATCTCCCGCCGGGCCGCCGTTCTTGCCGGCGTTGCCCTGGCCCCGCAGGGAGACGATCTGGCCGTTGTCAATGCCCGCGGGGATGGAGACCTTGACGGTCTTGCGCTTGCGGTTCTGCCCGGAGCCGCCGCAGCTGGAGCAGGGGGAGGCGATGATCTTGCCCTTGCCGCCGCAGCGGGGGCAGGGGCTGGTGGTGGCAAAGACGCCCATGGGGGTCTGCCGCCGCTGCTGGACCGTGCCGGAGCCGCCGCAGTTGGAGCAGGTCTCCGGGCTGGTGCCGGGGGCCGCGCCGGAGCCGCCGCAGGCCTCGCACTGCTCCACCCGGTCCAGGCTGACCTCCTTCTCGCAGCCGAAGGCCGCCTCCTCAAAGGTGATGGTGAGGCCCATGCGCAGGCTCTCCCCCCGCTGGGGGCCGCTCCTGGTCCGGGCGGATCCGCCGCCGAAGCCGCCGCCGAAAAAGCTGCCGAAGATATCCCCCAGATCGCCAAAGTCGAAGTCGCCGGAGAAGCCTCCGCCGAAGCCGCTCCCTCCGCCGCCGTAGCTGGGGTCCACGCCGGCAAAGCCGAACTGGTCATACCGGGAGCGCTTGGTACTGTCGCTGAGGACCTCGTAGGCCTCGTTGATCTCCTTAAACCGGGCCTCCGCCGCCTTGTCCCCCGGGTTCAGGTCCGGGTGGTTGGCCTTGGCCAGCTTGCGGTAGGCCTTCTTGATCTCCTGGTCCGTGGCGCCCTTCTGTACGCCAAGGACCTCGTAATAGTCTCTTTTCTGGTCAGCCATATGCTCTCACATCCATTCTCCGCAGACATTCCAAATGGGGCGGGGAGGTCCTCCCCGTCCCATCCGGAACCGCCCGTCATTACTTGCTCTGGTCGTCCTCGTCGACTACCTTGTAGTCGGCGTCGTAGTACTGCTGGCCCTCCGCCTGACCGCCGCCGGGCTGACCGCCCATGTCGGGGCCTGCCTGGGGACCGCCCGCCTGCTGGTAGAGCTTCTCGCTGACCGCGTAGAAGGCCTGCTGGAGGGCCTCGGTGTCCGCCTTGATGGCGGCGGTGTCCTCGCCCTTGAGGGTCTCTTTCAGCTTGTCAATGGCGGCCTGAACCGGGGCCTTCTCCCCCTCGGGGATCTTGTCGCCCATCTCGCCCAGGGTCTTCTCCGCCTGATAGACCATCTGGTCAGCGGCGTTGCGGATCTCCACGGACTCCTTGATCCGGGCGTCCTCGGCGGCGTACTGCTCCGCCTCCTTCACCGCCCGCTCAATGTCCTCCTTGGACATGTTGGAGGAGGAGGTGATGGTGATGTGCTGCTCCTTGCCCGTGCCCAGGTCCTTGGCGGAGACGTTCACGATGCCGTTGGCGTCGATGTCAAAGGTAACCTCGATCTGGGGCACGCCCCGGCGGGCCGGCGCGATGCCGTCCAGGTGGAAGCGGCCCAGGCTCTTGTTGGCCGCGGCCATCTCCCGCTCGCCCTGGAGGACGTTGACCTCCACGCTGGTCTGGTTGTCGGCGGCGGTGGAGAAGATCTGGCTCTTCTTGGCGGGGATGGTGGTGTTGCGCTCAATGAGGCGGGTGCACACGCCGCCCATGGTCTCAATGCCCAGGCTCAGGGGGGTCACGTCCAGCAGCAGCAGGCCCTTCACGTCGCCGACCAGCACGCCGCCCTGGAGGGCCGCGCCCATGGCCACGCACTCGTCGGGGTTGATGCCCTTGAAGCCGTCCTTGCCGGTGATGTTCTTCACCGCCTCCTGGACCGCGGGGATGCGGCTGGAGCCGCCCACCAGCAGCACCTTGGAGATGTCGCCGCCCTTGAGGCCCGCGTCGCTCATGGCCTGGCGCACGGGGCCCATGGTGGCCTCCACCAGATGGGCGGTGAGCTCGTTGAACTTGGCCCGGGTGAGGGTCACGTCCAGGTGCTTGGGGCCGGTGGCGTCGGCGGTGATATAGGGCAGGTTCACGTTGGAGGTGGTGACGCCGCTGAGCTCAATCTTGGCCTTCTCCGCGGCCTCCTTCAGCCGCTGCATGGCCACCTTGTCGCCGGTGAGGTCAATGCCCTCCGCCTTTTTGAACTCGGCGGCCATCCAGTCCATGACGCACTTGTCGAAGTCGTCGCCGCCCAGGCGGTTGTTGCCGGCGGTGGCCAGGACCTCGATGACGCCGTCGTCAATGTCCAGAATGGACACGTCGAAGGTGCCGCCGCCCAGGTCATAGACCATGATCTTCTGGGCCTCCTCCTTGTCCAGGCCGTAGGCCAGGGCAGCGGCGGTGGGCTCGTTGATGATGCGCTTGACCTCCAGGCCGGCGATCTTGCCGGCGTCCTTGGTGGCCTGGCGCTGGGAGTCGGTGAAGTAGGCGGGGACGGTGATAACCGCCTCGGTGACGGTCTGGCCCAGATAGGCCTCCGCGTCGGCCTTCAGCTTCTGGAGGATCATGGCGGAGATCTCCTGGGGGGTGTAGTTCTTGCTGTCAATGGTCACCCGGTGGTCAGAGCCCATCTCCCGCTTGATGGAGGCGATGGTGCGGTCCGGGTTGGTGATGGCCTGGCGCTTTGCCACCTGGCCCACCATGCGCTCGCCGGTCTTGGAGAAGGCCACCACCGACGGGGTGGTGCGGTTGCCCTCGGCGTTGGCGATGACGACGCTCTCGCCGCCCTCCATGACGGCCACGCAGGAATTGGTTGTGCCCAAATCAATACCGATAACTTTAGACATGATGTTGTCCTCCTACTATAGAAAAAATTTTTTATACAAAATGGAATGCTGCCGGCAGATGCCCTAATTGGCCACCTGCACCGCGGCGAACCGGATCACCTTCTCGCCCAGGAGGAAGCCCTTCTGGAAGACCTGGCTCACCACGCCCTCCCCCAGCTCCTCGCTGTCCACATGCATCACCGCGCTGTGGCGGGCGGGATCAAAGCTCTGGCCGGCGGGGTCCTCGATGGTCACGCCCATCTTCTCCAGTACGGAGATCAGCTGATGGAAGATCATCTCCATGCCCTTCTTGTGGACGTTGTCCTCGTCCCCGGGCTGGCCCACGGCCCGCTCCAGGTTGTCATACACCTCCAGGAACTTGGCGATGGTGTCCATCTTGGCGTCCTGGTAGGTGCTCTCCTTCTCCTTGGTGGTGCGCTTGCGGTAGTTGTCGTACTCCGCCGCCAGACGCAGGTGCTGATCGTTGAGGGCGGAGAGCTGACCGGCCAGGGCCTCCAGCTTCTCCATCTCCTCCCGGGAGAGGGTGAAGGTCTCGGCGGGGGTCTCCTCGCACACCTCCGCCGCCTGGGCGGGCTGCTCCTGGATCTCCTGCTCCTCCTGGGGCTCCATGGGGGCGCTGTTCTCTTTCTTGCTCACGATTGCTCTTCCTCCTTCGGGGGCAACTGATTATTTTTTCCAAACATCTTCGTCAGGCTCTCAGCGAAATAGCTCAGCCGGGCCGCCACGGCGGCGTAGTCCATCCGGGTGGGTCCCACCACGCCGATGAGCCCCCGCATGTTCTCTCCGATGTCGTAGCTGGCCACCACCACGCTGGCCTCCTTCAGGGCCTCGTTGACGTTCTCCGGGCCGATGAGGATCTGCATGGGGGTGTTCTCGTCCAGCACCGGCAGGCTGTCCTTCCGGTCCGTCAGCAGGCTCATGAGCTCGTTGGCCCGGCTGAGGTCCTGAAACTCCGGCTGCCGGAGCAGCTGGGTCTGGCCGGTGGTGTACACCTGGTTCTGGGCGCTGCGGTCAATGACCGCGGTGGCGTACTCAATGGTCAGGGAGAGGGGCAGGAACAGCTCCGCCGGCAGCTGGCCGGTGAGGCCCATCAGCTTGACGCCCAGCTCCTCCACCCGCACGCCGGTAAAATGGGTGTTGAGCAGATTGGCCAGGGAGGACAGCTGCTCCGCCGGAAGGGGGACCTGGGTGTGGAGCAGCTGGCTCTTCACCCGGCTGTCGTTGGTCATCACCACGGCGATAAAACTGGCCTCGTCCACGCTCAGCAGATCGTAGCGCCGGACCGTGATGCTCTCCCTGCCCGCCGCCACCGCGTAGGCGGGGTAGCTGACAATGGAGGCCGCCGCCTGACCGGCCTGGGCGATGATGGCGTCCAGCTCCCGCATCTGGCCGCCCAGGGCCTCGTTGATCTGGGCCGCCTCCTGATCGGACACGCTGCGCCGCTCCATCAGCTCGTTGACGTACAGCCGGTAGCCCCTGGGGGAGGGGATCCGGCCCGCCGAGGTGTGGGGCTGCTCCAGGTAGCCCAGCTCCACCAGGTCCGCCAGCTCGTTGCGGATGGTGGCGGAGCTGAGACGGCCGCCCATGGCCTGGGCGATGAATTTTGAGCCCACCGGCTCGGCGGAGTTGATATACCGCTCCGTGACCACCTTCAGTATTTCCTTTTTGCGGGCGGTCAATTCCATGGTTCGGTCTCCTTTAGCACTCCAATAGCCTGAGTGCTAAAGGCAGTTTAACACCAAAGCACCGCTCTGTCAATACGGTTTTCTCCCTCCAATTTGAACAATTTGTAAATTCCCCCTTCTGCCCCAGGGTGCGCTGGGAAAATTTATAAAAACCCGCCTATGGGCCGTGACAACCGGGGCCGGCTGTGGTACACTATACCCAAAAAACGGAGGGAGGCGGCGGCCATGGAGGAGATCACCGCCGCCCTTGTGAAGAACCTGCTGCCCCGGCGGCGGCAGGACGGCCACAAGGGCAGCTTTGGGAGGGTGTACGTCTACGGCGGGTCCGTGGGCTACACCGGCGCGCCGGTCTTCGCCGGGGAGGCGGCGGTGCGCACGGGCAGCGGCCTGGTGTATGTGGGCGTGCCCGGGGAGGCCTACCCTGTGGCGGCGGCCCGGTGCGCCTGCGCCATGGCCCACCCGGCTCCGGCGGACTACGGCGAGCTTCTGGAGCGGGTGTCCGCCTGCGGCGCAGTCCTCATAGGCCCCGGCCTGGGCCGCAGTCCGGAGACGGACAAAACCGTCCGCCGCCTGCTGGAGGACTGCCGGGCGCCGGTGGTTCTGGACGCGGACGGCATAAACGCCATTTCCGCGCATATAGATGTGCTGGATAGGCGGCGGGGCAGGCCGGAAGGGGGGGAGACGGTGCTGACGCCCCACGAGGGGGAGTTTCTCCGCCTGGGCGGGGACCTGTCCCTGGGCCGGGAGCGGGCGGCGGCGGACTTCGCCCGCCGCCACGGGTGCGTCCTGGTGCTCAAGGGGCCCGGGACCCTGGTGGCCGGGCCGGAGGGGCGGCTTCTGCGCAATCCCACCGGCAACTGCGGCATGGCCAAGGGCGGCAGCGGCGACGTGCTGGCGGGGATGGTCCTCTCCCTCATAGGCCAGGGGGCGCCGGCCCTGGAGGCGGCCGCCTGCGCGGTGTGGCTCCACGGCCGGGCCGGGGACCTGTGCGCCCGGGACCTGTCGGAGTACGCCATGACCCCCCTGGACCTGATCGGCCGCCTGCCGGCTGTATTCAAGGAGCTTGGATTTTAGATCAAGGAGGAAGGAACGTGCGAAAAGCCCTGCTTTTTGCACCAATGCTGATGCTCCTGCTCACCGCTTGCGGCGGGGAGGAGAAGGACCCGGCGGCTGAGCTCCAGGCCCAGTACGCCAATCTGACCGGGGCGGTCATGGAGGCGGAGGTAAGCTGCCACTACGCGGACGAGGACCGCGCCTACACCCTGCTGTGCGACTACGCGCCGGAGAGGAGTACGGTGACGGTGCTCTCCCCGGCCAACCTGGCGGGCATCTCCGCCACCGTGGAGAACGGGACCCTGACCCTCAGCTACGAGGACATCTCTTTGGACGCGGGGGGCTACTCCGCCGCAGCCATCTCGCCGGTGGCGGCCCTGCCCAAGCTGATGCAGGCCGCCGCCTCCGGGTACGTGACGGAGAAGAGCGAGGAGACGGTGGGGGAGCGGCCCTGCCTGCGCCTGGCCTGCGATCTGCCCGACGACGAGGGGAGCGTGTACACCACCTGGTTTGACCAGGAGACCCTGCTGCCCCTGCGCAGCGAGATCTCCGCGGAAGGCACGGTGGTCTTTGAGGTGGCCTGGACCCGGTTCGAGGTGACGGGCAGCGGCGAGCCGGCTGCCCCGGCCGTCCCGGCGGAGCCCGGAGCGCCCCAGGAGGGGACCAGTGACTGGACGGCGGCGGACGAGGCTGCGGCCTACGCTTCTGCGGAGGAATAGCCGCGGGCGGATGATACAAAAGAAAAGAGGGGTTGCGAGCATGGAGAGTACACTTAAACGGACCTGGGCGGAGATTGACCTGGACGCGCTGGGCCACAACTACCGGGCGCTGCGGGCGCAGATGGGGCCCAGGGCCCGGTTCCTGGGGGTGGTGAAGGCGGACTCCTATGGCCACGGGGCCGTCCACATCTCCCGGGAGCTGGAGGCGCTGGGGGCGGAGTATCTGGCTATCTCCAGCGTTGACGAGGCCCAGGAGCTGCGGCGGGGGGGCGTGGGCCTGCCCATCCTCCAGCTGGGCCTGACCCCGGCGGACCAGACCGGCGCCGTGATCAAGAGCGGCGTGACCCAGGCGGTGTGGAGCGAGCGGGCGGCGGAGGACTTCTCCCGGGCGGCGGTAGCGGCCGGCGGCCGGATGCGGGCCCATATCAAGCTGGACACGGGCATGTCCCGGCTGGGCTTCCAGTGCGACGAGGCCCACTTTGACCGGTCCCTGGAGGAGATCTGCCGGGTGTGCGCCCTGCCGGGACTGGAGGTGGAGGGGGTGTTCACCCACTTCGCCGTGTCCGACGAGGATCAGGAGAGCAGCCGGGCCTACACCCAGCTCCAGCACCAGCGGTTCGAGGCCATGCTCTCCCGTCTGGCGGAGCGGGGCGTCCGCTTCTCCATCTGCCACTGTGCCAACAGCGGGGCCACGGTCAGCTATCCCCAGTTTGCCCACGACATGTTCCGCCCGGGCATCATCACCTATGGCATCGGGGACCAGGCGGAGGCGCTGGGGCTGCGGCCGGTGATGAGCCTGAAGACGGTGATCGGCGCGGTGAAGGACTTTGTGCCTGACACCACCATCAGCTACGGCCGCACCTTCCGCACCGGCCGGCCCAGCCGGGTGGGGGTGCTGCCCATCGGCTACGCCGACGGCCTCCACCGGGTCCTGTCCAACCAGTGGCGGGTGTGGACAGAGGCGGGCACGGCCCCCATCCTGGGGCGGATCTGCATGGACATGTGCATGATTGATCTCACGGACCTGCCGGGCGCGGGGGAGGGGGACGTGGTGGAGGTCTACGGGCCCCACAACTCCGTCAACGAGGCGGCCCGCCTGGCGGGGACCATCTCCTACGAGCTGACGTGCGCGGTGAGCAAGCGGGTGCCCCGGATCTACATGAAAAACGGAGTGGAGGTGGCCCGGGAGCTGCTGCTGCGGGCATAGGCGGGCCGTGCCCGGCGCGATATGCTTTCACCGGAGGAAACAGACAGACCGGAATCCATGAAGCTGTGAATTAGGCCGGAGGGCCTGACAGCAAAAGACAAAGATAAAAACGCAACGCACATCCGACGAGGTGTGCCAGAGCCGGTAGGTAGCCCGGCCGTCTCGCCGTACCGGCGAGGTAAGTAACCTGCCCCTCCTGGGTTGTCCGTTCTTTGTCCATAACGAATTTTTAGGAGGGAAGGTTATGGACACAGGAAGACTGACGGTATTTTTTGAGGGTCCCTTCTGGGTTGGCGTTTTTGAGCGAATCTCAGACGGGAAGCTGTCCGCGTGCAAGGTCATCTTTGGCGCGGAGCCCAGGGACTGCGAGGTCTGGGACTTCATCCTCAAGCACTACGACGGGCTGCGGTTCAGTCCGGCCGTCGCAGTCGAGGGGAGACAGGCCGCAGATCATCCCAGGCGCAGGCAGCGCAGCGCCAGAGAGCAGCTGCGGACCCCGGGCATCGGCACCAAGTCCCAGCAGGCTTTGCAGATGCAGCGGGAGGAGAGGAAAACCCAGAGGAGGCAGAGCGGCAGAGAGCGGCAGAAAATCGAGAAGCAGCGCAAGTTTGACCAGAAGCGGCAAAAACGAAAAGAGAAGCACAGAGGCCGCTGAGCACATATGAAGCCGGGGGATTTCATCCTTTTGATGAAATCCCCCGGCTCTGTGCGCTCTTATGGAAAAGGGCTGATTGTCCGGTTCTCAGTCGCCGAAGCTGATGCCCAGGAGCTTGGCCTCCTTGACAATGGAGGACTCCGGGTCCACCATCTTCAGCTTGCCGGCCACCTCCTCCAGGGGCACCCTCACGATCTCCCGGTTCTTGTAGCCCACCATGAAGCCGTACTTGCCCTTCAGGATCAGCTCGCCGGCCTCGCTGCCCAGCCGGGAGGCGAACACCCGGTCATAGGGGCAGGGGCTGCCGCCCCGCTGGGTGTGGCCGGGCACCGTCACCCGCACCTCCAGGCCGCACCGCTCCCGCAGCTTCTCGGCGATCTCGTAGGACACGGAGGGGTACTTGTAGTTGGCCATCTTTTTCTTGTACTCCTTCTTGCTCAGGGCCGCGTCCTTTCTGGAGATGGCCCCCTCTGCCACGGCCAGGATGGTGAAGCGGCTGCCGCCGTCGTGGCGGGCCTTGATCTTCCCGGCCAGCTTGTCGATGTCATAGGGGATCTCGGGGATGAGGATGATGTCCGCGCCGCCGGCAATGCCCGCGTTCAGCGTCAGCCAGCCCACCTTGTGGCCCATGACCTCCACGATGAAGATCCGGCCGTGGGAGGCGGCGGTGGTGTGGATGCAGTCGATGGCCTCCGTGGCCACATTCACCGCGCTCTGGAAGCCGAAGGTCATGTCCGTGCCCCACAGATCGTTGTCAATGGTCTTGGGCAGGGTGATGACGTTGAGCCCCTCCTGGCGCAGCAGGTTGGCGGTCTTGTGGGTGCCGTTGCCGCCCAGGATCACCAGGCAGTCCAGCTGGAGCTTGTAGTAGGTCTGCTTCATGGCGGCCACCTTGTCCACGCCGTCGTCCCCGGGGATCTGGATGGTCTTGAAGGGGGTGCGGCTGGTGCCCAGGAAGGTGCCGCCCTTGGTGAGGATGCCGGTGAAGTCCGCGTAGGTGAGCAGCCGGAAGCGGCCGTAGATCAGGCCCTGGTAGCCGTCCTGAAAGCCGTAGATCTCCACCTGCTCCCCCGAGTTCAGCAGCGCCTTGGCGACGCCCCGCATGGCCGCGTTCAGGGCCTGGCAGTCCCCGCCGCTGGTCAGCATACCGATTCGCTTCATGATAAGCCCTCCTTTAATCCTTCGGAGGCCGCCCGGCAGACGGCCCCCGCTTCGCGTTGTGCCGCTTTGATTATAGACCCTTTTTTTCCGGCGCACAAGATAAAATGCGCCGGGAGGCCGCCAAAATTTTCCCCTATTTTTTGACTCTGCTGTAGGGCGTCCCCTCCAGGGGCAGGCTGCAGCGCCGCTTTCCGTCGTAGCGGAAATAGGCGTCCGCAATGGCGGGGGCGGTGGGGATGGAGGTGATCTCCCCGATGCCGATGGCCCCGCAGGCCACGTCCAGGCCCGGCTTCTCCACCACAATGGCCTTGATCTCCGGAACCTGATCGGCCTTGAAGAGGCCCAGCGTGCCGAATTTGGCCGTGGGGCGGCAGTCCGTCACCGGATACTGCTCCGTGAGGGCGAAGCCCATGCTCATCACCACCCCGCCCTCGATCTGGCCCTCGCAGGAGAGGGGGTTCACCGCCCGGCCCACGTCGTGGGCCGCCACCATGCGCTCGATTTTTCCGTCCTCTCCCACCACGCACAGCTGGGTGGCGTAGCCGTAGGCCACGTGGCTGACCGGGTTGGGCACGTCCGCCCCCAGGGGGTCCGTCCTGGCCAGATACTCGCCGTAGTACTCCCTTCCCTCCAGCTGCTCCAGGGTCCGTCCCTCCAGATCCCGCTTCAGGTCCTGGCAGGCCCGGCGGCAGGCCTCGCCGGTGATGAGGGTCTGGCGGGAGCCGGAGGTGGTGCCGGAGTCCGGGGCGTCGAAGGTGCTGGACCGGTGGTAGACCACGTCCTCCCCCTCCAGCCCCAGCTGGCCGCAGCACATCTGGGTCAGCACCGTGCCCAGCCCCTGGCCGATGCAGGAGGCTCCGGCCTGGATGTGGACCTTTCCGCCCCGGACCACCAGCCGGCACCGGCCCGTGTCCGGGATGCCCACGCCAACGCCGGCGTTCTTCATGGCGCAGGCCAGGCCCGCGTATTTTGCCCTGTCGTAGTAGGGCTTCACCGCCTCCAGGGTCTCCACCAGCCCCGTCTCCGGGCCCACAATCTGGCCGTTGGGCAGCACCTCGCCGGGGCGGATGGCGTTGCGGTAGCGGATCTCCCAGGGGGAGATGCCTACCAGGTCCGCCATCTCGTTGAGCAGGGTCTCCACGCAGAAGCAGGTCTGGGTCACGCCGAACCCCCGGAAGGCCCCGGCGGGGGGATTGTTGGTGTAGTAGGCGTAGCCGTCGATCTGGAAATTCTCGTAGTGATAGGGCCCCGAGGCGTGGGTGCAGGCCCGCTCCAGCACCGGGCCCCCCAGGGAGGCGTAGGCGCCGGTGTCGGCGATGACGTTGGCCGCCACCCCCTGGATGATGCCGTTTTCATCACAGCCCATGGCGAACTCCATCTCCATAGGGTGGCGCTTGGGGTGGATGAGCAGGCTCTCCGCCCGGCTGAGCCTGCACTTCACCGGCCGCTGCGTCAGATAGGCCGCCAGGGCGGCGTGGTGCTGGACCGTCACGTCCTCCTTGCCGCCGAAGCCGCCCCCCACCAGCATGTTCTTCACCTTTACCTTCTCCGGCGGCAGGCCCAGCATGGGGGCGGTCTCGTGCTGGGTGTCGTAGGCGCTCTGGTCCGAGGAGAGGATCATGACGCCGTCCCCGTCGGGGTAGGCCACGGCGCACTCCGGCTCCAGGAAGGCGTGCTCGGTGCAGGGGGTGGTGAAGCGGCGGGTGAGCACGTGTTTGCTGCGGGCAATGGCCAGGGCGGCGTTGCCCCGCTGGATGTGCTTGTGGGCCAGCAGATTGCCGGAGGGGTGGACCAGGGGGGCGTCGTGGGCCATGGCCTCCTGGGGGGAGCGGACAGGGGGGAGCACCTCGTACTCCACCTGAACCGTCCGCTTGGCCTTCTCCAGGATCTCCTGGCTCTCGGCCACGACGAGGCAGATGGCGTCCCCCAGGTAGTGGGTGGCGCCGCCCACGGGGATCATGGTGTCCCAGTCCTTCACCAGGTGGCCTACCTTGTTCTGTCCCGGGATGTCGGCGGCGGTGAACACCCCCGCCACCCCGGGCAGGGACTTGGCCTCCTCGGTGTGGATGGCCCGGACAATGGCCCGGGGGTGGGCGGAGCGGACCGCGGAGGCGTAGAGCATGCCGTCCATGTAGATGTCGTCGGGGTAGAGGCCCTCGCCCCGGACCTTCTCCGCCGTGTCTATCCGGTGGACCCGGGCCCCCAGGGCCCAGGAGCGGGATTGCTCCGGCAGAGCGCCCTGGCGGAGGATGGCCGCCGTCAGGCGTACGCCCGCAATGATCTTTACATAGCCGGTGCAGCGGCAGATGTTGGTGCGCAGGGCGCGGCGGATCTCCCCCTCCGTGGGGTCCGGATTCTGGTCCAGCAGGCCCTTGGCGGCCATCACCATCCCCGGGATGCAGAAGCCGCACTGGACCGCCCCCGCATCCCCAAAGCCGCAGGTGTAGGCCTGCTTTTCAAATTCGCTGAGCCCCTCCACGGTGAGGAGCGATTTGCCCTCCAGCTTGTCCGTGGTGAGGACGCAGGCCCTGGCGGCCTTTCCGTCCACCAGGATGGTGCAGGCGCCGCAGGCCCCCTCGCTGCACCCGTCCTTCACGGAGGTCAGGCGCAGCTCGTCCCGCAGGAAGCGGATCAGCTTCTGATTGTGATCGGCAGTTACGGTCTTGCCGTTGACTGTAAATGTGGCCATGTCGTCTCTCCTTTTCGGTCCCCTGGCAGGATATACGGAATCTGTTCCTATTATAACGGATGTTCTGGGTATATTCAACAGGATTTCTCCTCTTTTCCTGCGGAACGGCGAGGGACGGTAGATTCGTGAGGCTATGGTATGTGCGCTTATAGAGGGAAATTCAAAACCATCTTCCATTTCTGCCGGCGGTTATCCAGCAACCACGGCAGGCGCCCAACAAAAGACGTGCCGGCGCGGGGCTCCCGTTCCCGCGCCGGCACGTCCTTTTAAGCCTCTCTTTTAGAACCTGTATTCACAACCGTTGCACGCCGTCTGGGCGGTCTTTTTCCCGCCATACTGCGTCGATTTCCCTTGTCATACGTCAGTATGGCTGCGGAAAATCTCCTTGTCTGACGAGAAAAATCCTCGTCCATCCAGCATCCCCCGGTTATGAATACAGGTTCTTAATGCCGCTCTCTCTTCCTGGCCAGGGCCAGGCAGGCCAGCACCAGATTCTCCACCGCCAGTCCGGCGGTAACCACCACCGACGCGGCCAGAACGATCATGGAAACGATTCGCGCCTTCTTCAGCATCACGGTATCCTCCTTCTATCGTACTAGATCCAGCTCTCGTCCACCTCGTGGCGCTTGCCCCGGGTCATGAGCTGGTTGACCACTTCCTGCACCGGCTGCCCCTCGTAGAGCACCCGGTAGGCCCGCTGGCAGATGGGCATCTCCACCCCGGCCTTGGTGGAGAGCTGGTGGGCGCTGAGGGCGGCATAGTAGCCCTCCACCGTGGCCCCCACCTCCGCCATGGCGGACTGCACGTCCTTGCCCTGGCCGATGAGAATGCCGCAGCGGCGGTTGCGGGAGTGCATGGACGTGCAGGTGACGATCAGATCCCCCATGCCGCTCAGACCGGCGAAGGTCTCCTTCCGCCCCCCCAGGGCCACCCCCAGCCGGGCCATCTCCGTCATGCCCCGGGTCATCAGCAGGGCCTTGGTGTTGTCCCCCAGGCCCATGCCGTCGCTGATGCCGCAGCACAGGGCCAGCACATTCTTCAGCGCCGCGCCCAGCTCCACGCCCAGCACATCGCTGTTGGTGTACACCCGGAACCGGGGGCTCATGAACACCTCCTGGACCAGCTCCGCCGCCGCCATGTCCCGGGACGCGGCCACGCAGCCCGTGGGAACCCGGCGGCCCACCTCCTCCGCGTGGGAGGGGCCGGAGAGGGCCACCACACGGCACTTGCCTCCCAGCTCCTCCTCGATCACCTGGGTCAGGCACAGGGCCGTGTCCTTCTCAATGCCCTTGGCCACGCTGACCACCACCGCGTCCTGCCGCAGCAGGGGCGCGGCCTTCCTGGCCGTGGCCCGGACGGCAAAGGAGGGGGTGGCCATCACCACCAGTTCGCTCTCCCCCAGGGCGTCCATGGAGCTGGTCAGATGGAGCGCCTCCGGCAGGGGGACCCCCTTGAGCATGGGGTTCTCCCGCTTCTCCCGCAGCGCCCGGCATTCCTCCTCCATGAAGGACCAGAGCGTCACGTCATTGCCGTTGTCCAGCAGCAGCAGCGCCAGGGCCGTCCCCCAGCCGCCGGAGCCCAATACGGTTATTTTCATCGCAAAAACGCCTCCTATTCCCGCTTTTTATGCAGGGAGAATTTATTTTCCGTGCCCTCCAGCAGCCGCACAATGTTGGCCCGGTGGCCCCACACCACCAAGATCCCGCAGGCCGCCGCCAGGGGCAGCAGCACCCGGGTATCCCGGTACACGTACCAGCTGATAAAGGGGAAGCTGGCCCCGGCCCACAGGGACCCCAGGGACACATACCTGGTCAGGGCCGTCAGGAGGAGGAACCCGCCCCACACCACCAGGGCGATCCGCCAGTCCAGCAGCAGGGCCAGGGTGCCTCCGGAGAGGATGCCCTTGCCGCCCTTGAAGCGGAACATGCAGGGGAACATGTGGCCCACCAGGCACCAGACCCCGGCCCAGTACTTGGCCAGCACCGGGCTGTCCGCCCCGATCACGCGCCACATCCAAACCGAGAGGTACGCGGCCAGCACCATTTTCAGCACATCGGACAGGATCACCAGCAGCGTCAGGGGCCCGCCGAAGCTGCGGTAGAAATTGGTCAGGCCCGCGTTGCCGCTGCCGTGGGTGCGCACGTCGTCCCGCAGGGCATATTTGGACACCAGCACCGCTCCGTTGGAGCAGCCCAGCAGATACGCCGCCGCCGCGGACAGCACGATGCACCCCAGGACCACCGGGCCGTTGACCCAGCCCAGATAGAGTCCCTCCGCCGCTGCCAGAATAATCACACACACAGCGATCATGTTCAATCCTCCTTGTCGCCCTTCTGCCGGATGGTCATCTTGATGGGGGTCCCCTCCAGACCGAACACCGTGCGGATCTGGTTCTCCAGATACCGCTGGTAGGAGAAGTGGAACAGGGACGCGTCGTTGCAGAAGCAGATGAAGTGGGGAGGCTTCACCCCCGCCTGGGTCATGTAGTAGATTTTCAGCCGCCGTCCCCTGTCCGTGGGGGGCTGCACCCGGGTCTGCGCGTCGGCCAGGACGGAGTTGAGCATACCGGTGGTGATTCTGGTGGCGGCCTGGTTGTTCACGTACTGGATGAGCGCAAAGAGCCGGTCCACCCGCTGGCCCGTGGCGGCGGAGATGAACAGGATCGGGGCGTAGGTCATATAGCTCAGGTCCCGGCGGACCTCCTGGCGCATCTTGTCCATGGTCTTGCCGTCCTTCTCGATGAGGTCCCACTTGTTCACCACGATGATGCTGGCCTTGCCCGCGTCGTGGGCCATGCCGGCCACCTTGGTGTCCTGCTCCGTGACCCCCTCCTGGGCGTCGATGAGGATGAGGCACACGTCCGCCCGCTCAATGGCCATCTGGGCCCGGAGGACGCTGTAGCGCTCGATGGCCTCGTCCACCTTGGATTTCTTGCGCATACCGGCGGTGTCGATGAACACATACTTGCCGGTCTCGTTCTCAAAGACGCTGTCAATGGCGTCCCGGGTGGTGCCGGCCACGTCGCTGACAATGGTGCGCTGCTGGCCCAGGATTTTGTTGGTCAGGGAGGACTTGCCCACGTTGGGCTTGCCGATGATGGCCACCTGGATCCGGTCCTCGTCCTCCTCCTCGTCCTCCTCCGGCGGGAAGTGGGCCACGCACTCGTCCAGCAGGTCCCCGGTGCCGTGGCCGTGGACGGCGGAGACGGCGATGGGGTC
>ERZ779637.721-NODE-721-length-18888-cov-13.541815_pt1 | contig 18888 bp, 11 predicted proteins | sample MGYA00514196_ERZ779637 | MGnify/ENA primary metagenome ERZ779637 (study PRJEB29562, sample SAMEA4376700) | mouse gut metagenome | isolation source: Cecum | study: EMG produced TPA metagenomics assembly of the A DSS colitis mouse model was used to assess the...
TAATAAATGGAGGGCTGAAAAATGAGTACTACTTCTCAAGCGAGCCAAAGAATCAACGCTTTGCTCGATGAAAACAGTTTCGTTGAGATCGGTGCACTTGTAACGGCGAGAGCGACAGATTTCAATTTGAAACAGACAGAAACTCCTTCTGACGGTGTTGTGACCGGCTATGGAGTTATCAACGGTAATCTTGTGTATGTATATAGCCAGGATGCATCTATTCTGAATGGATCCGTCGGTGAAATGCATGCCAGGAAGATCGCAAACCTCTATGATCTGGCATTAAAGATGGGTGCACCCGTGATCGGGCTGATCGATTCTGCCGGGCTCAGACTGCAGGAAGCGACAGATGCTTTGAATGGTTTTGGTGAGATCTACATGAAGCAGACGCTTGCATCAGGTGTGATCCCTCAGATCACGGCTGTATTCGGTAATTGCGGCGGCGGACTTGCGCTGATTCCGGCAATGACGGATTTCGCATTTATGGAGGAGAAGAAAGCGAAGTTATTCGTGAACGCGCCCAATGCACTGGCAGGCAATGAAGTGTCCAGATGTGACACGGCTGCGGCAGCATTCCAGAGTGAAGAGACAGGTCTGGTGGACATGGTGGCTGACGAGGCGACGATCATGGAGCAGATCAGACAGCTCGTTTCCGTTCTGCCGGCTAACAATGCGGATCTTGCAGTGGATGACTGTACGGACGATCTGAACAGAGTGTGTGCTGAACTTGTGAATTGTGTGGGTGATACCTCTATCGCATTATCGCAGATAGCGGATGACGGCCTTTTTGTAGAAGTGAAGCAGGATTATGCGAAAGATATGGTTGCCGGATTCATCAGATTGAACGGTGCGACTGTTGGAGCTGTTGCCAATCGTACGGAAGTTTATAACGCCGACGGTGAGGTGGCAGAGAAGTTTGAAGCGGTATTGTCTGCAAGAGGAGCAGAGAAAGCGGCAGAGTTTGTTACTTTCTGTGATGCCTTTGATATTCCGGTATTATCGCTGACAAATGTTAAGGGATTCGCAGCTACCAAATGTTCCGAGAAGAGAATGGCTAAGGCAGTGGGCAAGCTTACATATGCGTTTGCCAATGCGACAGTGCCGAAGGTTAATGTAGTGATCGGCAAGGCATACGGTAGCGCATATGTAGCGATGAATTCCAAGGCGATCGGCGCAGACATCACGATCGCATGGCCTGATGCGGAAATCGGTATGATGGATGCATCTCTTGCGGCGAAGATCATCTGTGATGGACAAGGCTCCGATGCGATCGATGCTTGTGCGAAAGAATATGCGGCACTGCAGAACAGTGTGACAAGCGCGGCGAAGAGAGGTTATGTGGATCAGATCGTTGATCCTGCTGATACAAGGAAATATGTGATCGGCGCATTTGAAATGTTAGCGACTAAGAGTGAAGGCCGTCCGGAGAAGAAACACGGTACGGTTTAGAAAGGATGATACTTAATATGAAAAAATTATTGGCAATATTAGGTGTGATTACCTGTATGGTCGGCTTATGCGCGTGCGGTCAGGAAGAGGCGAAGACACAGACAGCAGGTGCTGATGAAGAAGCACTGTTGCAATATGGTGAGACGACGGTTCAGCAGATCGACACGATCGTAAGCCAGGGCGCCATAGAGCAGTATGCTGCTGACACTGTTATTTATAACGGACTTCTTGACTGGCAGAATGCGTTGGAAGATATAGGTAACTTTGAAGGCACGAATGGCGGTACCGTGGATATCAGCGACGAGGAGATCGTTGTCAGCATCAATATTTCGGGTTCCGATCACAATGCCGTAATGGATATTGTTTTTGCAGCTGATATGTCTGGTTATGAAGGAATATCAACGAACATCAAATATACCACTGCCGAGAATATGGGAAGAGCGGCGATGAATACACTGATCGGTATGGGAACCGTGTTCGTAGTACTGATCATTATCAGCCTGATCATCTCCGCATTCAGTGTGATTCCGAAGCTTGAAGCGAAGATGAAGAAGTCAGGGAAGCAGGAGACGGCACAGCCGGCCAAGGCAGCTCCGGTTGCCGTACCCGCGGTTGTTGAGGAAGAGTTGAGTGATGACACCGAACTGGTCGCAGTCATAGCGGCGGCGATCGCAGCGTATGAAGGTTCCGGTTCCACCGATGGATTTGTGGTAAGATCCATCAGAAAATCTAATAAGAGCAAATGGCAGAATGCCTGAAAGTCATAGGAGGATATGAAGATGAAGAATTATACAATTACCGTAAACGGAAGCGTATATGATGTAGTGGTAGAAGAAGGCGCAACGAGCGGCGCACCTGCAGCGGCAGCACCGAAGGCACCCAAAGCGGCACCGAAGGCAGCTCCGGCACCTGCAGCAGCTCCGGCGGCAGGCGCAGCAGGCAGCATCAAGATCGAGGCAGGTGCAGCGGGTAAAGTATTTAAGATTGAGGCGAACGTAGGACAGGCAGTGAAGAAGGGTGATGCTGTCGTGATCGTAGAAGCGATGAAGATGGAGATTCCTGTTGTTGCTCCGGAAGACGGTACTGTAGCAAGTATTAATGTAGCTGTAGGCGATGCTGTAGAAGCAGGCGCACTGCTGGCAACGTTGAACTAATGGACAGTATCAGCCGATACAGGTTGATTTCTGGAATTAAAACTACAGGAGGTTAATGAAATGTATATAGTTGAGACGCTTGACAATCTGATTCACCAGACCGCGTTTTTTAACTTGACTGTCGGTAACTATATCATGATTGTCGTAGCACTTGTATTTCTATATCTGGCTATAGGCAGAGGATTTGAACCGCTTTTGCTGGTTCCAATCGCGTTCGGTATGCTGCTTGTGAATATCTATCCGGATATTATGGCACCGGTCGGAGAGGGCGGCGCCGGCGGCGGTCTGCTGTACTACTTCTATCTGCTGGATGAATGGGCTATCCTGCCGTCCTTGATCTTTATGGGCGTTGGAGCCATGACGGACTTTGGCCCGCTGATCGCCAATCCGAAAAGTTTTTTGCTCGGTGCGGCAGCACAGTTTGGTATTTTCGCAGCATACTTTGGCGCGATCTTCTTAGGATTCAATGATAAGGCAGCGGCAGCAATCTCCATTATCGGTGGTGCTGATGGTCCGACATCCATCTTCCTTGCAGGTAAGCTGGGACAGACGACTTTGATGGGACCGATCGCAGTGGCGGCATACTCATATATGGCGCTGGTACCGATCATTCAGCCGCCTATCATGAAACTCTTTACGACAGAGAAGGAAAGAAAGATCAAGATGGGGCAGCTCCGTCCGGTCAGCAAGCTGGAGAAGATACTGTTCCCGATTGTTGTAACGGTTGTGGTAGCTTTGATCCTTCCGACAACGGCACCACTGGTAGGTATGCTGATGCTTGGTAATCTGTTCAGAGAGAGCGGTGTTGTCAGACAGCTGGCTGATACGGCTTCCAACGCGCTCATGTACATCGTTGTTATCGTGCTGGGTACTTCCGTAGGTGCTACGACCAGTGCGGAGGCTTTCCTGAACTGGGATACGATCAAGATCGTTATACTTGGCCTGGTCGCATTTGCCTTTGGTACAGCGGCCGGTGTATTGTTCGGTAAGTTAATGTGTGTATTTACCAAGGGTAAGGTAAATCCGCTGATCGGTTCTGCGGGTGTGTCTGCCGTACCTATGGCAGCACGAGTTTCACAGAAGGTTGGTGCGGAGGCGGATCCTACTAATTTCCTGCTGATGCATGCCATGGGTCCTAACGTGGCAGGTGTTATCGGTACTGCAGTGGCAGCCGGTACCTTTATGGCAGTATTCGGCGTATTCTAAGGATGATGAGTATTTCATAAAGGTAAGTTGATGGTAACTTGTTTGTGAGGTCTGCTTTGCAGCCTCATAAAATCCAAAGCAATTTCTTATAGAATAAGAGAGAGTCTGCGGAACAGATCCGCAGACTGTGAGAAAGGAATGGTTAATAAAATGGCAGAACAAAAACCGATCAAAATTATGGAAACCGTTCTCCGTGATGCACACCAGTCTCTGATCGCAACGAGAATGCCTACGGAGATGATGCTTCCCATCGTGGAGAAAATGGATAAAGTCGGCTATCATGCAGTGGAGTGCTGGGGCGGTGCAACTTTCGATGCGTCCCTCCGCTTCCTGAAGGAAGATCCGTGGGACAGACTGCGGAAGCTGCGTGACGGTTTCAAGAATACGAAATTGCAGATGCTTTTCAGAGGTCAGAATATTCTGGGATACAGACCTTATGCAGATGACGTTGTTGACAGCTTCGTTGAGAAGTCTATCGCGAACGGTATCGATATCATCCGTATCTTCGACTGCCTGAACGATCTGCGTAATCTGCAGGCGGCAGTTAATGCGACCAATAAGATCAAACAGAGGGAAGGCAGAGGTCATGCACAGGTAGCGCTTTCCTATACATTGGGTGATGCTTATACTATGGAATATTGGACCGGCATGGCGAAGAAGATCGAGGAGATGGGTGCTGATTCCATCTGTATCAAAGATATGGCCGGCCTGTTGGTTCCTTATAAGGCTTCCGAGATGATCGCGGCAATGAAGGCGGCAACGAAGCTGCCGATCCAGCTGCATACACATTATACTTCCGGTGTGGCAAGTATGACCTACTTGAAGGCAGTAGAAGCCGGTGTGGACGTGATTGACTGTGCGATCTCACCGTTTGCATTGGGAACTTCCCAGCCTGCGACCGAGGTTATGGTGGAAACCTTTAAAGGTACACCTTATGATACAGGATATGATCAGAATCTGTTGGCGGAGATCGCGGATTACTTCAGACCATACAGAGACGAGTGCCTTGCAAGCGGCCTGCTTAACCCGAAGGTTATGGGCGTGGATATCAAGACGCTGCTGTATCAGGTACCGGGCGGTATGCTTTCCAATATGGTGAGCCAGCTGAAAGAACAGAATGCAGAAGATAAGTATTACGATGTGCTCAGAGAGATTCCTGAAGTAAGAAAAGATCTCGGTGAGCCGCCGCTTGTAACACCTTCTTCACAGATCGTTGGTACACAGGCTGTCTTCAACGTACTGATGGGTGAGAGATACAAGATGGCTACCAAGGAGACCAAGGCGGTTCTTCGTGGTGAGTATGGTCAGACGATCAAGCCGATGAGCCAGGAAGTTATCGACAAGGTTATTCCGGGTGAGAAGCGGATCACCTGCCGTCCGGCAGATCTGATCGAGAACGAGATGGATAAACTGGAGAGCGAGATGAAGGAATGGAAGCAGCAGGACGAAGACGTGCTGTCCTATGCACTGTTCCCGCAGGTGGCTGTTGACTTCTTCAAGTATCGTCAGGCACAGCAGGAGAAGGTTGACATGAATGTGGCAGATACGAAGAACGGGGCGTATCCGGTTTAATTAAAAGACAGTTTTAATATTCATAATTGCGAACTCAGTTTATGTTGGTTTTACAGGCAGAAAGGTAAGCAGGTGTAGATGAGCTATTGTTTGTACTGCGCCTGCGTTGCCCGCTGCGATAGCGGAGAATAACAGGAAACAGGGTTCGCAATTATTTTATATAGATTTATATAAGTTGTACAGCTATTATAAAATGAAGGAGGAGAGGAATAGTGTTAAGACGATTATTGACTTTGGCACTGGCAGGTATTCTTGTACTGGAATCCCCGGCAACTGCATATGCGGCAGGTCACAGTATGAATGCAGTAGTAACAGCCGGTGCGGCTGGTCAGTATGAGACCAGTGCAGCGAGTGAGACAACAGAAGATCTCACAGACGAGAATGACTCCGAAAATGCGGGGGGGGGGTATAACACTCCTGGACAGACGGATGAGAACACTGACGGCTCTGTAAGCGGAGCAGAGGGTTCGGAGAATGACCCGGCAGACGGTAGTGAAAATACGGACAATGAAAACAAGCCGGCGGAGGATGCAGGTGATAACAATAATGAAAACGATCCTGCAGACAGTGATGCTGATCCCGGCAGCGGGAATGAAACAGGTGATTCCGAGAATGAAGATGACAAATCGGATGAAACAGGTGATAGTGGAAATGAAGATACCATTCCCGATGATACGGATGAGGGAGATGATTCACCGGACCAACCGTCAGACGACGAAGGAGAGCAGGATCCGTCTGACGAAAATGACGGGGAAAATGAGAACGACGATCCGTCAGATGGCGCCGATGATGGTGCAGACGATTCATCAGATGTGACGGATAATGAGGATGACAACGTCGTGACAGAGGATGATGTAGATGAAGAAACTACAGAAACCGTTTCTGAAAATGACTTGTTGGAGGTGGAGCCGGTTGCAGAAGTGGAAGCTAAGTCAGGTGAGGTGACGGAGATTTCGTATGAGGCGGCTTCCGGGAACGGAGTGCAGATCACTGCGCCTTATGGACGCGATAACGCGGCCAGATATTCCTTTACAGCACCGGCAGATGGAAGGTATGTGTTTTATACGGAGGAGAAATCTTCCAGCTACACTTATTTTCGGATATATGGCGAGGATTTTGGTGAGATTAGGTATGAAGGAACTCTTAGCAGTTATCGGTATTTGAATGTTAAGACTGATTATATAAATCAGGGAGAGCGTTTATATATCGAGACAGATACGAATAATACCCAGGGGGAAACTTATACACTGAAAGTCGCAGGTGAGACCCCTCTTTCCAAAGCAGAGGACGGAAGCTACAATGCAGTATTGCCGGGCGGAGATGCTATCAATATAAACGTTAAAGCAGGATATAAGCGTCTTAAATTTGAGGCACAGCAAACGAATGGGAGTGGAAAGTACTACATATTACCTTATTATTGTCCTGCGGATCATTCATCAGCTGATCATAACGATTCGATTATATATGCAGGAAATTCAAAAAACAGTACTTTGTCAGATGTTTTGTCAATGGGGAAAACATATGAGACTGTGTACGCAGTTACACAGGATAGTGCCTATAGCGGAAAGTTCATAGCGTTGCTTTCCGGCATGGATACGGTGACTACAAGGACATCCGATACTGATAATGTAGTCTTCATACATAATGCAGTGTTGGAGGATCAGCAGATTAAATTGGAAATTGAGGCTGCATACGCCGATGGTTACTTAAATTTATGGTATTATCCGGAAGGAGATCCTGAATCAAAGTCGAAAACGAGTGTTTCTGAATGGAGAGAGTATACTTTTTCAAATCTCAAAGCAGGAACAAAATATATTTTTGAATTCCGAGATAATTCAGATGACGAATTGCTGTATACAGCAGAGTATGCGACTACCGGTGATAAGGTGGAGGCATCTATCAGTGAGTCGTCCGCAGTGATCTCGGATGACTTTGCTACGATGACGATAGAGACTAAACTTCAATATAATGGAACAGCGTCTTATGCATACCTGCAATATAAATTCACGGATTCCATGAATAAGGTGTTTGACCAAAGTAAGACTGTGAGCTTGCAGAATTTTCAGACCGGAGATACGGTGTCCGTAGAGATAGACTTGATGCAGACTGGTGTTTTCCTTCGTCCGGGAGAAGAGTATCAGGTAGAGATGTACCTGGGTTTTTCAAATGATAACGTGACTTCGGTACCGGAGAAGATCATGGCCAAGGCGCCGGACAAGGCATCAGTTGACCCGGCAAAGATTACCTTTACTGTGGAACAGGATGAGACGATAAAAACAAAGGTGAATTATGCAGTGCAGATAACTGATGCATCTTCTGTAAAATCTGCTGTATTTTACAGACCGTCAGGGACACAGAAATATAAATCGATATCTGCTTCTGGCTCTGATGGCAGTGTAAACGGATCTATTAATAATATGAGCGCAGGAGTAGCCTATGATTTCCTGTTGTATGTTGGGGGAGTCACGAAGGAGCAGACCTTAAAGCTGGAAACGGTATCCGGTGTAGCTCTGGCAAGGGTAGAAGATTCTGCAACGGACTATGTCGGTCCATACGACGTAGTGCGTACATATCGGATGGAGACGGTAGATGGGGCTGAACAGCCTACGGGAAGCTATTATCTGCAGTTACAGTATATGGATGATTCAGGTTATTATATCGACATGGGTTCCTCTGTCAAACTGAATGCGGACAATGGGTATCAAGCGACGGTTTCTTCTGCAGAGAGATATTCTACATGGTTGAAGCCGGATACTGATTATACGCTGCGCTGGATGCTGGGCAAGTCTTCATCTGTTTATGAGAGTAATGCAGAGTGTTGTATCTATGAAACTATCCACACTGCAACAGCTAAAGTGATACTGGAGAAAGCAGTCGATCTTTGCAATTATCAGGAATACAAGGTGACGCTGGATGCGGCTGATGTTGTAAACATGAAGGCGAATGGCCGCAGAATATCTTTATATAGATATTTGAAAGCAGAGAATGATACAAAATATACACAAGGTAATTCATATGATCTGTCATCCTATAATAATTACAGTGCTGCAATAGCGCTTGATAATTTGACGGCGGATACGCGTTATGAACTGTCTTTACGGGATTATTTCGATGAAATAGAATATGCGAAGACAACCTTTACGACACCGGCAGATCAGCGGGCAGTGAAGGTGGCATCCGTTAATCCTTTTATTGTTTATGCATCGATTGAGTATGCGATCAGTGGATTTGGAGAACAGACGAAGGACCATATACTGTGTTATTACAGAGAACTGAAAGCGGATAATTCTGATGCATGGATATTGGGTGGTTATAGAAGTGCAACAGATGTAAATTATCGGAAGTTTGAGTTGGACAATCTGAAAGAGAATACTGATTATGAATATACGATTGGAATCGGAAATTCATATAATACGGCGTTGTCTAAGCTGAAGCATTCGGTAACGGGCAGTTTCAAGACCAGAAGTGATGAGAGTGAGATAAAGATTACTTCTGAGAGAGTCATGATGACTTCTGCCAGAATGGATTATATTTTGTACAATACGGAATATGCAGGTTATGATTATGTCTATGCCTATGTCAGAACAAACCAGAACGGAGAAGTCGGGAAATGGGAACTTAAGAGTAAGAAACAGACATACAATACATCTGGCACGATTGAGTTAAATGGGCTGCAGGAGAAGACGTCCTATGAATACAAGATAGGTCTTGGAAAGAGCAGTGTGACGGTCGGAACTCTTAAGAGAACGGTTGAAGGAACTTTCACGACTTATGCGGATACCCGCAAGCTGGAAATCACCGGCAGCACGCCGAAGGTTCTTTCAGCGAATATCGCCTATACCCTCAGCGGTATGGAATACGCAGGGGAAGGGTATCTGATCGGTTATGTTAAGAAGAAGGCGGATGCGGAGACCGCATGGTCCAGGAAACTATCAAAGGCTATCGATAACCAGGATACAAGCGGGACGGTATCTGTCACGGGATTGGAAGAAAAGACCGAATATGAAGTTATTATGGGCTTCGGAGATACCAGTTTCGCTGGCAAGGATGAATTAAAGCATCCGCAGACCGTAACCTTTACTACATTGGAGGATCAACGCAAAGTATCGAATCCGAAAGCCTCGGTAAAGGGGACGAACGCAACTTTAAGTGTGCAGTTTGAAGGAAATATAGAACGTTCACCGTCATATGTGCATTTCTATTACAGGAAAAAGGGCACAACAGAGTATGAGAAGGTTGAACGTGTTGTCAATGCAACCAACGTACAGGCAAAGGAGTGCAGTGTAACAGTCTCAGGCTTGACAAAGAGTACCACATATGAGTTCGTGGCAGTGCTGTCCGAGAATCAGAGTATATGTGATAAACCGGATGAAGTGGCGAAACCGGAATTCAAGACAGAAATCGGTGAGTTTGAGATTGAGGCATCAAGCACTGCGGTTGTCAAACCGACTTCCGTCACGCTTTCACAGACGAAGCTTTTCCTGAATGCGAATGTAGCTTACAGCGGTATCAGAGGATATGGCTACGAGACTTTGAAGGCTACGGTGAGTCCTGCCAAAGCGTCTGCAGGCTTCAAGTGGGTGAGCAGTGATGAGAATATCGTAACCGTATCGGGCGGCAGGGTGACAGCTGTGTCTCCGGGTACAGCGACAGTTACAGTAACGTCAAGCTATAATGAAGCAGCTTCAGCTGTCTGCGATGTGGTGGTAGGGAATTACCAGATTGCGAAAAAAGACACAACAGGTATGGAATTGCTGGATGATCCGACAATACATGTTGTCAAAGGCGGAGAGTACAGCGGTTATACCGTATGTAAGATTGAGAATGGAAATTCGACAGAGGTAAGTTTCAAAGTTTCATCCGACAATGAAGTGATAGCTTCCTGGAATGAAGGCGAAGGTAAGATCAAAGCCAATAGTACCGGAAGTACAAAGCTGGTATTTGAGACAGAAGATCAGGTGAAACTGTATCTGCAGGTTACGGCCGAATCGGCGCCAGGTAAAGGATTTGCCGTGACAGGATTTACGGCTGCCAGTGGTTATGAAGCATATGCAGCAGTGCAGAACGGGGAGAAGGAATACACATTAGCCTATACGGACGGTATCAGTTACAGTACAGAGGGAGAGATCGTACCGCAGAATCCGTCATTCTGGAAAGATGATTTTAACTGGACAATCGATAAGCCAGACATCGCGACGGTAGATAAAAGGGGTAATATCACGCCGTTGAAAGCCGGAGATGCGGTGCTTAGTGTGACACCGAAGGAAGCCGGGGATGCACCTTATACGAAGGATAGTTGTCAGGTGACACTGCATATTAAGTCGCTGGCTTCGGAGAGTTTGGAGAATGCGACGCCTGTTTATGCGCTGGCGGATATCAGCAGTAAGATCGGTGACGTGAAGTTCCCGAATGAAGAGGCATGGAAAGGCTGGCAGTGGAAAGAGCCGGATACGCCGCTTGTGATCAATGGTGTGAATAAGGAGTATTATCCGTTTGAGGCCGTATATACAGGAAGCGATCATTATCCGGAAGAGACGACGGTCAATGTATATATTGCCAAAGTGACCGGACTGTCAGTATTTGAGGAGGCAGAGGTTGGACATAATCAGGTCGTAGAGGTGGGCAGTGTGGATGCGGATCAGAACCCGACTGCAGAATCCGACTCGATCACGTTGACTGCAGAATCTCTGTACTACGGATCTCTTAATTGCAATGAGGAGACTAACTACTTCTATGATGTAGATGTAGAAGCGCCGGCGAATGTTGTGGTGAAGAAACATGAGTTTACGACAGATACCGGCAGACTTCTTCGGACATTCAGTATTACGGCGACAAAAGCCGGCAATTATACTTTAACGCCTGTCATTAAGGTAAAGGATAAGAACAACAGCAATGAAAAAATTCTTGCGAAGACAACTTATAAGATAAAGGCAGTGGAAGACGATCAGGCTTATATCAGGCTTACACTGGAAGAACCTGTCAAGGATGGCATACTGTTAGATGGTGACAGACTGATCGTGGATCATGACAAGAAGACTGATGTGGAAAGCTTCAAAGTTAAGGCTGAGCTGCTTGACAGAAATCTGGCGAATGCAGAGAAGTTTGATATGACGAAACTTGTCTGGAGCGTGTCAGATAAGAAGGTTGCAACAGTAACGGCATCATCCGACACCCATTCTGCGGAAGTGAAGATCGTCGGTGAGGGCCACACGATCCTGACCGCTAAGGTAAAGGATGCCGCAGGTCGCAAGGCGGAATTGAAGGTAGAGATCCAGAATCATGCACCACGTGTGGACAGAGTCAGTGCGAAGGTGAATCTGGCGTTTGATTATGATTCGTATAAGGGACTTAATCTTGCTTCACAGACATCAGGCGCCGTTGAGATAGTTCCCGTATACGGAGAAGGAATTCAGAATGTCAGTCTTTATACGGATGCGGATGCGACAAAGCTATACACGGGGCTGAGAGCGGTCAGCGGAAGTGCGCCGCACAGTTGGGTCATCTGTCCGACAGCGGAGACGAAGACCGGTGCGGGAAACTATTATCTGGGGGTTAAGACAAACTTCAGGGATGCGCTTTATGTTTACCCGTTAAAGGTAACGGTAGTCGATCAGCAGGCGACAGTAACGGCCAAGTCTGTAAGACCGTCGAATCTGTTTTACCGTTCGGATCCTGGTTCGTTAGACATTGCGGTCAAGGGAAATTATTATGGTATCGACAGTGTGACATGGACAGACAACAGCAGTGGTGATAACAATGGTTATACCAGTGCAGGCGCAACATATTACGCCTATGATTATACGAAGCGGACGAAGAATGCAACGCGGTATTACTTTATGCAGGAGGATATTCAGCTTACAGCAAATAAGAAACTTGTGGATGCGGGGATCGTAAGCGGAAAAGTCGAGGTGCAGCTTGGCGGTTATAAGCAACCGAACATTGTGAGCACTTCATTAAAGTGGAATTATAAGAAACCGACTGTTACTACGATCAATTCTTCGTATACTTTGGTTCCGGCAGTGCCCGGTAAGAAGACCGGATATTTTTATCTGTATAATAAGACAGATGGAAGATATTTGAATTACAGTCCGAACAGTTATTCCGGTTCTGATCCGAAATACCGTTATAATGAGCTGGTATGCAGCAGTGATGATGTAAGGTTTGATTCAAGCGAATCCTTGTCATATACATATACCGGCAGCAAGACAAGCGGAAGTGAGAAATTTACCGTGACGATCAGCGGGGATGACTGGAGAGAGTCCCTGAATGCCACGCATACGATCAAACTTGCAGCACCTGTACCGTATCTGACTTCCACGAAACTGACGATGAATACGAATCGTATAGGAAGTATGGTGACCGATGTCAAATTGAAGGGTACCACTGGATATCTTTACTGTACAGATATCATTATCCAGGGTAAGGATGCGAAAGCGCAGAAGCTGTTAGATGAAGATCTGCTGGAGATCAGACAGTATGTCGGCGATGCTTCGCGGATCGTGATAACAGAAAACAGGGCGAGCACGATGAAGCAGTCAGCGATCGCGAACGGTACCTATAATTATATCGTGATCCCATGTTATGAGGATGCTGACGGCAACCGGATCCAATCCAAGAAGTTGAGCTTGAAGATCACGGTGACGGATAAGGAGATCACCGCGAAGACTAAGGCTTCGAGGAGTCTTGATCTGACGAAAAAGATTGATGATTACAGCATAAACGGTAATTATATACGTCTGGATACGACATTTAAAAATATTGGGAATTATTTTGAGGTGATAGACAGTGAACTGGTCGGGGAGTACAGCGAGTACTTTAATCTATATTATAATGCACGATACAATGATCAGAGATTGACGATCGCCAATGAGAGTGAGTTAAAGGCCGGACAGAAGTACAAACTGGCAATCAGATTTACGCTGAAAATGAGAGAGGGTGATACGTTCACGGTAACAGGAGCACCGTTCACGGTAAAACCGAAGCAGACATCGGCGAAGATCATGGTATACAACAATAATCAGACGTTGTACACGGCTGCGGATACGGTAAGCAGATCGTATAGTCTGCAGGCTCTGGGAGGGAATTACAGAATCCTTAAGGTAGAGGGCAGCCTGGACTGCAATAAGGATGGCAGACCGGATATAACGGTTGCGTCCAACAGTTCTAATAATAGCTCCAGTATATCAGCCCAGGTAAGGATCGCCGACCGGGATGGTGTACTGACAGTCACAGGAGCAAAGGGTAAGACTTACACGATTCCTGTCACGGTGCAGCTGAAAGGCAGAGACGGAATTACAAAGGATGTCAAGACAAGTATCAAAGTAACAGTAAAGCGTTAACAGCAGGGAAGGTGCAAGCGGACCTGTAGTAAGCGTTGGTTACGAGAAAGAACAGCAGGGGCAGGCAATTTTGCTTGCCCCTGTGAAATTTATTCCAACTGTGCGGTTGAATGCTCCAAAGAGCATCCAACATGACTTCCGCATTCGTAAAACCCGTGCTTATGCACTCCTGCGTCTGCTTACGCATCCGCGTTTTACTCATTTGGAAGTGGGTTGCTAATCCAATTGCCTGTCTGCATTGCCATAAATGGCATACAGACAGATTATTGGATTGCAACCACACAGTTGAAATTTATTTAATCCTGCCGGTTGACGCAGGCTGCATAATCTATTATAATAACATATGTTACCAAAAATGTTTGACAGTAACGACTGCAATACAAGAGAGGGAATTCTTATGGCGAGAAAAGAGACGATTACAAAGAATGAGATATTGAATACGGCGTTCCAGATGGCCAGACAGGAAGGAATCTCGCAGGTAAGCGCCAGAACACTGGCTGCCAGGGCGGGGTGTTCCACACAGCCGATCTTCCGGCTCTATAAGAATATGGAAGAACTTGGCAATGAATTGTATGACAAGGCGATAGAGTTCTTTGGCGATTACTACGAGAATTTCCCGAAGACGCATGAGACGCCTTTTGTGGATCTGGGGCTGGCGTACATTCGCTTTGCACAGGAAGAACAGCAGCTTTTTAAGCTTTTGTTTGTTTCCGAGAATCGTCATGGTAAGAGTTTGTATGACCTTTTGAACGGGGACAGAAGTACCGTTGTCAAAGAGATCGGCAACGCCAAGGCATTTGGCTGTAAGGATCCTGGCGGTATGTTTATGCGGATGTGGATTTTTATCCACGGCTCGGCATGTATGTCGTTGACGGATGATTATGACCTGCCGGAAAATGAGACAGTCAAACTTTTGGAGGAATTTTACCGGGTATTCCGGAATGCATAGAGAATGGCAGGGACGCACAAAGAAGGGGACATTTTTAATAAAGGATGGCAATAGAGAATCGATACGATATTATCACAAGAATCAATGAGCACTATGGTAAGATGAGCAAAGGACAGAAAGCGATATCAGCTTTTATCTATGATCATTATGATCAGGCAGTGTTTATGACGGCTGCCAGATTGGGCGATACGGTGGGTGTCAGTGAGTCTACAGTCGTGCGGTATGCGATGTTTATCGGCTATAATGGATATCCGGAATTTCAGAGAGATCTGGAAGATTGGGTGCAGAATAAGATCAACTCGGTACAGAAGATTGGTGCCAAGTATGGCAGAAGTACACAGTCAGAGATATTGACTTCGGTACTGCAGGCTGACATTGAGAAGCTTCAGGATACGATCCACAAACTAGACCCGACGGCATTTGAGACGGCAGTGGATATTATATTGGAAGCAAAGACTGTCTATGTCATGGGCGTCAGGAGCTGTGAGCCGCTGGCAGAATTTTTGAATTTTTATCTGAATATGATACGGGGAAATGTGATACTTCTTAAAACGACCAGTGTTTCGGAGACATTTGAACAGATGATCCGTATCGATGAACAGGATGCCATGATCGGGATCAGCTTTCCCAGATACTCGATGCGTACCTTGAAGGCGATGGAATTTGCCAACGACAGAAATGCCAAGGTTATAACTATCACAGATACCGTGCATTCTCCGATGAATCTTTATTCTTCCTGCAATCTGCTGGCGAGAAGTGATATGGTGTCTATTGTAGATTCCCTGGTTGCTCCGCTGAGCGTGATCAATGCATTGGTGGTAGCGATGTGCTTGAAACGGCCGGAAGAGGTCAAGCAGAGCCTGAAGAATCTGGAAGAAGCGTGGAACAATTATCAAGTATATTTGAACGATGAGATCAACTTTATAGATGAGGAACCGATGCTCAACTATCCGCTCAGGAAAAGAGAAGGGCAATAGCATTAGAAGAACTTCTAGTACTCCGTACTGAAAACCCTTGTGCAAATATTTCGGTCTATTTTCCCGATTGCACAAGCCCAGAATACTCAACGTAGCCCGCTACGCCTCCGTTTCTGAACTTGTACACTCGAAAAAATATCCTCGAAAATTTGCACAGGAACTTCAAGTACGGAGTACTAGTCATTCTCTTTAATATGAGATTTTGCGCAGAGCGGAATCATGGGGGTTAGAATGAGTCGTGTGATCGTGGTAGGCGGCGGTGCGGCAGGAATGATGGCAGCATACGCCGCCGCAGAATGTGGGCACAGAGTGGTGCTCTTGGAACAGAATGAGAAATTAGGCAAGAAGCTTTTTATCACGGGTAAGGGGCGCTGTAATGTGACGAATGCTTGTGAGAGAGAGAAGCTATTTGAGAACGTAGTGAGCAATCCGAAATTCCTCTTCAGTGCTTTTTCGGATTTTGACAATATACAAGTGGTGGAACTTCTGCGGGAAGCCGGGTGCCCGCTCAAAGTGGAGCGTGGGGAGCGGGTTTTCCCGGTGTCCGACCATTCTTCTGATGTGATAGGCGCTTTGACGCGGCTGTTGAAGCGGCGCGGCGTGGAGATCCGGCTGCATGCAAAGGTCAAGGAAATATTGGTGGACAGGGGAATGGAACAGGACAGGGAGAGTTCAGAACGAAGGCGGCCGGATGTGAAAGTGCAGATCAAGGGTGTCCTGTTGGCGGACGGCCAGTGTCTTACCGCCGACGCGGTGGTGCTGGCGACCGGAGGATTATCTTATCCGACCACCGGTGCAACGGGAGACGGCCACCGGATGGCGGAGAGAATGGGCCATACCGTTAAGGAATGTGTGCCGGCGTTAACGCCCATGGTAATGGCAGAATCCTGGTGTGCATCGCTGCAGGGGCTGTCGCTTAAGAATGTCAGTTTGTCCATGTATTGTGGGAACAAGCGGATCTGGCACGGATTCGGGGAAATGTTGTTTACCCATTTCGGGATCAGTGGTCCGTTGGTCTTATCTGCCAGCAGCTTTTACGGTAAATGCAAAGATAAGAATACTGTGACTGTAGTGATCGATCTGAAACCGGCACTGTCGGCGGAGCAGCTGGACAGGCGTATCCTGCGGGATTTTGAAGAGAATCGGAATAAGCAGTTTAAAAATGTGATCGGAGGCCTGTATCCGTCCAAACTAATCCCGGTCATGATCGGACTTTCCGGGATCGATGCAGAGAAAAAGATTCATGAGATTACTAGGCTGGAGCGGGAACGGCTCTGCAGTGTGACGAAAAATCTGACAATGCATGTGCAGGGGCTTCGTGATTTTACGGAGGCGATCATTACACAGGGCGGTATCAAAGTGAAAGAAGTCAATCCCTCCACTATGGAATCTAAACTGGTACATGGACTGTATCCTGTGGGGGAACTGCTTGACTTAGATGCGGTGACGGGAGGTTTTAACCTGCAGATCGCCTGGTCTACGGGGCATCTGGCCGGCCGCAGTATTCCGTAAAGCGAATCATAAGGCTATAATGTATAAAGGAAGGATATCGATATGGGAATGAACATTGCAATAGACGGTCCTGCCGGGGCCGGTAAAAGTACGATCGCAAAGCAGATCGCAAAGAAACTGGGATATATCTATGTGGATACAGGAGCCATGTATCGGGCCATGGCATTGCATCTGCTTCGAGGAAAGATACTGCCGTCGGAGACGGACAAGATCGATGAGAAATGCCGGGAAGCGGATATTTCCATAGGATATGAGAACGGGGAACAGATCGTGTATTTGAATGGCGAGAATGTCAACAGCCTGATCAGAACAGAGGAGGTTGGCAATATGGCGTCTGCCAGCAGCCCTAACCCCAATGTCCGCAGGAAACTGGTGGAACTGCAGCAGAAGCTGGCTGCAGATAAAGATGTTGTCATGGATGGCCGGGACATCGGGACTTGTGTACTGCCGAATGCCAAGATCAAGGTATATCTGACAGCGGACAGTAGAGTACGCGCCGAACGACGCTATAAGGAACTGACAGAGAAGGGCGTTTCCTGTGACCTTGATGAGATCGAAAAGGATATCATCAATCGGGATCATCAGGATATGACAAGGGAGATATCTCCACTAAAGCAGGCGGAGGACGCGGTACTGATAGATTCTTCCCACATGACGGTAGAAGAAGCGGTCGATGCCGTAGTTGCCCTTCTGCATTGAATGCGGCAAAAGCAGGAGTGTAGAAGTACGGGGATTGCGAATGCGGAAGTCAGGTTGGATGCTCTTTGGAGTGACCAACCGCACAGGCGAAAATAATGTTGTTCTTTAGCAGCAGTGACAGTGATATGGGGTTTTGATATGGAAGTGATTTTGGCAGAACACGCCGGATTTTGTTTCGGTGTTAAAAGAGCGGTGGAACAAGTCTATGAACAGGTAGCTACCGGGAAACCGATCTATACTTATGGACCGATCATTCATAATGAAGAGGTGGTAAAGGATCTGGAACATAAAGGCGTGCAGGTCATAGAGGATGAGCAGGCGCTTCAGGCGATCGGGACGGGAACGGTGGTGATTCGTTCCCATGGAGTATCAAAACGAATCTGTGAGAAGATAGAGATGTGCGGATTGGAATGTGTAGATGCCACTTGTCCATTTGTGAAACGGATTCATAGGATTGTTGAGAGAGAAAGCACGGCCGGAAAGCAGATCATCATCGTCGGCAATGCCGGACACCCGGAAGTGGAAGGAATCATGGGGTGGTCCAAAACGCCGACTGTTGTAATCGGATCGGCCGAAGAAGCGGAAAAATTCGCTTATGAAGCGGGCAAAGAGCTATGTGTAGTTTCGCAAACGACATTTAACTACAATAAATTTCAAGATGTGGTTGAAATTCTCATGAAAAAAGGTTACAATGGTAGTGTTGTGAATACTATATGTAACGCTACGGAAGTGCGTCAGACGGAGGCCAGAGAGATAGCGGCTCGGGTCGATGTTATGATAGTAATAGGTGGTAATCAGAGTTCTAATACGAGAAAGCTATATGAAATCTGTATGCAGGAATGTGCGAATACGTATTTCATACAGACACTTAACGACTTGCATTTGGATTTACCTAAATCTGTCCGACTGGTGGGTATTACAGCAGGGGCATCAACCCCAAACAATATTATCGAGGAGGTTCAAAATTATGTCAGAGTTAACTTTTGAACAAATGTTAGAAGAGTCTTTAAAGACAATACACACAGGAGAGG
>ERZ779637.722-NODE-722-length-18875-cov-15.674495_pt1 | contig 18875 bp, 14 predicted proteins | sample MGYA00514196_ERZ779637 | MGnify/ENA primary metagenome ERZ779637 (study PRJEB29562, sample SAMEA4376700) | mouse gut metagenome | isolation source: Cecum | study: EMG produced TPA metagenomics assembly of the A DSS colitis mouse model was used to assess the...
ATATCCATCAGCAGCCTCCCGGCTACGGTCTCCAGAAATTCTACAAAATCAAAACGTTCCGGGCGAAGCTGTGCCGCCCCATTTTCCAGTGCAGACAGATCGAGCAAAGTAGTGATCAGGCTGTTCACGCGCTCCGTTTCCGCTATGATGACCCCGGCATAATTCTGTCGTTTTGCCTCATCCGTCTCATCCTGCACGCCCTCGGCATAAGCCCGGATCACACCCAGCGGAGTCTTCATTTCATGAGACAGGTTATCTACCAGCTCTTTCCGCTCCGCCAGCAAGTGCCTTTTCTGTTCCACATCCTGCTCCAGTTCTCTGTTTGCATCTTCCAGCTTCGCAAACGCTTCCTGCAGGCTTTCGGCCATAAGGTTCAGGCTGCAGGAAAGCTCGCCAAATTCATCATGCCCTGTCACCTTACAGGGCCGAGAAAAGTCCAGATCCGCCATGCTCCGGGCAGCATCATTCAACTCCGATACAGGCTTTGTAATAAATCTAGCCATCCACAGATCGATCACACAGATCAATACGGCAACAAAGACAAGCCAGATCATAAAAGAGACATCTGCATTTAAAGGCAATCCGGTAAAAAACACATAAGACAATACCAGGATAACCCCCATCAGTTTAGATGCCAGCAGTATTTTCTTCCGGATACCGAAAACATTCCTATTGTCACTTATTCTCATGCCGTCACCTCAAATTTGTAGCCAGAACGGATCAGCGTTACGATATGCCGCCCCTCGCTGCCTAATTTCTGGCGGAGGGTTTTGATATGCGTGTCCACCGTTCTTGTCGTCCCCTCAAAATCATATCCCCATATCCTGTTGAGCAGCTGCTCTCTGCTAAAGACCTGTCCGGGATTTGACATGAAAAAATAAAGCAGTTCATACTCCTTATAGGTCAGCGTAATCTCCTGTCCGTCCAGAAACACTTTATGTAAAGCAGGAATCATCGAAATCTTCCCCCCGTTAAGAGAGTTAACGGCGTCTGTCGGGCTGGCGGAAGTACGGCGCAGCAAAACATTGGTTTTGGCGAGCAGCACTTTAGGACTGAATGGCTTTGTCATGTAATCATCTGCGCCCAGATCATAGCCCTTCAGCTTATCGTCTTCACTACCCTTGGCAGTTAATATGATAATCGGGATATTGCTCATCTCCCTTGCCATTTTACAGACAGAAAAACCGTCAAGGAGAGGCATCATGATATCCAGTATCATTAAGTCCATTGGATCATTCTTCAATATCATCAGCGCATCCACGCCATCGTCCGCCGTATAACAGGTATGACCGCCCCGCCGCATGTATTCTGTGATGATCTCCTGCATATTCTTTTCGTCCTCAACGACCAGAATGTTCGCCATAATAAACCTCATTTCTGTTCGGCTTTCATATTGCCATAGATTTGCCCTTTTCCCGTCTTAATGCTGATTTCATGCCAAACCCGTTCTTTCAGTAATATACAGTCGCCCTTTCCTTAAAAGTCTCGATCTGCATATAGCTTTTGGGAGAGCAAAAATGAACATAGCAAGAGCAAAGTGGCCGCAACGATAATACCGCCATTCACCAGAAACATATGTTTGCTGGCATATTCGAGTGCATGAAAGAGCAAATGCTCATTTCCCGGCAAGGACGAGATGGTCACCCATGCACTGTACAGCATCCAAAAGAGTGCGACCGGTACAAATGTTCCCCAATATTTCCCCTTGCTATATCCCATCTTGAATAAGATCGGAAACATACAAAGGTTGAAGATCGCAAATAACAGATAACTCATCGTTACAACAGGCAAAAACCATCCGAGAGGACCATAATAATGTGATAACGAAAAGCTGTCTGCAAGAATTGCCAGCGGGATGCCTGTCACTAATCCGACAAACCCCATGCAAATGGATAAAACATATCTGCCAGCCACTACCGAGGAGCGCTTGACCGGTAGTGTTAAATACAGCTTGTTCAGATCGCCTTTTTCTTCCACCGCAAAAGCGTTGACCGTAAAAAACAGACACATAAACACATTAGTCGGAACTACTAACAACGCCGTAATAAAACCGGCCGCCAACGAAATTACCGGGATCAGCAAAATCCGCAGGTGAAAACATTTCATCGCATTCCAATCAAATACAGCCATTCGTTTCATCATACCCTGCCCTCCTGCTCATGCGTACCATAATATCGTCAAGAGACACTGTTTCTGCGACCACACTGCCGGGAAAACCCGCAATATCCTTTATCTCGATCATACCGTCAAAACCACCAGTATACTCACGCAATCCAAATATCTGATCACGCTTTGATCGCGGTAAATCCCCCACGCCGCCTCTGACCAGACAATATTTTTCGATCAACTCATCCTTTAACCCGCTATACACAATTCTTCCGTTTTTGATATAGATAATATGATCGGCAATCTTTTCAAGGTCACTCGTTATGTGGGTAGAAAAGAATATCGTCCTGCCCTCTTCCACCATATAATCCCGGAATATCTCAAGCATCTCATCACGGCAGGCAGGGTCCAGTCCCGAAGTAGGCTCATCCAGCAGTAACAGCTTTGCATCATGCGCCAATGTGACTGCCATGCCCAATTTCATCTTCATACCACGTGACATCGTCTTATACTTTTGCTTCGGGTTAAGGGAAAACCGTTCTAAATATTGATGAAAGGTTGTGCTGTTCCATTTCCTGTAGAAAGGACGCATAGCCTTTTCTACATCAATAGGAGTCCAGTCCTCCTGGTAATATGGCTGTTCAAACACAACACCTATATCTTCTTTCAGCGAGACATCATCCGCAGGCTTGCCAAACAACTTAATACTTCCGCCGTCCTTCATGGCCATACCCAGAATAAGCTTCAAGGTAGTAGTTTTTCCTGCGCCGTTTTCACCGATAAAACCACATACAAAGCTGCCGGGAACCGAAAAACTTATGTCATCCAGCATAAAATTTTTATATACTTTCCTAAGGTTGCATATTTCGATCACATTGCTCATTTTTTCCTCCATTCCGAAGCGTTTTACGCTGAGGACGCGAGCAGAATTTCAGATTGTTGCACACCCATCCTTCGTTCTCTCAATCGCATCCAGCATAGTATGCAGGTCATTTACCGACAATCCGGCCAGCTTTCCGCACCGGACAGCAATAGTCAGGGCACCTTCAGCTTCTTGTAAGTATTTATTACGGATAAAAGAGGCATCGATCTTCTTTACATAAACACCCTTTCCGGGCATTGTCTGAACAAACCCTTCCAATTCCAATTCACTGTATGCTCTGGTAGTGGTGATCAAGCTTACCTGCAGATCACGCGCAAGCTGACGAAGTGATGGCAGCGGATCATTCTCGGCCAGTGCTCCTGACAAAATAGATTCTTTGATCTGTTCCTTTATTTGCTCGTAAATCGGTGCGCCCGATTGATTTGATATCACAATGTTCATCTCTATTTCTCCACTGCTATCCATCTTCCGGTCAATATCTTACTGTTCATGTATAGTATATACAGTATAGCACGCAGAATGAATCAGGTCAATCATTTTCGCCGACTCTCTCCAGGACATATCATCGCCTTTGTGAGTGTCAATGCAAACCTTCAAAGTCGTACTGATCCTGCCGAAATAGGCTTACGTACAATCTGAGGTTTATCATTTACTCGCTATAATAGTAAATTCTCCCGGTATCTTTTCATTAGTCCATGCAGGATGCTCATCAAACTTTCTTAACAAAAAGCCACTATTGATGACTGAATTGATGATCTCACTAATTGTATACTTTCTATAACTGCACTTCGGCATCTGCCTACGGACACTTTCTTCAAAGAAACGGGCATGTGCCATTTCCCCTTCAAATACTTCCTTTGAAAAATAACTCATAGTTGGCTGTTCAAAATTCAATATATCTGATATTTTTGTAAACGGATGAAAATCACTACAGATCATTTTCCCATTGTCTTTCAATAAGGTATACATGTTACACATAAATGCATCGATATCATGAAAGTAGTGTAATACTCCTCCTTCCATGAACACTACATCAAAATGATCTCCGTACTTCTCCCGATCGATCTCCAATATATCACATACTTCAAAATTCAGATCGACATTTGCAGTTGCTGCGACTTCAAGCGCATATTTCTTGTTGTCTTCTGAGATATCAAAGACAGTGACTTCTGCCCCTAAAATAGCCAAGGGCACTGCTTTCTTTCCGCAGGAACCGCATATATTTGCTATTTTAATACCATCATAGGTATCAAAATAATCGGAATACTTTTTCAGCATTCCTATAGGATTTTCCAAGTCCATCTTTGCTCTGTCTGCCGGTGGTCCTGCTTGTTTTACCCAGAATTCATATGCATTATATTCCCACGCCTTCTTATTTTGCATACTGTAATCTATCATCTTTTCCTCCATTCCGAAGCGCTTTGTGCTGAGGACGCGAGCAGAATTTCAGATTCTGCTCTGCGATCAATAGAATTTGTGACGCTTCTGCACAAATTCTTGGTTGAATCAAAGACCCCGCTGCAAGCAACGGGGTATCAAACTTGCAGCGCTGCAGAGCAGCGGGGTATTTGACCCTCGCGGCAGTCGCCAAATGTCTGCAAGCAGCCACTTGGCTCGTTGCTCGCGGGAATAAATTGCTCATCAGAGAATTTATTCAACCTTTTCTCCATTCCGAAGCAGTTTTTATATAATAGAACGCTGCAGACTATAAGCCGCATTCGATGGTGATCTGGCTTCCGTCTTTTGTCTTCTTGACCTTGATCTGCTGTGGAATATTCTCCATAAGCTCCTCCCTATGGCTGATGATCCCCACCAGCTTATTGCTTCCGGTCAGGTTGATCAGAATTTCCATCGCACTGTCAATCGATTTCCTGTCTAGCGTCCCAAAACCTTCATCTACAAAGAGCGCATCCATCTGCACACCGCCGAGATTAGACGACACTGTATCAGATAGTCCCAGAGCAAGGCTCAGCGAAGCTTTAAAGCTTTCTCCACCGGAAAGATTTCCTACAGGTCTTCTGTGACCCGTATAGTTATCCAGCACTTCAAGATCAAGGAAATTATTACTTTTCTTACCAGGAGAATCCTCCTGACGATATAACTCATACTGCCCGTCGCTCATCGGCAGCAGCCGCCTGTTCGCAGCGGCGATGATCCCATCAAATCCCGCAGCCTGTATATACTGCTCCAGTGTGATCTTTCCGTTTCCGGTTGTGCCTTTGACCAGATCATAAAGCCTCCGGCAGCTCACATATTCTTTACGCGCTTTCTCCAGTTCTTCTCTCCTGTCAAGAATACTCTTCTGTTTCTCTTCATTCGTGCTTATTCTGTTTTCGCTATTGTTACAGTTCTTCCTGATCAACGCTACATTTGCACTCTGCTCATCACATACGGTCTTTAATGCCTCGATATCTATGATCTTTCTCCCTTTTGCATCCGACTTCGCATCCGCAAGCTGGTTCTTGTTCGTTGCAGCCGCCATATTATATTCATTGATCACTTTGTCCGACGATGTGAGTTCCTCTTCACTCACAACACATTTCAGCGCTTCCTCTACGGAAGAGAATCCATTTGCACTGACTTCTTCTTCCAACTTCTTTCTTAAATCTTCTTCATCCTTCGCCTGTTGTTCCAGACTGCCGCGCAATGTCTTTAACGCTGACCGGACAGCGGAAACATTGTTATCTGCCTTTTCCTTTTCCGCCTCCGCCCTCGCAATATCATCCAATATCTTATTTTTCTTCGTCTCCGCCCGTTTTCTCTCTTCTTCTGCTGTTTCCCAATCCGGGAAACTCAATTTCTCAAGCGTCTTTAATATTGCTCTCGTTGCCGTCAATTCCTGTCTGATCTTGTGCTTGTTTTCGTCAAGTTCTTCTTTTTTCAGATTAAGCTTCTCTGTTTCATCTCCCTGCGCTGCCTCGAGAGCCTTTTCCGCCTTCCTAAGCGTCTTGCACTCCTTGTCAAGGGAATTACATGTTCTGATATTCTCCTTTGACATTGCCTCCACGCTCTTCTTTGCTTCCTTTACTACCTCGATCAGTTCCTCAAGAGTCTTCCCCTCCATATCCACATCCGGAAGCGCGTTTGCAATGCGATCCAATATAGTCATCCTGAGCTGCCCATCAAATTCTTCCAATGACGTCTTTGCCTTCTCTGCTTGCATATGTGCATTGTTCTTTTTCTCTAGAAGTTCTGACTCTTCTTCTTGAAGTTTCTTGAAATCATCTTCCGAGATCGAAGCCTCTTTAACCATAGCCGGCTCCGGATGATGCACTGAGCCACACACGGGACATTTCTCCCCTTCCACGAGTCTTCTCGCTAAAATACCGGCTCGGCTATCTTCGAGAACGCGCTCGGCCTCTTCCCTCCTGCCGCTCGCCTCTTCATATTTATAACGTGCATCGATAAATGCCTTCTGCTTTTTGGAAAGAGCCTTTTTCCTTTTTTCTCTTTCCGGAATCTGATCGTCTGATATTGCATCTATATCCGTCAAAAGTTCCTTAAGCTTTTCACTCTCGTTTTTTGCCTCTGTCAGCTCCACCGGCTTACCCTTCAATTCCCTGACCGTCTTAGTATAAGCGTTTATCTTCTCTTTCAGAGATTTCTCACATTCTTTTAATTCCGCTGCCTCTGCCTCAATATTTTTATCGCGTTCTTCAAGTTCTCTCAGAGTTCCGGCCAGTTCCTGCTTCTGCTGATACTTCGGTTCCTCATCGTCGATCCTGCTTATCGTCTGCTTTAATCTGTCAACTTCCGGTTCCTGTTGTTTGGTACCGTCAAACGCGTCTTTAGCCTGTCTGGCGGCTGCCACGGCCATTTCCAGATTGGATTCTGCTTCTTTGATCTGCTTTTGGCTCAAAGATACCTCACCGCATTTCTTTGTCCATGCAACATAAGACGGGTTCACATTGCGCGTAGCCTTCTTTTGTTTCTCCAAAAGCAAGATCGTCTCATCAATTTCTGCCTTCCTTTTTTCAAGTTCCCCTTTTTCCCTTTCAAGCCTGTCTCTTTTCTCAATAAAGCTGTTATTGGTCTTAGCCAGCGCAAGCTCATCACTGTTCTTCTTAAGCTCTGCCTCTGCTTTTCTCAGATCTGCTTTAACGCACTTTAACCTTTCTCTGTCCGACAAGATCAGCCGCTCCATTACGTCTAAGATCTCATCCAGATTCCACGCACTGCCAGATCGTCCGGCCCTGCTCTTAAGATCCTCCAGTTCATCATAAAGCGCATCCTCCTCGTTTGCCGCCACATCTTCAAAATGTTGGATGATACTGTCTTCAGCCTTTACCTTGATCTTGTAACTTGCGTCCATTCGATCTTTCAATTTGTACTCTATATTTTTATAACCGTTCGTCAAGAATATCGTACGCAGTATCTCTGTTCTCTGATCCGTTTTAGCATTCAATAAATCCCAGAATTCTCCCTGCGCGATCATCACGATCTGTTTAAACTGCTTCTCATTAATGTGCAGCAATTCCTTTACGGCGTTATTGACCCGCGTCAATCCCTCTATCGGCGCCCGTCCCTCTTCGTAAAAAACCGCCTTTTCATTCTCTACTATCACACCGGAGCCACGTTGTTTCTGCCTTTCATAAGACGGTTGCCTCCATACATGGAATTCACGCCCTTGATGGGAAAAATAGAAGTCCACATAACTTAGCGCAGAATCTCCTGCGTATTCGCTCCTTAAATTTTTCGTATCCCTATATGTTCCGCTGGTCGTTCCATATAGCGCAAAGCATATGGCATCAAATATCGTAGTTTTCCCCGCTCCGGTGTCTCCGGATATCAAGAACAGCCCCTTTTCTTCAAAGGCATCAAACTCTATTTCCGGAATCTTCCCCGCATAGGGACCAATCGCGCTTATGATCAGTTTAATCGGCTTCATTTATAACACCTGCCTCTCGTGCTGCCGTCCTCATGATATCCATCTCTTCTTCCGTGATCTCACACCCATACATCAGCCTGTAAAAATCTCCGATCAACTCCGGAAATGATTTGTTCTCGGCAATTCTGCTGATATCCACTTGCTCAATCTCTCTTGTATGTGAATTATCGTAGTCAATCCGGACCGTATTCGGATAGATCTGTTGGAATACTCCCATCGCATCATTGATGATATCCTCATCCGTCAATGTTGCATAGATGAAATCCTCCGGTGCTTTCACATTCTTTATATCCAGCAACTCCCGCAGCGTTCCCTTTATGTGTCTCATGTCCCTCAACGGCTTCAGGGGAACAAGTTCTATCTTGACTCCTTCTTCTGCCGATATCGTAATAAGCGGAACCGACTTTTCATTGTTTGCCTCGCTAAGCGAATATTTAAGAGGAGAACCTGCATACCGAACCCCGTCTCTTCCGACTCTCTGCGGAGAATGAATATGGCCTAATGCCACATAATCAAACTCATCAAAGCAGTCATATCCAATCTTTTCAACCATACCCACGCTCTGCGTTCCAACGCCTTCGGAGCCTGCAAGTGCGGGGTCCTCTTCCTTCCCTGCAACAAATTGATGTGCCACCAGAATATTCTTATTGTTCTTATTTATGGGCGTGTTTCTTATAATGGTCCGTACAGCATCATCATAACTCTCTATATCCTCGTCCGGAAAATAATGTTTTACCTGAGAGGCTTTGACAAACGGAAGCATGTATATATCGATCTCCGTATCCCCGTCGGTAAAACTCTGTCTATGAAGCGTTCCGTCAAAGACCGCCGATATAAATATCTGATTGGCTGCAAACAGCGTGCTCCCGTAATTCAAACGATCATCCGAATCATGATTACCGCTCACCATAAATACCTTTATCTCTTTGCGGGCCAGTTCTATCAGGAAATAGTCCAAAAGCTTCGTCGCCGCTTCGCTTGGAATAGATTTATCATACACATCTCCGGCGATAAATACGCCGTCTATGGATTCCTTATCTGCAATATAAAGAATCTGATCGAGGATATACTTCTGATCCCCGATCAGGTCAAAATCGCTCAGTGCTTTTCCTAAATGTAGATCTCCCAAATGTAAAAATTTCATGCGTATCCTTTCCGTTCTGCAAGCTTTATCACGAAACATCCTGTTGTATGAAAGATTAAAATTATACTTTTAGTATAGCACATTACCAAATACCGCACCATAAAAATATAGGGGCTTGCCAGATGTTTTGTCCAATATTACCGGCCTGAAGGGCATCACCGAATACCACTACCTTCCGGTCTACGCCGAACTTAGCATCACATCTCTTGCTGCAGCCATTGCACAAAATGCAAATCTCCTACAAAAGATGAACATTGCCATATTAAAACTGCAAAACAAAGCAACTTTGGTCGAACAGCCACGCAAATTATGTTAAACTATATGGAGAAAACCGGATTGCGGGGTCGCTCTAACCCCCTTGATCGCGTCCTCAGCGTAAAACGCTTCGGCATGGAGGTAAGGTTGAATAAATTCTCTGATGAGCAATTTCTTCAACCAAGAATTTGTGCCGAAGCGTCACAAATTCTATTGATCGCAGAGCAGAATCTGAAATTCTGCTCGCGTCTTCAGCGCAAAGCGCTTCGGCATGGAGGTAAATATGATAATAAGTGCGAGCAGAAGAACTGATATTCCAGCCTTTTTTTCTGAGTGGTTCATCAACAGAATCGAGGCGCAGTATGCATATGTAAGAAACCCCATGAACATACATCAGGTCAGCAAGATCAACCTTATGCCGAACATTGTTGATTGCATAGTTTTTTGGAGCAAAAACCCAAAGCCACTCATAGGCAAGCTGGATAGATTAAACGAGTATATGTATTATTTTCAGTTTACTCTTAACGCATATAATAAAGATTTTGAAGCAAATCTTCCCTCTTTGGAGGACAGAATACAGACTTTTCAAGTTCTATCAGAGTTGATCGGCAAGCAACGTGTCATATGGCGGTATGATCCTATCATTCTTAACAGTCAGTACTCTATAAACTGGCATATCGAAAAATTTGAATACATCGCAAAACAATTGTGCGATCATACAGAAAAAGTTACCATAAGTTTTATTGATCTATACACAACAATTTCAAATAACATAAAAGGAAAAAATATTTGTGAACTGTCCTATGACCAAAAAAATACCATTGCAAAAAGCCTTTCTGAAATTGCTCATTCCTACAATCTAAAAATAGATACTTGTGCTGAAGATATTGACTTATCCGCCTACGGCATTGATCATGCTCACTGCATTGATGATGAACTTATCGCTAAATTACTTGATTGCTCTATAGATGTAAACAAAGATAAAAATCAACGTTCGGAATGCGGATGTGCTGTAAGTATTGATCTTGGGCTTTATAACACCTGTCAAAATGGCTGCGCATATTGTTATGCTAATCATAACGCCAATGTTCGTAAGCGAACCTTAGAAGCATACGACTCCGGTTCCCCGTTACTCTGTAGTCAGGTAACCGAACTGGATAAGATCACGGAACGGAAAGTTAAGAGTCAACGGAATATGCAGCTTAATTTATTTAATATATAGAGTCGGGATGTGGGAGGGGAGAATTACTGCCTTTTTCAGTCGGAAGTTTGATGTTTTATTGCTTTAAGGAATACTCCTTTCCCTTTTCTATAAGCCTGTACTGGGTCAGCTATATACACTGCACCACTTTTCTTTAAAACTCTTCTACATTCATTTACAAAATCTTGCGGATTTCCATTTGCTTGATTTTTTGCTTACACTCTAAATAAATTTGTTTTATAGCTCTCCGACAGTGTGATTGTAAAACTCAAACATAAATTGATTTTCCGGCCTATCAGTGCTATATTTAGTATGGATATAAGGTTGAATAAATTCTCTGATGAGCAATTTATTCAACCAAGAATTTGTGCCGAAGTGTCACAAATTCTATTGATCGCAGAGCAGAATCTGAAATTCTGCTCGCGTCCTCAGCGTAAAACGCTTCGGAATGGAGGTAAATATGTATTCAGGAATCGAGCAGGAGGTATGAAATGGCTGTCTGCTACAACAAATTATGGAAAATCTTGATCGATAAACATATGAGCAAAACGCAGCTGATCAGGGAAGCGAAGATCAGCACCAATGCGATGGCCCGACTGGGAAAGGATCAGGATGTCCGTGTGGAGGTCCTTGTAAAAATTTGCGGTGTTTTGGATTGTACAATAGATGATATTATGGAAATACTTCCGGAAAAAAAGGAGAATGGAAATGGCTGACATAAATAAAGAACAGGCCCGGGACGAGCTTCACCGTGCAATCTGGGCGATTGCCGATGAACTGAGAGGCAGCATAGACGGCTGGGATTTTAAGTCCTATGTACTGGGTATGATGTTCTACCGCTATATCTCTGAAAACCTGACCAACTATCTGAACGCAGACGAGATCGAGGCTGGTAACAAGGGCTTCAACTACGCCGCTCTGTCTGACGAGGATGCAGAGATGGCCCGTGAGGATATGGTGCAGACCAAGGGCTTTTTCATCCTGCCTTCTGAGCTTTTTTGCAATGTGCGGAAAAATGCCGCACACGATGAAAATCTGAATATGACCTTGGAAGCTGCTTTCCGTCATATCGAGGAATCTGCAAAGGGCCGCGACAGTGAAGATAATTTCTCCGGCCTGTTCGATGATATTGATGTAAACAGCAACAAGCTGGGGGCTACCGTTACAAAGCGCAACGCCAAGTTGGTCAAACTGCTGGAGGGTGTAGCCAACATGAAACTGGGCAACTATCAGGACAATAGCATTGACGCCTTTGGTGACGCCTACGAATATCTTATGGGTATGTACGCTTCCAATGCAGGCAAATCCGGCGGCGAGTTCTTTACCCCGCAGGAGGTTTCTGAGCTGCTGACCCAAATCGCCGTGGTCGGTAAAACGGAAGTCAACAAGGTCTATGACCCCGCCTGTGGCTCCGGCTCCCTGCTGCTGCAAGCCGCCAAGATCCTGGGGAAAGAAAATGTGCGACAGGGCTTCTTCGGTCAGGAAATCAACTTGACCACCTACAACCTGTGTCGGATCAATCTATTCCTCCACGACATTGACTATGACAAGTTCGGCATTGCCCACGAGGACACTCTGATGAACCCTCAGCACTGGGACGAGGAGCCCTTTGAGGTCATCGTATCCAATCCCCCTTATTCCGTCAAGTGGGAGGGCGATGACAGCCCGGTGCTCATCAACGATCCCCGCTTCTCTCCTGCCGGTGTGCTGGCTCCCAAATCCAAAGCAGATCTGGCCTTTATCATGCACTCTCTGGCATGGCTGGCCACCAACGGCACTGCTGCCATCGTCTGCTTCCCCGGTATCATGTACCGTGCCGGCGCCGAGAAGAAGATCCGCCAATACCTGATTGACAACAACTTCATTGACTGCGTGATCCAGCTGCCCAGCAATCTGTTCTATGGCACTTCCATTGCCACCTGTATCATAACGCTGAAGAAGAACAAGCAGGATAACCGGACACTGTTCATTGACGCCTCCAAGGAGTTTGTGAAAGTCACGAATAACAACAAGCTGACTAAAGAGAATATCCGAAAGATCGTAGATGAATATGCGTCTCGGAATGATGTGGACTACTTTGCCCGTTGTGTGTCCTATGACGAGATCACGAGGCAGGACTACAATCTGTCTGTCAGTACCTATATAGAACAGAAGGATACCCGGGAAGTCATTGATATTACGAAGCTTAACGCCCAAATCAAGAAGATTGTGGCTCGCGAGCAGGTTCTCCGGGATGAAATTGACAGAATCGTTACAGAAATCGAGGGATAACTATGAGATTAAGCAGCCGGTTATCCGATAAAAGCAAAGGCAATGGAGAGGTCGAAGCTTTTATTGATCGGGATAAATACACAACAATTTCAGAAGAAGAGACTGACGAAGTTCGTCTTATCACTGCCGGAGATTTTGTCGAAATACAGATTGGTAAAATTACATTGCCGTTTTATTCAACAATCTGTGACGACAGTGTATCTTTCATATCGCCCAAACGACTTCATTGCCTGATCGTAAGCGATACAATGATCAGCATTGATTGCCAGTTGCGGTGTATGGATTACGATGAAGAAAACCCGAAATGCAGAAGCTGTAACCCTTACGTTCAGGCGTGGTTTTTAGTTGGCGTAGATGACCTATCTGCATCGTCTCCGAGAGTGAATATCGTAAAACAGAATTTCAAGCTGCCTGATGCCATAAAACTGCCGATCGAAACGGCAGATAAGTTTTCGGAGTGGTTGGGTAAGGCCGAAATTGCCTATAGAGAACGCCTTGGTGCGGGAGCCATTATTTATCTGAGATCCGCTTTTGAACGGATAACCCTTGAAGTGGGAGATAAGGCAGGAATAGCAGTATATAAGTCCAATGGCAGATCAAAACCTTTCGATCAGGTAATCAAGGCAGTGGATGAGCAATGCTCGATCGTACCTGTTATCTACTCGGATAACCGTTATGAGCTTTTTCAAAAATTAAGCAACATCGCTCATGGTAATTCTGATGAAGAAACAGCGCTTCAATCCTATGAGCCCCTTCGACGGCTGGTCGTTGGAGTCATTGAAAATGTGAAAAAGAAGGAAGAAGAAATCAGGAACAACGAAGAGATCCGAAAGGCTCTGGAGTCGATCGGATTTTCTGACGGAGGTGAATCGGTTGAGTAAATTAGAGGAATTATTGCAGACATTCTGCCCGAAGGGTGTGCCTTCATGTACTTTCGGACAGGTGGTAAACTATGAACAACCGTCAAAGTATATTGTAACAAGTACAGATTACAACGACGATTACGAGACACCGGTTTTGACAGCCGGCCAGACATTCATCCTGGGGTATACCAATGAAATCGAAGGAATATACAACGCTTCCGAAGAATCTCCTGTAATCATTTTTGATGATTTCACAGGCGCCTTTAAGTGGGTGGATTTTCCCTTCAAAGTCAAATCTTCTGCGATGAAAATTCTGACGGCGGAAACAAAGGATACTCTGAGATATATCTATCATATAATGGGTAAAATCGCTTTTGCATCTGATGAGCATAAGCGTCTTTGGATAGGAACATACTCAACATTTAAGCTTCCGCTTCCGCCTCTTCCTGTACAGCAAGAAATTGTCCGCATTCTGGACAATTTCACAGATCTGACTGCGGAACTGAGTGCGGAACTGACTGCAAGAAAAAAGCAGTATGCGTATTATAAACGTTTATTACTAACGTTTGACGATACTGCAGCTTTCGTTCCTTTGAATGTGGCTATGAATTTCAGAAATGGAAAGGGACATGAAAAAAATATTGTTTCTGACGGAAAATATATTGTGGTCAATTCTAAATTCATATCAACTGACGGACTCGTAAAAAAATATTCTGATTCTCAGATCGAACCGTTATTCGTCGATGACATTTTGATGGTCATGAGTGATCTTCCTAACGGAAAAGCCTTGGCAAAATGTTTCCTTGTAGATGAGAATGACAAATATACACTAAATCAGCGGATATGTGCACTTACGGTTAAGGATAAGAAGGCATACTCCACAAGGTTTTTATACTATTATCTAAACAGAAATTGGCAGCTGTTGAAATTTGATAATGGGTACGATCAGACGAATTTGAAAAAAGCTGATATTTTGAATATCAGAATTCCAGCTATACCCCTTCTCGAGCAGGAGCGTATCGCTTCCATATTGGACTGCTTTGACGCTCTCTGCAACAATCTGACCTCCGGTCTGCCTGCCGAAATCGAAGCACGGCGAAAGCAGTACGAATACTACCGGGACAAACTACTGAGCTTTAAGGTGGCATGAATAAGTTCTTCGGAAAAGCGCATAGAGCAAGGAGAGGAGAGGAGAAGAAGCGTGAGTAATTTTAATATCGTGATGTCCACCAACAAAAGTACCGTTGTCACAGAATATGAACCCCAGATCAAGCGTTCCGATGCCTACCAGAGTGAGGCGGCATTGGAAGCCGCTTTTATCAGGATGCTGACCGAGCAGGGCTATGAGTATATCACCATCCACGATGAAGCGACTCTGATCCAGAACCTCCGCAGCCAGCTGGAACGACTCAATCAGTTCAGTTTCACCGACAAGGAGTGGGATCGCTTCTTCAAGGATAAGATTGCCAATCAGAACGAGGGCATCGTGGAAAAGACCCGGAAGATTCAGGAGGATCATGTTCAGAATCTGATCCGAGAAGACGGCACCACCATGAACATCACCCTGATCGACAAGAAGCACATTCACAACAACCGCTTGCAAGTCATCAACCAGTATGAAATGGGTACAGAAGACGGGGCCAGGTACAGCAACCGCTATGATGTGACTATTTTAGTCAACGGTCTGCCGCTGGTCCATGTGGAGCTGAAGCGCCGTGGCGTGGCCCTCAAGGAGGCTTTCAACCAGATCGACCGCTACCAACGGGACAGCTTTTGGGCGGGATCCGGGCTCTATGAGTATGTCCAGATCTTCGTGATCTCCAACGGCACACACACCAAATATTACTCCAACACTACACGATTCAACCACATCAAGGAGAGCGGGATCAGCCGCCGCAGCCGCATCAAGAAAACTTCCAACAGCTTCGAGTTCACCAGTTTCTGGGCTGACAGCAGCAATCACACCATCCCCGACCTTGTGGACTTCACCAAGACCTTTTTTGCCAGGCACACCCTGCTGAACATCCTGACAAAGTACTGTGTCTTCACCTCTGAGGAGCTGCTGCTGGTCATGCGTCCCTATCAGATCGTGGCCACCGAGCGGATATTAAACCGCATTGAGGTATCCACAAACTACAAAAAAACAGGTGGGCTGGAAGCCGGCGGCTACATCTGGCACACCACCGGCAGCGGCAAGACCCTGACCTCCTTCAAGACGGCCCAGCTTGCTACCAGGCTGCCCTATATTGACAAGGTGCTGTTTGTGGTGGACCGTAAAGATCTGGACTATCAGACCATCAAGGAATACGACCGCTTTCAAAAGGGTGCCGTTAACGGCAACAAGAGCACGGCAATCTTACAACGGCAGTTAGAAGATACTACCTCCAAAATTATCGTGACTACCATTCAGAAGCTGGATATGTTCATCACTAAGAACCCGCAGCATCCCATCAGGGACAGCCACATCGTTCTGGTGTTTGACGAATGTCACCGCAGCCAATTCGGGGATATGCACAGCCGCATTGTGGGCGGCACCATCAGAAAGGGTGAGAAGGCAATTAAGGTAGACCGCTACTTCAAGAACTACCATATTTTCGGCTTCACCGGCACCCCAATCTTCTCCGTCAATGCAGCCTCCGGTCGAAACCCCAATCTTCGCACGACCGCCCAGGCCTTTGGCGAGAATCTCCACACCTACACTATCGTGGACGCTATCAACGACGGTAATGTGCTGCCCTTCCGCATCGACTACATTGATACCATAAAGCAGAAGGAAGGAAAGACGGATAAGCAGGTAAAGGGCATCGACACCGAAGAAGCTCTGGCGGCACCGGAGCGGATTACGGAAGTTTCCAAGTACATCCTGGAACATTTCAACCAGAAAACCATCCGCAATTCCTATTACAGTCTCAAGGGACAGAGGGCGAACGGCTTCAACTCCATGCTCGTCGTCAGCTCCATCCCCGTGTGTAAGAAATACTATCTGAAACTCAAACAGCAGATCGCCGAACAGCATCGGGATCTGACCATCGCCACTATCTTCTCCTTTGTGTCCAATGATGAGGATAGTGCAGATGGTATCCTGGACGATGAGAGCTTTGACACCGACGGTCTGGATCAGAACTCCCGAGACTTCTTAAGAATGGCCATTGATGACTACAATAAGAAATTCAAGACCAATTTTGATACTTCCGACAAAGGCTTCCAGGACTACTACAAAGACCTCTCTGATAAGGTGAAACAGCGCCAGGTCGATCTGCTGATCGTAGTCAATATGTTTCTTACCGGCTTCGATGCCACGACCCTCAATACCTTGTGGGTAGATAAAAACCTGAAAATGCACGGCTTAATTCAGGCATTTTCCAGGACCAACCGCATTCTGAACTCCGTCAAGACATTTGGGAACATCGTCTGCTTCCGCAATCTGGAACAGGAAACCAACGATGCAATCGCTCTGTTCGGCGATAAGAATGCCAACGGAATTGTGCTCCTCAAATCCTATGAAGACTACTATTTCGGCACTACAGATGACAAGGGCAGGGATCAACTGGGCTATAAATACCGGATAGCCGAGTTGCTGACACGGTTCCCGCTGGGCCAACCCATCATTGGAGAACCAGGCGAAAAGGATTTTATCGTTCTCTTCAGCAATATTCTACGACTGCGCAATATCCTATCTGCCTTCGACCGTTTTGCCGGAAATGAGATCCTGACCCCCATTGACTTCCAGGATTACACCGGTATGTACCACGACCTTCATGAGAAATACAAACGCCCGGATAGTGACAAAGACAGCATTCTGGATGATGTGATCTTTGAAATGGAACTGGTCAAGCAGGTAGAGGTTAACATCAACTATATTCTCATGCTGGTGGCCAAGTACCACAACGGTAACTGCGAGGACAAGGAAATCCTGGTGGCCATCGATAAGGCCATCAAGTCCAGCCTGCAGCTCCGGTCCAAAAAGGAACTGATCGAGCATTTCATCGATACCATCAATGCCAACACGGACGTTGATTCCGATTGGGCCAAATTCGTCCGAGAACAGCGGGAAGCCGATATTGCAGCGCTGATCCAGACCGAGAAGTTAAAACCGAAGGAAACCAGAAAATTTGTGGACAATGCCTTCCGGGACGGCGTTCTGAAAACCACCGGAACCGATATAGACCAGATCCTGCCGCCTGTATCCCGCTTCAGTGGTGGAGGCAAGCGGCTCCAAAAGAAGCAGGCTGTTATTGAAAATCTAAAAGCATTTTTCGAGAAGTATATCGGGCTGCCCGGCACGGAAGATCATAGCAAGCAGGAAAGATCATCCGAAAATTTGTAAACAAAAGGGCTGTCGGGAAATCAAAGATGATGAATCTGAAGTAGCTAAATTCGCCATTCAGCAATTCGGTAGTATTGAAAAATACACTGAATCCATGAAACATAATTTAGAGCATTTCTCTGAACTCATGGAACCACAATTAACGGAAGAGGTGAAAGAAATAGGGACCCTCATCTGGAAACATTTCCAACTGTCTGACAGTTGTTGCAATTTCCCTGGCACAAATTTTTGCGCGGTCTTTTCCAAATTACCTAAAGCATTAGATGATTTTATCCCCTGTAAATCATCTAATGCTTTAGGCGTGTAAATTATAGTAAACGACATAACAAATTTCTGCTTCCGGTTCCTGCCAAAGCCATATACGGGAGCTTTTGCAGGACCAAAAACGAAATTTTTAATGTCGTTAACTATAGCTTTAGCATATTATAATCCCAATGCAGCCTCTACTTCATCTGCGATCACCCGCGCCGTGGCGGTGACTATCCGTATTCCCGTATTGCTCATGTCGTCCAGCAGTGCGTCAAGCTGCCGCCCCTGGGTATGCTTCCCGGTGGGTTGCTCCATAAGGAATTGATCTACCGAGATATTGTAACGCAGCATAAGCTCAAAGAATATCTGTAAGCTGGGGCGCTGTCCCTTATTCTCAATATTCGCAAAATTGTGTCACATACCTTTTTCCGGCTCTCTTTGCGCCCTTAACGCGCTGCTTTGATTGCTTCCCCAAAAGTCTTAAAGTCATATCGTGGTACTGGTCTTTTTACCATATTCATTCACCCTATTACATTTTACTGTTCATCTTTCTTTTTAAATATGTCTACACAGTTCCGCCGTAATGCCAATGCCCAGCTTTTCACAGAGCCGTTTGCACAGATACAGACCAATGTACGCCAAGGAATAGCGATACAGGCGTATTTGACGATGCCACCAGTCTTTGCAC
>ERZ779637.723-NODE-723-length-18874-cov-4.278442_pt1 | contig 18874 bp, 27 predicted proteins | sample MGYA00514196_ERZ779637 | MGnify/ENA primary metagenome ERZ779637 (study PRJEB29562, sample SAMEA4376700) | mouse gut metagenome | isolation source: Cecum | study: EMG produced TPA metagenomics assembly of the A DSS colitis mouse model was used to assess the...
AAATATGGGTAAGCGTGATGCTTTAAGGCAGCAGTTAGATGAAGCTCTTAAGCAGTATAGGGCAAAGTATGGGGTAGAGCTTACTGAGGATATGATTGCGTCTGAGCTTGAGCGTGTTGCATCAGAGAAGGAAGCAGAGGTAACAAAACTTGAGGCAATGATTAATTGTATTAACAGACGAGATTATGATGGTGCAAGGGCATTATGTGGGGAAGTTCAGAATACTGAATCGCAGGATTTGAATGTTGAGCATAAGGCACCAGTATCCAATGTACAGGAAGTAAGTGCAGATGTTCATAATGCAGAGAATTCCAATCTGTTAGATGGGGTAGAGGAAACTCAGGCAGAGGAGGTTCTAGTTACGCCGTCTGTATATAAAGATGAGGTTTCTGTTCCAGTTGTGCCGCCAATGTCTAGGGAAGAGGCTTCTGTTCCAGTTGCGCCGCCTAATCTTGGTGCACCAGTAATGCCTGACATTGGTCAGCAAGTAATGCCTAATATTGGTCAGCCCTCAGCACCGAATCTTGGGAATATGTTGCCACCATCATATGATGATTCCGAGATTCCAGCTCCACCACAGTTTGGAGTAGGTCTTGGGAATACTATCTCTGCTCCGCAGCCACGTGTAACTGCGCAGAAGGTTAGTAGTTTTACAAATATATTAAATGGTTCTGAGTTCAATCCGAATTAGTGAGAAAGGGGTAGTTTAGTAAAATGAGATTATCATGTGGTTATGAGGAATTGATGAGTAAGATTGCGGATGTGGCTGTGGTAAGTGATAATAACTTATCAGATGTAAGTCAGCGTAATGTAATCTTTCATTTCAAGAAGGATAAAGTAAATTATCTGCAGTTTGTTGGCATCAACTTAAATGTAATTCTCAAGCGTGAGTTTGATGAGATGGGTATTACTGTCGGGTTTGATGAAACGGATACTACAAATGAATCAGGTGATATTTACTGGCAGATAAATTGTAAGGAGCTTGTAAATTTCTTGAGTGCTTATAAGGGTTTGCGTAAGACACAGGTATCAGAGGTTATCTTTGAAACAATGGATGATAATCTGAAAATACAGTGTACTGTAATAGAATCAGATAGAAAGAAAGATGATATGGATGAGCATATCCGTCAGCTTGAGGGTGGAAGTATTGATGAAAGTGATATCAATACGTATGTGAGTCAGTGGGTATTCAAGAATATTGGTATGAAACGTACAGTTATTGAGAGTATCTCAAAGTCGCTTGACATACCAGATGGGGTAGAGCCTTATGAACTTAGTTATGCAAACGTTTTGTGGCACACTTCGCTTGTATTGCCGATAATGCAGAATATCACGAGTTTGTATGGAAATGTCATATTTGACAGTGAGTATCTGATTGGATTCAGTAATGCATTTACGGTGTTCATCAAGAATAATATGTGTTGTGATGGTATCTTTCAGGGAATCAAGTTGGGGTATTCAACGATTGCTTTTCTGAATAAGCTCTGTTCAGGATGTTCGCCAGATGATGTGATGCTGGCTTATAGAACGGATATGTATATTTGTCTTAAAATGACAAATACAGAGGTGTTCTTGGTATATGATACACGTCTTGCGAACTATAAGGTGTATATTGAGATGTTCAAGAAAGATCATGTAATTACATTTGACAGAATCTATTTTAAGGATATGCTCAAGCGTTTTATTCTTACAGATGATTCAATTGAGTTCAGGGTAGATTTGGAGCATGACAGAATACAGCTTTCAAACTCAAAGTTTAAGCAGGACTTGACAATAAATTATAAAAAGGGTATGGAGGATTATGATAAGCTTAAGTTCAAGCTTCTTCCAGAGATTCTTAATAAAGCAATCATCGGGGTAGATGAGACTATGTTGAATATGATTTCTGGTGGTGAGAACAGGGATGTATATATGTATTTCTGTGGGCAGAACAAGAATAATATTAATTTTGCATTGTCAGATGGGACTGGTTTGTGGTTTGCATTTATTAATTCCAGAACGTATTGAAATGCGTGGTTGCATGGTATAGTGTATATGAGAAAAAAGGCAGGTGAGTTTATTATCTGCCTTTTAGGAAAAATTAAGATATGGATTTTATTGGTAGATTTAGTACTCCTAATGTTAAGTTAGCATATTATATTGATGAGAATGAGCTTGGATATCTGTTCAATGAAAAAAGAGTATTTCTAAGTTTAAATGATATTAAATTATCGATGGTTAATGGGTTTATGTTTAAGTCCAAGATGATTGGTAAATTTCCATTGTTTTCCATGAATGTAGTAGGGCTTGGGGTACTTTCAGTTTATTTTCTTGTTACTAAAACATTTTTAAATAATAGTTTGTATTTAACTAACAGATTATATAATTTAAGATGTTTGATTGGTATTGGTTCTGAAAGCGGCAGTTATATGTATGGAAATAGCATATTCACTTTATCATCTTGTCATGATGACAGGTACGTATATATGGAGGTTCCACCAGAAGTTGGTTATGTTTTGAGTATTGTTTCACCGTTGGATAGATACAATTTTTTAATGCCAATTTTAGAAAGTATGCCATTTAAGGTTATGACTACGGAAGATATAAGTGCAGGGTTTATTAGAGGATATGATATGTCTTTATCAGAGTTAATAGCGAGTAGGTGATATTTAGTGTATGTATGCGGTAAATTTGGTGATAGAAGTTTTTTAAGCGATGGTTCTGATTGTATAGTAGCGGACAATATCGGGGTAGTTGAATCTCCACCCTTGTCTGATAAGGTTCATTTATTTACAAATAAGTATATTGTATGTGGGAGCAGATTGGATATTGCTTCATTTAAGGCTATAATTAATAATATTGAATTTATTTTTAAGTTTGATGTATTTCATGAAAATCGTCAATTAATATGTAGACAGGTACAAAATTTAACAGATAATATACTTAGTGAGAGGGTTGGTAGACGTTATAAGGATTATGTTGATTTTTTGAGGTTAATCGTTTCAGGTAGTAGTTTTAGTAATCGTTATAGGTTTGCCAGTTATGATATAAATGATAAATTAAAACGTGGTGTTTGGTTCAGGGTTACAAAGAGTAATGCTGAATTTTGTTATGTTTTACCAGTACCTATTGAGTTTGTATATAGTTTATACTATCTTAGGGATAAGGTGAATATTTTAAAATCTATATGCCCATTGATCGGGGTAGATACTATTGGTTTAGAGGACACTTTTCTTTTAAAATACAGTTTGTATGACGTTGATTGGAGGTTTTAATTTTATGTATTATGTTATTTTGACTATAAAGCCAAGTCGTAAAGTATGGGGACATTTTGTATACGATACAAGTGATGGAAGTGTTGAATTCTTATCTGCAAAAGATTTCAAGCGTCTTAGACGAAAGGGTATAGAATTTTATGATGGTTATGAGAATAGCGATTTTTTAAGTAATACAAAGTGCACTAAGATGCATTTGTTATATAATAGCACAGATTACAGGAATTCTATCTTTGGCAAAGTAGTTTTTAAGGATGCAAATGGGGTAGCTCATACTTGTTTTATAAGTTTTCAGTATTATAGATGGAATACAGATGAAATGTTCTTGTATTTTATTTTAAAGTATGATCTGAATGTTTCACCATCATCAGGGTTTACATTTGCCGAAAATACTGGAGGAGTTATTGATAGGGGTAGACAAATACTTATGCTAAGTCTTAGTGTGCCTAAGACATTTATGAGTGGTATTTTGATGGATGGAAATATAAACTTATTAAGTCCGTTTTTCTGTTATGACCATCAGTGTATAATGCTAGATAGGTACTATAGGTATGATGAGATTGCTGATATGGTGAATTAAATGTTTTTTAATAAGCGTGAGAAGTTTTTTAGGTTAAAAATAAATTATGAGTCAGTTGAAGAACCTTATCTAGGAGGGGTAGCTGATTTATGTTATGGTTATGATTACACTGTAAGACATGTAAATTTTAAGAGATTTACATGTTATGCAATAGAGTTTGAATGCAGGGATAAATCACTTGATTTTTCACTAATATCGGAGTATCTGTATGACTTAATTTATATTTTTGGGTTGATACGGGATAATGATTATTGGCAGTTTTCAACTAAGAAATGTTGTTATTATCATAATGTGGCAATATGCGCTATAGATAATAGCTGTATTTTAAATGTTGAGAAAGGCAGGGGTATTCTCTTATGGCATTGTGCAAAAATCTTTAATCGGGACTCATTTGAGTCTATAGACAGGCATCTTGTGAGTTTTGTAAATGATTTGGGTTTATGTAGTAAGATTACTCCATTGGTGATTTAATATGTGTTATTGTTGTGGTTATGCTATGGACTATTATTATGAGATGGTAGGAAACGAGTGCCATTTCAGGAAGGGTCAAGTAGTTGGGGTAGATTATAAGCCAAGAATTGATATGTCTTTGGCGAAGTTGAAAATGTTATATTGTGACAGGGTAGATTTATATAGTGAACAGTTTCGTATTTCAGAAAGCAGACATATTAAATTTGATTTTTGGTTTGATTTTGGTATAAGGGAATTTGAAAGGGATATAATTATATTTGGTGAGTTTGCATTTTTATTTATGAAGGTGATGGTTATTGGTGCTAAAGTTGTTTCACCATCATTGTCTTATTGTGTAGCAGATAATAATTTAATGCATGACAGGGTAGAGTATAATTATAGTAGTGCTGATGGTGATTATGTATACATAGCAGTTCCAGTTGAGATGTGTTATACTTTGCTTAATGCATCTGAAAGCAGGAGAAGCGAAATTTTAGTGGAGATGTTTGATTTTAGGATACGTGCAAGACAGTTTGTTTCATATATGCACTTACAGGAAGGTGCGCGATGAGAGAAATTACTGGTTTTTTAATAGGCTGTTGCTTTTGTTTTTTAATAGTTGTGGTAGAGGAGCGTATAAGAACGCATGAATGGAATGAGTTTATGTGGAGATGTTTCTGTTCATTTGGGGTACTTGTAAATGTGTGTTCTTTTATATGGGTTATGCAGGAGATTTTTAGTAATGTCTAGGTGTATAGTTTGATTATTTCAATAATCCGAAAGTGTACTTACGGTATTACCGAGTTGGTGTCAGTTATTGATAAATGATAGTATGGTAATGGTTGATAAGAAGTTAGTAGATACGTTTGATAAGAGATTGAAGTGGTTGATTTAATGAGGAAATTGATATTATATTGTTTGACAGATGGAATACAGTCTTTCGCTCCAGTTGTAATGTGGGTAATTCTTCCATTGCTTTTTGGAGATAGCAAGTTTGCGGAGGGTTATATTTTATCTTACCCTTATCAGTTTATTTTCAGTATATTTTATTCTTTGTTATTTAAGTCACAGTTAAAGTATGAGAAGAGGGAAAATAAAGGTTCAGGTAATTCTTATACAGGTCTAATATTCTTGTTTTTTGTTTCCACGTTGATATTTGTCCTGTCAGTATTGTTTTATGCTACTATAGCAGGGGTACTTGGTTTTGAGTCAGGACGATTTGAGGTATTTTGTTTTGGAACTGGGAATCTGGTTTTGGACTGGGTTTTTATGGGAATCATGGTAAGAAAGCAGTATAATGGTGCAGCCAAGTCAGCTTTTGTTCAGGCATATGTATGGCATTTGTCGAAGTTGGTATTCATATATCTGCTGTCATTGTTTGTTTCAAGTGAGATAACATTGGTGATAACTTTGGTAGTTTATATGTTTGTTATTTTAATCTGGTTTTTTGGGCATATAGATGAATTTGGTTTTAGTGTAAATGCGTTTAAGTTTAGTATTGAACCAGTAAGTTATGATTTGGGGTTGACGATCACATATCTTTTTGGTATTAATAATTTATCAGGCAATGGTTTTCTTGCGGAATATAATATGATGTCATTGTGTACGGATACACAGTGGGACGTTTTATCTACCGGTATAGATACGAATACGACATTAAATGTTGCTGATGGAAAGTATGATAAAAGTTTATATTATATTCATATAGTATATTCAGTTATACTGTTTGTTTCGTCAGCCTTGTTGCTTGTAATAATGTGTTTTATTCCAGTTTATCATGACAGTCTTAATTTTGGTTATATTTGGACTGCATTTCTTATAGAGATGATATGGTTTCCGCTGTATGCTATTGTTTATACGATGCAGGGTTGGATAACAATGATGAGTCCGACAATATTGCAAGGTGTATTGAATATTTTCAAGTATGTATTAAGGACGGTGCTTACGGTTGTAATTGTATCAGAATATGCCGTTTCATATGCGATGTGTGTAGTCGCTGTGGCGGGCAATTTACTTTATATAATTATGTATTTTTATTTAAGGAGGCGGTATAAGAATGTCAGTGGAGTTACTTGATGATAAAAGGATTACAGAGTTTATCTATAGTGGCTTGCAGGATATTTGTAAAGACTCTAATTTAATGACTGGTTTTATTCAGGTTCTCACAAATCCGCAGTTGTATTCACATAGTATAGATACTGCGAGATTTGCAATGCAGATTGCATGTGTTTATGATAGTAACATTGATTTGTTAATGGTTTCAAAGGCTGGTTTGTTACATGATATCGGAAAGGTAGAGATACCTGTTGAAATTCTTAATAAGCCGGGTAGATTGAATGACTATGAGATGAGTATTATGCAGACGCATCCTGAGAAAGGATATGAAATATTAAAGAAACTAGGGGTAGATTTAGAGCTTGCAGATACGGCATTGAATCATCATGAAAAATTATCGGGTAATGGTTATCCACGTCACACAACACATATAGCTAAGATTGTGCAGATGATTACAGTTGCTGATATATTTTCAGCATTGACGGAATTACGTTCTTACAAGCAGCCAATGCATTCAAGTAAGGCTTTTGAGATAATGAGAGGAATGGATGGTCTTAATCAGGAGTTTGTTGATTTACTTGAATCACGTGTTATTGATGAGATTGATGACTATAATGCTCGTCAGCTTGCAAAATTTTATCAGAGATGTATAGCAATATTTGATAAGGTTTATGAGGATTTAGGAGGGGAATTGGAGTATAGTATATGATAGATATTTATAATAAGGTTTTATTAGAGCTTAACAAGAATGAGAAGTTTTCTACAAGATATAATAATCTTGAGAAACTTTATTTTAGTACGGAATATGATATACTTAAAAATTTAATTTGTGGTTATTGTGACGTATTAAAAGATGCTTTGTATTATGTTTCTAAAAAGATGCCGAGTAATGTAGACTTCTACATGAAGAAGAGTATGTGTTACAGGGTAGACTTAGAAGCTTATTGTAATCAGTGTATTAGTTCAAGAAAACCAGAGTGGCAGATATTAGCTGAGAGAAATGGTTGGAGAAAGGTAAATTAGTCATGGGCGTTGTTATTGGTAATGTGAAATGTTTGAAGTACGATAAGAATGATAGTAAGTTTTATGGTAAGGGTGCTTTTGTAGGTGACACAATTAATGTTTGGCTTAATAATGGAACAAGGTTTAGAGGTAAAATTCTGTCGTTTTCAGGTAGGGATATTACTTTTGATGCATCGGGTCAGTGGTGTACCTGCTCTTTAGATGATATCAAGAATTTTGAGGTTACATTTAGAGGGAATGCTTTAACACAATAAAGGAGGGGTAGATATGGGAAATTTTAGTAAGTTTGCGGAGCCGTATTTGCAGGGGCAGGGCAATTTTAATGCATTGCCAGTAATGGTTCAGGATTGTATCAGGTCTATGGGACAGTTGTCTACATACAAGGAGTTTAATAAAATAGTACATCCAGTTATGTTAATGACATATGGCTCATATTCTTATGAAACAATAAAAGAAGGGGTAGAGTTTTTCTGGACGCATGATATACATTCTTTTGTTTTTTCGGAAGGCAGTACTGCGACACTTGGGTTATTGGAAATGATAATGAGTGTGGATAAGGCTATGAATCTCAAATTAAGTTGCAGTTGTAGTGAAAGATATTTTTCGGTTCTAACAGATAGATGGAATAATCCAGTTGAGCTTCATGGTCTTTTGATTAAGATTATTGAGAAGAAGTCAGAATCTCGTTCAAAAACTTTGAGGGGTGATTTGATTTTTTAAGTGGGGAGTATGTTTGATATTTGGAATAAGTTAAGATGAATGTATCAGGACAGTAGGTTTGGGCAGTTTGGTAATGAAGATGTTGTGAAGTTTGCTGACTTTTATTTCAAGTATTTTAATTTAAGGAATAAGTCTTGCTTTTATATAAACATTCAGATGTAATGCTTTTTGATAGTGCAGTTAAAAATCTTAGGAATTTAAAGATTGTTAGTATAGACTGTATGGCTGGAGTACTTAGTTTGTATATATTTTCTGAATATTTTGCTGTTAAATAGTTGGATTAATATTGACTTTTTGTGTATTTTATGTTATAATAGTAGAGTATGTAAGGAGGCAGTATGAGCAGATTTATTGATATATTTGGCGATTATGTTGGAATGGTATTTGAACGGGATTTAGTGGCGAATGGTTTGACCTTGGACGATGTATCTGAAGCTCTGCGCTGTGGTGAGATTGCTGAGTGCAAGATGGAGATACCAGAGGGCAGGGCTTGGGGTATTAGACGCTATTTTGGTTGGGTAAATGATTATTTAGAACCTGTTATTAGGGTGGAAGATTATGAACGGTATTATATAGATGGTTATAAATATGGTTATTATACTGGTATTTGCTGTGCAAATAAATTGAGTTTGTTAAATCAGATGTTTTTTGAAGTAACTATTACATCTAAGTTAGTATTTAAAAGTTTGAGTTTTGAGTGTGATGGTTTTAGAGTAAATTTAGAACCTTTGATTGGTGATTTGAATAATATATTTGAGATAATGTATGCAGATATATTTAATCGTGTAAGGAGATTGACTGATTTAGATATAAGTATTAATGTGTTAAAGGAAGATTTGATTCGACGTAGTGTAGACTTAAATTTATTGAAGTCAAAATTAGTGGTAGATTCAGTAGTTAAGGATTTGGAGGTATTATTTGATGTTACTTCATGAAGATAGGGAAGTTTTTAATAATGTTATAAATTATGTGCATAATTATATACCGTATGTGCACATGTCTTTTATAGAGAAGGATTATTATGTATTCATGCTTTTAAAGGGTATATCTAAAAATCCAGAGGCAATGTTTAAAGGTGGAACTTCTATTGTGAAGGGTTGGAAGATTGAGGATAGATTTTCTGAGGATATTGATATTAATCTTTTACCTGAGATAGAGTCAACAGATAGTCATAGAACAAAATTATGTGATTGTTGCGAGGATGCTATAAGGAGCTTGGGTTTGAGTTGGACTGACGAGGTAAGACATAGGAGAGAATTTAATAGATTTACAGTACCCTATAACCCTATATTTGCAAATAAGAGTTTAAAAATGGAACTACAGATTGAGGAAGTAGCACATAAGCGTACAAAGGTTAGAAATACAACTTATACGGTATTATGTATAAGTAATTATATTTGGAATGTATTGAATAGAAGTCAGCTCATTAATAGATTGTATGAGTTTGAGCTTGAACCTTTTAGTATGCCAGTACAAAACATGGACGTCACTTTTGTCGAGAAGTGTCTTTCACTTGCAAATAAGTATTTAGAAGGGGTAGATTTACGCGTTGGTCGTCATTTATATGATATTTATTGCATGATGACACGTGGTAATTTGTTAAGTTTTGATTTAAATTATGCAATTGCAGCAACAAAGCAGTGTCTTGTTGAAAGTAAGAGAGATATTTGTTTACGTCAGAAGGAGTCCTTTAAGACCATACTTTTACGGTCTTTATATTCAGATTTTTATATGAAGGATTACAATATAAGTCTTATGTCAATGAAAATTAAACAAGATGGAGTTACATATGAAATGTGCAAGGAAGCTATTATTCGTCTTGTAACTAGTTAAAATCATTTTTAAGGAGGATATTTATTATCATCGAATTATGAAGATAAATTAGGGGTATTTAACTGTTCAAATATTTAGGACTTTAAGGAATTTCAGGGCATCAGAGCTGGGTACTACTCTTAATCTAATTTGCTATAAATGCTTAAATCAGGAATAATCTACGCTTTTATAAGTTGATTTACGGGGACTATGATTTACACATATATTTTGTATCTCATTCAGGGGGTAAATTAAATGGAGTTACGTTCAGTTAAAATTTTACTTGTTCCAACCAAGGAGCAGAGACAGGCATTTTATGATTCAGCCTATTATTCTGATAAAATATACAACGAGGCATTGCAGTGGAATAAGGATTATTACGCCACAGACGGCAAATTTTACAGCAGATATGATTTGATTAGAATGTTGCCAGATTTCAAGGAGCAGAATCCAGAGTATAGGTCTGTAGACGCTTATATTTTAAAGGCGGCAGTAACAGACTTGAGGGTAGCATTTAATAACCGTAAAAAGAGCAGTGGTTTTCCAAAGTTTAAAAAGATTGGTAGAAGTCTGTCATTCGGGGTACGTGCTGACAGGCTCAAAGTATTTAAGAATACTGTACAAATTCCATCAATGGGGTTAGTAAAATGTAAGCATTGTCATTATCTTACAGAGGACAAAGATGACGAGTATCTATCCAGCATCCAATATCATAACCCCCACATCAAGTTTGATGGGAAGTACTGGTTCTTGTCATTCGGGGTAGAAGTATCACTGATTCCTGACGAGGTAAGTGACGAAGTGATAGGCATTGATATAGGCATTAAGAGTACTATCTGTACCTCGAATGGAATATCCAAGGAGAATATAAATCATTCGAGAAAGGTAAAGTTTTTAGAGCGGCGCAAGAAGATTATGCAGAGAAAAGTACCCAGAAAGCGCAGGCTAAATGATAACCATAGGGGTAGGGCAAAAACGAAGAACACCAAGAAATTAGAACGTAAAATTAGAATTATAGATAGAAGGTTGCATTATATAAGGGAAGATTATAACCAGACAATCACAAATGAAATAATACATATGTATCCTAAACGTATCATGATTGAGGACTTAAACGTAAGAGGAATGATGAGGAATAAGTATCTTGCAAAGTCTATACAGGAGCAGCAGTTTTACAGGATACGACAGCTATTAATTGAAAAGGCTAGAAATACACTTGCAGTACAAATAGGGGTAGTATCAAGGTGGTTTCCAAGCAGTAAGAAGTGTAGTCGTTGTGGTAGTATCAAAAAGGCTTTAAAGCTGTCGGATAGGATATATGTTTGTGATAATTGTGGTTTGGTCATCGATAGGGATTATAATGCAAGTTTAAATATCAGGGATTGTAAGGATTATAAATTAGTTTAAATAAAATAAAAGTCAGTACAAGACTCTAAAACCTACCCAACCGTCAGGGGAAAGTTAAGACTTGATAAGAATACTATAGTAGCTTAGGCAAGGTAGTATTTAGGATAGTAAGAGATTCAGTCTTATTTGTCTGAATTTTGGTTGACGGTAACTGATACATCAGATGGGTAGAGGAGTTTTTATCAGATGAGGATGTGGTTAGGCTTCTTGAAAATAAAGTATATATCTATGGTACAAGTTTATGGAATCATAAGTCAAATGGTAAACCCTTAGTATTAGGGGAGAATATAAGTTATGATAAATTTGTTCGATTAATTGATAAGGCGAGAGAGTTACATAACCCTTGGACGATGGCTTCTATTGCTGATTATCTTGCATGTGTAAGTGTTGGCAGTGTTATTAGGGTACATGGAGTAGATCCATCTACTGGAAAAAGGTGTTTTTCAAGGTTTGAAAAGACAGATATAGATATTTGGTATTTACGAGATTCCGATAATGTTATTACTGATATGCCAATGCATAGTTATCAAATTGATGAAGCGGTTTTATATTATTGTAGAAATGGATATTTTAATATTGAAAGGAGATAATTAATATGACACAGGCAGAAGTAAGAAAGCAGTTTATACAATACAATCCAGGCGTTCGTCGTGTTGGAAGAAAGGGGTATTGGTACAGATGCGCACATTGTGGTAAGTGGTGTGGTCGTGCTGGAGGAGAAAAGGCTGGTATTCAGGATTATGAATTAATGGAGGTAGACCATATACAGAGCTGGTCGCATGGGGGTAGTGATGCTATATATAATTTACAGCCACTGTGTAAGCCATGCAATCGTCAGAAATCCGCAACACCTACATTTAAGGATAATATCAAGATAGCAAAAAATAATATAGTACATGGTGAGATAGTAAAGACCGCAGCAAGAAAGGCAGTACGTCAGAACCCAGTGTTAAAGTCTTTAGGTTTGGTAAAACGTAAATGAAATATTCACTTACGGATTATCAGAATAATACATATGTGTATGATACAGAAACGGGCTTATGTAGATATTCATTTGATGTTGATGAGTCATTGACCGAGGTTGTTACAGAGAGTCTGGGAAATCATTTATTGAAATTAAAATTGATGACTGGTAATAAGGAATGTAGTTTTCATATTGTAAGTTTTAGTTATGGTATTTTTAGTTTTGAGGTTTATTTGTATGTTAACACAGGTGCGTATCAGAGGAATGCACATACTGTTTTGTTTTTGAGAGCATATAGTGTAAGGACTAATTTTTGTATGGTTTCAGTTCCTGATGGTTTCAGGTGGGGTTGGTATTTTGCATCTGATAAGAACTTGAGACTTGATAAGGTAATATATGGTGTTGTGAATGTACCAGTTCCTGTTGAGTTTGCTTTGTCATTGTTTTGGGATAAGGAGTGTATTTTGGAGGTACTTAGGAATACTTATTTTATTGAGTTCAATAATTTAAGTTTGTTTGATTTGTATGAAAGTTCGGATAGCGTTTTATGGTACGGGTTTATGTAGGGTACAGCATTGCATTTAAATGGTGTAGTCAGCAGGCTTCTGGATATGTATAAATAAGGTGTGGTATAAAGGAAGTCTAGTAATGGGGTAGTTAATATGGAGTATTTGGTTTACCATCCTGTGGATAAACATGAGAATGATTTTATATATAATAGTGATAAAAATAGCTTGTCATTTATAGGCAGTAGTTGGGCAGATATGCATCCTGAGTATGAAGATAAGCCTTCAGGTATGTGGTTTAAATACAGAATGATGTATAGCGGTAAGAAGAATGTATTATGCAATATTGAGTTTGAGAAGAATATAACAGGAAAGATTTATATGGATTATGATACTTTTTATCCTGTTTTATATTTGGCACTTAGGAATAAAGATGGTTATATGCATTGGAATGTATCAAGCGGCGGTAAGTATATAAATTGGACAAAGAGTATAGGTTCAACATTTGATACAGTGAGTTTCTTTCTAAGACTTCCGTATATTGCACATGATGTTATATTAAATAATGGTTTAGATTTTATATTTGATAGAACATCTATTAATACAGGTATTGATAATCATATATTATCTGAGTATAAAATTGAGGCTGTGTAAAGTTATGTATTATAGTGTTGGTAGTTGGAAGGATTATATTTTTGTATATAATAGCAGTGATTGTTCATGTAGAATGATCACAAAAAATTCTTTAGAAAAAATGGATATTATGGTAGAAGAGTTGAGCTACAGGTTATCAGATATGAATAGATTATGTAGTTTATATAATTTTATGAGTAGGGAGGATATATTTATTCGTGGTTTTTGTTCATATGTTCTTTCTATAAGTTCAGATATTTTGTCAAGTGTTTCTGTTCATTTGTTTCTGTGTCTGATTCCGAGGTTAGTAATAAAGAGTCCAGTGAATAAAAGTATTTATAACGCCTGCGGAAAGGGTGACTATGTTCCATTTTTGGGAGTTTATACAGAATATGTCACAAGGTTTCGTGATTGCAGGCTACAAGATATTGTATTAAATAATGGCAGTGGAAGGTTGCGCGGAATTATTATTCCAGAGTTTATGTTAAATTATTTGATGGTATTACACAATCAGCAAAACCTATCAGGGGTAGTTGGTGCGCTCGATAATCTTGTTACACGTGGTTTTGTAATAGATATTAAGGGGAAAAAATTCTTTATGGATAGGTATAAAAGTATAACAGATATAAATTGGAAGGTGATATAATGTTTTATGATTGTAAGTTGCATCATCAAGACCCTCATTCTGAACATTTGCATTTTATATATGATACAGATGATAAAACCTGTGAGTTTGTTGTGTATAGAGAATTTAGGTCTATAATGGGAAGATTGTCAAGACGTGGAGAAATTTATAACAATATATTGCGTGATAGTAGGGTTGAGTATTTTAAGTATAAGACCATATATGCTGGTAGGGTGATTCCATATTGTAAATGGAGAACATATGATGGGGTAGATTGTACTGTTTCTGTTGATTATAGTGAAATTTACCCACAGTTAATATTGAATTTGAATGATTTAAGGATTCCGACAGGTCGTGCATTTAATCATGATTTTTATAGAACTACTTCAAGATTTTATAGAAGTAATGGAAATGATTTTTATATTTTGATAGCATATGAGTTTTATTTAATGTTGATTAAGAGAAATGCAGATTGTTTTGCAAGCTTATTTAAGGAACTTTTATTTATAAGTAATGGTGAAGATTGGGTTTTGACATTGGATTTACCTGAATTAAAATTTTTATAGATATAAAAGATGGACTTGACTTTTATTATATTGTGTGCTATAATGGTTTCAGGAGGTGAGAAAAGTGCGAAAAGGGGGTTCTCGTTTATTTGAAAAGTTATCTTTGGATAAGGATTACATACTTGATTTTTATAGTCGGTTTATGGCTATGGAGTTGTATGAGGATAAGATGGCGATTCAGGCTCTACTGATGGTGGACAAGTGTAGTACTGAAATTACAATGCAGTCACGTAATTGTATACTCGCATATAACCTTATGGATTGTTTGGATTTGGTTTTCAAGCGTGGTAGCTGTTTTTTAGACTTGAATTTTATTTCTCATCTTTTTGTTATCATGGGAAGGAGAGTAGAGCAGTATGATAGCGAAGTTGGAATAAAATGGGGTAGTCTTTATGATATTTACCAGCGAGTATGTCATTATAATGAGTTAGGTCATTTTGTTGCAGGTTTAATGCTTATTAAAGAGCTTTTAAGACTGGAAAAGTTTCCAGTTGTAATGGATTATACAAAGTTGTGTGAATTGAATGAAACTGAATTTTGGGCGGAGGTTAATGGTTATTCTCTTGCAGAGAAGAAATTATATAATGAAAGGTAGATTTATATGCTTAAGTTTTTAGGAAGTATTGTAGGTAGTAAGTATACTACTTATGCGTACTATGATTTTTCAACTAATTATTTCTTTTTTGACAGCACGGATTTGAGGGGTATCTATGAGGATATGGAAATTTATCCGAATAAGATTTATAATAAGGTTGAATCTTTTAAGTATAAGATGCTAACATGTGGAGTGCCCATTGGAGACGATTGTTTTTTAAGTACATATAAGGGTGTAAGTCTTTATAATAATGGTGAAATTCAGGTTTATGCTGGAATGTGTGATGATGAAAATTGTATGTTGTTTGTAAAGGCTGGAGAGGACGTTTTTTTGCGCATACCATCTATTGAGGAACCAAATAAGTTTTCTGATTGGGGATATAAGAGTTTGGAAAATATTTATGGTTTGTTTATTCCATGTGTGATGATGTATCTTATGACTATTAATGCTGAGTATAGGAAGGCGGTACTTGATATGATATATGTACAGAAAGTTGGTTCGAATCGTGTTTTTCAGCTTGGGCAGCAAGTGGCATAATTATCATATAGTTTATATATCAAGTTATGAAAAAAGTCGAATAACGTAAAGTAAAATGGTTAGAGTGTAGCAACGTGTAAGGTTAGAAATCAAGTAATGCAGTGAATCTTAAAGTGGGAAAAATCATTAGGAAGAAATGTATCAGAGAGTAGGAGTTATCTTCGTAAATAAGTGAGTCAGGGTTCAGTCAACATATGTAAATGTGTAGTGATATTAGAATCAATAAAATTAATATTCAGGAGAGAAAATTGAGTCTTAGTAGTGTAATATTCACAAGCATCAAGCGTATTTTTTATCATAGTGATGTAGTTTTTAAACTGAATAAATATATTTTTTATTGAGATTATGAAGTAATAATATATCAATGCATGCAATGGCTCAGATTATCAAAGTGGTCAAAAATTTGAAGAGTTTCAAATTGAAAAAATAGTCATTGATTTTTAGAGTTTTAAAGTGTCAAAATAGTCTGAAAGGTACAGAGTTTCAAATTGGAAAAATAGTCAGTAATGCTTAGAGTTTCAAAATGAAGGAATAGTCATTAATGTTTAGAATTTCAGAAATGTTTAGAGTTTCAGATTGAAAAAATAGTCAGTAAATTTTAGAGTTTCAATGGAGGGAATAGTCATTAATGTTCAGAGTTTCAAATTGAAGAAATAGTCATCAGTCTTTAGAGTTTCAAGGTATGAAGTAGTCTGGAGAGTACAGAGTTTATCAATATATTTAGTGTATTGTAGTAAAATGAAAGGTGAGGTATTAGGAAATGTCAGAGTCACGTGAAAAAAGTTATCAGTCAGGAATAATTGATGGGATTGAGTTATGGGGTAGAGTATGTGGACGACAGGGTGCATGTGAGTCATGTCCAGTAGGAGCAATGCGAGGTGCGAATGTGACTTGTCAGGATTTTGCACGGCAGTTTCCAGAGAAGATGGTAAGCCTGTTACAGGAAATGAATAAAAAAGATTTGACTTTTTATGAGGAATATTGTACACGGTTTCCAGAATGTAATATGTCTATTGAAGACCTTGCTACTGTATCATGCAGGAAAGTGCTTTTTGAAGGGTATGTTTTTTGTGAAAAGACGGATAAATCAGATTGTATTAAGTGTTGGAATGAGAGATATACAGGTGATATAACGGTAACAGATGCAGCCGAATATAATGGTGAGAATTACGGAAGGACAGAGGGAGATACGATTATAGGTGCTGGTGATGGTGTTGAGGTAGATGACGAACCAGAGAATCTTTCTTTCTTATAAGTTTATTTACATATATTATAATATATAATACATAACATAAATTTCTGAGATAGTTATGGGGTAGTGAGTTTCGCTTGGTATTATGATACTAGGCGAAATTTTACTATACTGATGTTATATAGATAGTATATTTAGGCATATTAGATGCTATGTTTTTGAGTATGAATTTTGTGATTTTAAGTTTTTTTATGAATTTTGGAGAAAATAATGTTTTATCAAGTTGGAAGCTTTAGAAACTATTCTTTTATTTTTGATTCGGATGATGAAACATGTGAATTAATGTCAAATGAGAGAATTAAGGAGTCAGGGGTAGATATTCAGTATTTGAACATGTCATTTTTTTCTGGAAGTAAATTTCGTATGATGTTTCCCAATATTTTTAGAAATGTTTCAGGTATAATTTTCAGGAGTCAGGGGTTAAATTAGTTTCTAGTAATCTGGTTCAATCTATAATTATATGTAAATTATTTTTTGGTTATGCAAGTAAAGGAGGTGAGAAAATGTACGAAATAGTCAATAAGTGTGGGGACGTATGTGAGGTACTTGATACATCAGACGGGGTAGTAACATCTTGCAGTGTAACAGATTTATGCAACTTGTTTCTTAACGGGGTATTTGTACAAGGTTTCAACTATGATATAAATCAAGGAGTATTCCATATTGATTTTGATGATAGTAATTACAAGCAGTCTGTAAAGAACAGGGTAGAGAGAGACATCAGGTTGATAAGAGTCATCCTTACTATAAGATGTTGGATAATTATTGTTTTTTAGCCAAGAATTTATATAACCATGCAAATTACATTCATAGACAGGATTTTATAAATGGTGAAGATTACTGGAGTTATCAGGACTTGTATAAGCATTTAAAATCAGATGAGGACTATCCTGATTACAGTAATATGCCAACTCATCACACAGCCTTAAACGTTCTTAGACGATTGGACAAGAATTGGAAATCTTTCTTTGTATCAATAAAGGATTATAGCAAGAATCCTAGTAAATATCTAGGAAGACCTAAGCCACCAAAGTATCTATCAAAGGACGGTAGATTTGTATTAGAGATACCCTTAGAAAATATAGGAAGTAGAATAATTAATAATAAATTATCATTCAACAAACATTTCAATGGTTTTGAGTTAGAGACACATTGTCATGAGAAGGAAGGTTTCTCAGGGGTAGCCTTAGTCAGAGTAGTTCCACACAAAGGTTATTTATCAATAGAGGTATGTTATAAAATTACAAGGTACTTAAAAATTGAGAAAAAGCAGTCATCTAGGATTATTGGAATTGATTTAGGAATAGATAACTTTGCAGCCATAACTAGTAACACAGGAATGAAGCCTGTACTAATAAATGGTAAGGGTCTAAAGTCTATAAATCAGTTTTATAATAAGATGTTAGGGAAATTACAGACAGGTATAAACATGAGGATGACCAGTAAAATCTCAAGGTTGACAAGAAAGAGGAATAATAAGGTTGACGATTTCATGCACAAATCAAGTAGGTATATAATTAATTTATGCATCAAAAACAATATAGATACAATAGTATTAGGTTATAATCAAGGATGGAAGCAGGAAGTAAATTTAGGGAAGAGGGTAAATCAGAAGTTTGTAGCAATTCCATATTATAAATTTATTAAAATGTTGGAGTATAAGGCTCATGATTCAGGAATTAAAGTAATAATTACTGAAGAAAGTTACACAAGCGGCACAAGCTTCTTGGACAATGAAAGCCCATCCAAGGGCAATTATAACAAGTCAAGACGTATACATCGTGGCTTATTTAGGAGCAATACAGGTATCCTAATTAATGCAGATGTCAATGCAAGTTATCAGATAATCAGGAAGGTATGCGGGGTGAAATTCCACACGATAGAGGGCATTGTGG
>ERZ779637.724-NODE-724-length-18865-cov-14.503721_pt1 | contig 18865 bp, 14 predicted proteins | sample MGYA00514196_ERZ779637 | MGnify/ENA primary metagenome ERZ779637 (study PRJEB29562, sample SAMEA4376700) | mouse gut metagenome | isolation source: Cecum | study: EMG produced TPA metagenomics assembly of the A DSS colitis mouse model was used to assess the...
ACTCTCAGGAGTCCCCTGTAATCATGCCCTATTTTCCCACCCGTGAAAAGTAACCAAAAAATTAAAAAAATTAAAAAAAGGGCTTGCAAAAATAAAGAATATCATTTATAATTCTTAATTGTTGATGGGCTATCGCCAAACGGTAAGGCAACGGACTCTGACTCCGTCATTTCAAGGTTCGAATCCTTGTAGCCCAGCTTGATGACCCGGTGAAAAGGCTTCACCGGGTTTTTAGTGTCTTGTGATCCTGCGGAGTATCAAACTTGCAGTGCAGTAAGCTGCGGGGCATTCGATCCGCGCGGTCTTTGTCAATATGCCAAGTCTGTCTTTGGCTTGTTTTAAGCATGGGTTTGGCTTACTACTGGCGGGAATAAAGGCACAGAGAGATTTGACAGGGGTAAAGGGTATGTATACATTTGACAGCAGAGTAAGATACAGTGAAGTCGGCGTGGACGGCAATCTGACGCTGATCGCGCTTCTGGAATATTTTCAGGATTGTTCTACGTTTCATTCGGAGGATATCGGTCTGGGCATGGATTACCTGCGCGAGTTGAACCAGGTGTGGATGTTGTCTGCGTGGCAGATCTGCGTCAACAGATATCCGCGTCTATGTGAGCATATTGTGATCGGGACGGCGCCCTATGAATTTAAGGGGTTCGTCGGGTATCGTAATTTTGTGATGAAGACACAGGAGGGCGAAGTGCTCTCTTATGCCAATACGATCTGGAGTCTGATGGATCTGGGGAAGATGGCGCCGGCCAGACCAAGTGAGAAGATGCGGGCAGGTTATGTGCTGGAAGATAAATATCCCATGGAGTATGCGCCGCGCAAGATCCATGTACCGGCAGAAGGCAGGCCATTGGAGCCTTTTGCGGTGAAAGAGTACCATCTGGACACGAACAATCATGTCAATAACGGGCAGTATGTGCGGATGGCGATGGAGTATGTACCAAAGGATCTTTTCGTGGAACAGCTGCGGGTGGAGTATAAGAGTCAGGCGGTGCTGGGTGACAAGATCTGCCCGGTGATGTCGGTGGACGAGAGTAATAAACTGTATACCGTGTCACTGAATAAGGAAGACGGCAAGCCGTACTGTATTGTGGAACTGCGTTGACGGTTCGGTCGGGTTTGCGCATCTGCAGGATTGACAGTGCCTGAAGAGTGATAGAAAGAGAGGAACTTATGATTAAACTGGGAGAGATCCAGACGTTACAGATATTGAAAAAAGTAGACTTCGGTGTCTATCTTTGGGACGGAGAAGACAAGGAGGAGAGGGTGCTGCTTCCGAAGAAACAGCTTCCGGAGCAGGCGCAGGTCGGTGATACGGTGGAGGTATTCATTTACCGGGATTCCAAGGATCGGTTGATCGCGACTACAGGCAGGCCGGGAGTAACGCTTCACCGCGTTGCGCGGCTCAGAGTGGCTCAGGTAGGGAAGATCGGAGCCTTTCTGGACTGGGGGTTAGAGAAGGATCTGCTGCTTCCGTTCAAGGAACAGACGAGGAAAGTAACTGCCGGAGAGGAGTGTCTGGCGGCACTTTATATAGATAAGAGCAGCAGGCTCTGTGCGACCATGAACGTGTATCCTTATCTGGACACGGACAGCCCTTATCGGAGGGATGACAGAGTCAGAGGGACGGTCTATGAGATCAGCAGGAACTTCGGCGCTTTTGTGGCAGTGGATGACAAATATTCGGGCTTGATCCCCCAGCGGGAACTATATGGACCGGTGCAGATCGGAGACGTGGTCGATGCTCGCGTCACGGAAGTGAAAGAAGATGGGAAGCTCACTTTGAGCATTCGAGAGAAGGCTTATTTGCAGATCGAGAAGGATGCCCGAAAGGTAATGGAGATCATAGACAGCTTTGACGGTGTGCTGCCTTTTACGGATAAGGCTTCTCCGGAAGTGATCAAGAGAGAGACACAGATGAGTAAGAATGAATTCAAACGTGCGGTAGGACATCTGCTGAAGACTGGTCAGATAGAGATCACGGAACGGGCGATCCGTTTCAGATAAAAAATCCCATCCATAGCTGTTCTGGCCGGAAACGACCGGAAAACAGTTAAGGATGGGATTTGGCTTGTTATACACGGATGTCGATATTGGCACCGACATTGGGGTTGACAGACAACTCCATGCCGGCGGTATCCATCATTTCCGTGATCTGATCGCCCATGGAGGCAACCTGGTCCAGCGATTTACCAAGCATCGCTACGCCATATGCGCTTTGCGTGCTGATCGTTGACATTGCAATAGACAATCCTGCTATATCCATGTTTCATTTCACCTCCTGTATTATATATCGTTTCCCGGGAAGATTTCTTTATCGTAACAGCAATGATTTTTTCGTGCGCAGCTTATTATCCTTAATTTTGCTCTGCGGAATCTTTGTTTTTTTCTATTTGTATAAATTGTCTAAATATTTAAAACAGGAAAATAATTCCTTTTCTTAATAAAATACACAAAAAATTCATGAATGGAGGTAGATTTTTTTGTAGATATAGATTAAAATGGAAACTGGATGCTGTATTTTGATGAATTTAGCAGGTTCAGTTTTGTGTAATTTGCTATAGGAATGACAAGGGGTGGGGTATGATTTCAAATCAGATTTTACAGAGTACGATTGAAGGGTTGAAATCGATTGCGAGGGTAGAGCTTTGTGTTGTGGATATCGATGGGAAGGCGGTAGCCATGACGGCGGAGGATATGGAGAAGTGTGGCAAGCCGGCGGCAGAGTTTGCCAGGTCTCCCGCCGATTCGCAGGAGATACAGGGTTATCAGTATTTTAAGATATTTGATGAGCAGCAGTTGGAATATGTTCTGATCGCCGGGGGGATTGGTGAGGACGTATATATGGTGGGCAAGATGGTTGCCTTCCAGATCCAGAATCTGCTGGTGGCATATAAGGAGCGGTTTGATAAGGATAATTTTATCAAGAACCTGCTCTTGGATAATCTGCTTCTGGTGGATATCTACAGCCGCGCCAAGAAATTACATATTCAGACAGAGGCTAGGCGCGTAGCCTTGATCATTGAGACGGACAACGCCAGAGACAGCAATGTGTTGGAGACGATGCGGACTTTTTCCAGCAGCAACAGCAGGGATTTCGTGACGGCTGTGGATGAGAGTAACGTGATCGTGGTGAAGGATTTGTCAGAGGGAGACAGCGCGAAAGAGATAGACAAGACAGCAACGACCATCGCAGCTTTTCTGGAGAAAGAGAATTTCCAGAACGTGAGGATCGCATATGGGACGACAGTGGGTGAGATCAAGGATGTGAGCCGGTCCTTCAAGGAAGCGAAGATGGCACTCGATGTGGGTAAGATCTTCTTCGGGGACAGAGACGTTATCGCGTACAGTGAACTGGGGATCGGACGGCTGATCTATCAGCTTCCTATTCCGTTATGCAAGATGTTCATCAAAGAGATATTTGACGGCAAGAGCCCGGATGATTTCGATGAGGAGACATTGACAACGATCAATAAATTCTTCGAGAATTCATTGAATGTCTCGGAGACCTCCAGACAGCTGTTTATTCACAGGAATACGCTAGTGTATCGTCTGGATAAGCTTCAGAAGAGCACTGGACTCGATCTGCGGGTGTTTGAAGATGCGATCACCTTCAAGATCGCTCTTATGGTAGTCAGATATATGAAGTACATGGAGAGCTTTGAATATTAAGATATCAATGAAATATACGGAAAGCTTTGAACACCAAGATATCAGTGAAGTACAGGGGAAGTTTTGAATACTAGAATATCAATATAAGAAAATGGAAGTGGTGAACAACGTGGCAGAGAAAAGGAGAAAGAAAAGTACGACACCGCCGAATGAGATCATTACCATGACGAATGTGTGTAAAGCATATTCCACGGGGGCACCGGCGCTTAAAGATGTGAACTTGCACATCAACAGAGGAGAGTTCGTATTTATTGTCGGTGACAGTGGATCGGGAAAATCTACCCTGATCAAGCTGCTTCTTCGCGAGTTGACGATAACCAGCGGTTTTATCAACGTCATGGGATACGATCTGGCCAAGATCAAACATAGGAAAATACCTAAATTCAGGAGAAATCTGGGTGTTGTGTTTCAGGATTTCAGACTTTTGAAAGACCGGAACGTATATGACAATGTGGCTTTTGCGCAGAGGATCATCCAGAAATCTAACAAGGAGATTAAGAAGAATGTGCCCAGCATTCTGGCGATCGTGGGACTCGCTGGTAAGTATAAGGCGAAGCCACGGCAGTTGTCGGGTGGTGAACAGCAGAGAGTTGCCCTGGCGAGAGCATTGGTCAATAAACCGACTGTTCTGCTGGCGGACGAGCCGACCGGAAACCTGGATCCGAAGAATTCCTGGGAGATCATGAAGCTGTTGGAACAGATCAATGAAGGAGGAACTACAGTCATCGTGGTGACTCATAATCGTGAGATCGTTAATGCGATGCAGAAGCGGGTTGTCACATTGAAGAAAGGCGTTATTGTGAGCGACGAGGAAAAGGGAGGATATATCGATGAGGATTAGCAGCTTTTTCTATACTCTCAGACAGGGTGTCCGCAATCTTTTCCGCAATAAGTGGTTTACACTGGCATCTATTGCCACGATCAGTGCCTGTTTGTTCCTGTTCGGATTGTTCTATGCGATCGTCGTCAACTTTCAGCATATCGTGCGGTCGGCGGAAGAAGGTGTGTCGGTGACAGTATTCTTCGATGAGGGGATCGAGGATATCAGAATCCAGCAAATCGGAGAATCGATCAGGAAACGACCGGAAGTGGCCAATATCATCTTTATCTCTGCTGAGGAGGCGTGGGATTCTTTCAAGAAGGAATACTTGGGAGAATATGCGGACGGCTTTACCGAGAATCCGCTGGCCGATTCTGCAAACTATGAGATCTATCTGAATGATGTATCGATGCAGTCGGCGCTAGTCACCTATCTGGAGGCTATGGATGGGGTGAGGTTAGTCAATCGTTCGGAACTGGCAGCCACAACACTGACAGGCGTTAATGCTTTGATCGCATATGTATCGGTGGGGATCATTGCTATTTTGTTTGCGGTTTCTGTCTTCCTGATCAGCAATACGGTCACCATCGGTATTTCTGTGCGTAAGGAAGAGATCAACATTATGAAATACATAGGGGCGACAGACTTCTTCGTCAGATCCCCTTTTGTGATCGAGGGTATGATGATCGGTGCGATCGGTGCTTCGATCCCGCTGGGAATCATCTATACGCTGTATAATATTGTACTGGAATATGTATTGGTAAGGTTCCCCATGCTGGCGGATCTGCTCAGTTTCCTGACTGTGGATGAGATTTTCCATGTGCTCATTCCGGTGTCTCTGGGTATCGGTGTAGGGATTGGTTTCCTGGGCAGTATTGTTACGGTGAGAAAGCACTTAAGAGTCTGATGTGTGATACGGATGAGTAAGGTTTTTACATTGCTTTTCGCAGGTATCTGTGTCGAAAAGGACATGGGGGTGTGAGTATGAACAGTTGGAAAAAGGCGGTATGTCTGCTGCTTTGTGCAGTTATGATATTTGCATATTCGAGACCGGCGCAGGCCGCGCTGACCAATGACAGTATCCGCGAGAAGGAGGCTGAGATCAAGGCTGCGAAGGAAGAGGTTTCCGGATTGAAATCCAGTAAGACAGATATTGAGCGTCTGAAGAAGGAACTTGAGCAGTCCAAGAATGACCTGACGACCTATGTTGCCCAGCTTGACGGACAATTAAGCGGCATACAGGAGAAGATCGCGCAATATAATACAATGATCGCTGAAAAAGAAGAAGAGATCGAGGTAACTGCTGCAGAATTGGAAGAAGCCATAAGAATACAGGAAGAACAGTATGCGGCCATGAAGAAGCGCATCAAGTTCATGTATGAGAAGGGAGATACCTTCTATCTTGAACTGCTCATGTCATCGGGCGGATTTGCTGATATGACGAACAAAGCGGACTATATAGAGTCACTGTCTCGTTATGACAGGAATAAGCTGGAAGAGTATATTAACACTATAGAATTGGTTAAACTGTGCAAAGAGGAACTGGAAGCAGAGAAAGAAGTGTTGGATGAAGCCAAGTTGGCAGTTGAGGAAGAGGAAGCCAATATCAATGCGCTGATCGAGCAGAAAGAGGCACAGATTCTGTCGGTGACTTCCGACATATCCACGAAAGAGGCGGCAATCCGGGAATATGAGGCGATGATCGCGCAGGAGAATGCGGAGATCGCGGCATTAGAGAAGGCGGTAGCGGAAGAAAGAGCGAGACTGGAGGCTGAGAATGCACAGGCCCGGGTATATAACGGCGGCATGTTTGCGTGGCCCTGTCCGGGCTATACGAGGATATCGGATGAGTATGGTAATCGGATGCATCCAATCTTAGGGATACAGAAGTTTCATAACGGATTGGATATGGCAGCGCCGGGAGGCACGGCGATCCTGGCTGCTTACGACGGGGATGTGGTCGGTGCGGCATACAATAATTCTATGGGGAATTATATTATGATCGATCACGGAAGTGGATTGTATACAATCTATATGCACTGTTCAGCGCTGTATGTATCTAAAGGGCAGTCGGTCACCAAGGGTCAGAAGATTGCGGCGGTGGGGAGTACGGGCCGTTCTACAGGGAACCATCTCCATTTCAGCGTGCGTCAGAACGGAAACTATGTAAATCCATGGAATTATTTGAAATAGATCTCGGAGTGTTGTACTCCGGGGATGCGATATCGATAAGGAACGGAGATGAAGTATTTTGAATCAAAACGAAGATAACAATTATCATGATCAGAATTACGGACAAGGGCCTTATCCGCCGATTCAACCGCAACAGCCGATTCCTCCTGCGGGAGGTCCGGATCGTAAGGGTGGCGGGAATTTTCTACTGGGTCTGATGGCAGGAATCCTGATCACGGCGATGGTGGGCAGTTGTGCTTATATCGGAGTCAGAGTGTATCTGCTGGCAACCGGTAAGGCTGCCAGGATAACGGCCGGATCTGACAGTACGTCAGATAATCTGGTCAGTGAAGAGACGATCAAGAAGTTAGAGGCGCTTGAGGAGGTAATCGAAGAATATTATTATAAAGAGGAAGACATCAATACTGAAACGATGATGGAAGGATTGTATTCCGGTCTGGTGGATTCTTTGGGAGATCCTTATTCCGTGTATTATAATGAAGAAGAGTGGCAGGACCTGATGGAATCCACGGAAGGAATATATTATGGTATCGGGGCTTACTTAAGTTTAGATCTCGCAACAGGACTTGCAAGGATTGCCGGCGTCATCCCGGGTACACCGGCGGAGGAAGCAGGATTGCGGGAGAATGACATCATTTATATGGTGGATGAGGAGCAGATACAGGGATTGGAGCTCACGGAAATCGTGTCGAAGGTCAAGGGAGAAGAAGGCACGAAGGTACACCTGACCATTTACAGGGAAGGAGAGTCTGATTATCTCGAGATCGATGTTACTAGGAAGAAGATAGAATCTCCGACGGTCAACTATGAGATCTATGATAACGGTGTCGGCTATATTCAGATTAGAGAGTTTGACGAGGTGACAACAGATCAGTTTACAGAAGCGTTGGCGGTGATCAAAGGGTCGAAGGCCAAGGGGCTGATACTAGATCTGCGCGGTAATCCGGGTGGTAGTCTTCCGGTGGTGGTAGATATCGCCAGAGCGATCCTGCCGAAAGGGCTGATCGTGTATACAGAGGACAAATACGGAGAGCGCGAGGAATACAGTTGTGACGGGAAAAATGAACTGAAGATACCGCTGGTCGTGCTGGTAAACGGTAATTCTGCCAGTGCGTCAGAGATTCTTGCGGGAGCGATTAAAGACTATGGTACCGGGACGCTGATCGGCACGACAACGTTCGGAAAAGGAATCGTACAGAGAGTGCTTCCGCTGACGGACGGTACTGCGCTTAAGCTGACAGTCAGTTCCTATTTTACCCCGAAAGGGAATAATATTCACGGTACGGGTATCGAGCCGGATATCGTATGTGAACTTGACGGTGAGAGATATTATGAAGACGGTGTGGATAATCAGCTGGAGCGCGCAAAAGAAGAGATTGAGAAGATGATCAAGTAGCGGTTTTAGAGATACCCTGAAGAATTACTGTATGGCAGATAGATGCGCAGACAGTTTGCTGCAGGGTATTTTTAGTATACTGCCGGAGACAGGCTTGGGAACGTGTCCACATCTATTTATGGTGGTATGATGATACGAGAGATGGATGTTTTTAGATAAGACAAAGGTTGAATAAATTCTCTGATGAGCAATTTATTCAACCAAGAATTTGTGCAGAAGCGTCACAAATTCTATTGATCGCAGAGCAGAATCTGAAATTCTGCTCGCGTCCTCAGCGCAAAACGCTTTGGAATGGAGGAAAATATGAGGAGGAAGAGTGCATGAATATTGTATTGTTGTCAGGAGGTTCCGGCAAGCGTTTGTGGCCGCTTTCCAACGACACCAGGTCAAAACAGTTTATCAAGATATTTAAGACAGGAGAGGACGAATACGAGTCCATGGTGCAGCGGGTCTACCGTCAGATCCTGTCTGTGGACGAGCAGGCGGAAGTGACGATCGCCACGTCTAAGTCCCAGGTCTCCGCGATTCATAATCAGTTGGGAGAGCATGTGGGGATCAGCGTGGAGCCCTGCCGCAGGGATACGTTTCCGGCCATTGCGCTGGCGGCAGCTTATCTGCATGACGTGAGGGGCGTGCGGGAGGAAGACGCGGTGGTAGTATGTCCGGTGGATCCATATGTGGAAAAGGATTACTTTGAAGCTTTACAACAGCTTGGCAGCCGCGCACTGATAAGTGAGGCGAATCTGGTGCTGATGGGAATCGAGCCTACCTATCCCAGCGCCAAATACGGCTATATCATCCCGGAAGACACGAATGTGGTCAGCAGAGTTTCGGTGTTCAAAGAGAAACCGACGGAAGAGGCAGCGAAGGACTATATTGCCCAGGGTGCTCTCTGGAATGGCGGTGTGTTTGCTTTCCGGCTGGGATACGTGCTGCAGCGTGCGCATGAGTTGATCGCATTCACTGGGTATCAGGATCTGTTTGATAAATATGATACTCTGACTAAGATCAGCTTTGACTATGCGGTGGTTGAACATGAGACACAGATTGAGGTGATGCGATTCGCCGGTATGTGGAAGGATATGGGAACATGGAATACACTGACGGAGGCGATGGAGAGCAACAGTATCGGCAAGGCCATCCTGAATGAGCGGTGTGAGAACGTGCATGTGGTGAATGAATTGAATGTACCGGTGCTCTGTATGGGGATCAAAGATGCCGTGGTGGCGGCCAGTCCGGAGGGAATTCTTGTATCGGATAAGAATCAGTCCAGCTATATCAAACCTTTCGTGGATAAGATCGACCAGCAGATCATGTTTGCGGAGAAATCTTGGGGCAGCTTTCAGGTCATCGACATCGAGGAAGGGAGCATGACCATCAAAGTGACACTGAATCCCGGCCACGGCATGAATTATCACAGCCACGAGCTGCGGGACGAGGTGTGGACGGTGATAGACGGACAAGGCAAGACGATTGTGGACGGTGAAATGCGCCAGGTCGGCCCGGGCGATGTGATCAGGATGCCGGCAGGTGTGGCGCACACGATCCTGGCAAAGACCAGGCTGCATGTGATCGAGGTACAGGTAGGGACGGAGATCAGCGTGCATGATAAGAAGAAGTTCAAGATGCCGCAGGCAGCAGAGCGGATTGGGAATTGAGCCAATAAATAATTTAGGGTTAAAATGTAATCTTATCGGTGAGAGGGAAAAGGGAAATGAGACAGCAGAAAAGATTGAAACGAGTAAAACGTAGTTTGGCGACAGCATTGTTTTGCGTGAGTATATTGATTGCCGACATTGAAGCTGTTATGCCGGTATTTGCGCAGGAACGCGGCCAGAATAGTTTGGAATTTAGTACAGGAGAGATTCTTGATGAGGGCGATAGAGTAAATGGTACGGCAGAATCTGAACAGATAGAAGAGAATTCTGACGCGACGGATTCTGGACGTCTGAGTGAAGCTGGCGATGTGCTGGGGGAAGAGCAGAAAGAAGGGATTGGGCAGGTGCAGGATTCAGTTAAGGAAGATTCTGACCGTGAAGTGCAACAACCAGGAGAAGAGCAGGAGAAATATGAAGAACAGACCCCGCTTCAGGGAGAAGATTCAGATGAAGTCAGCGAATCCAACAAAGAGGAAGATATAGAAGATTCTGATGTTGATGAAGAGTCTGAGGGAAATGTAAATGATGAAATAGCAGATGACGAGGTTGAAGATTCGGAAACTTCGGAGGCGGAAGAGGTACCGAATGCAGAAGAAACAGAGTCTGTGTCAGAGAATGATCTGCAAGAAGACAGCAGAATGAGTGCGCTGTTGGAGAACGCACCAGCGATTGCAAGCGGCAGGTATGAGGATGTTATATGGGTTATCAATGCAGATGGAAAATTGACAGTGGAAGGAAACGGAGAATTTGCCGCATCGCCTACGGTCATCAGTCCCTACAGAGCACCGTGGTCTGAGAAGGCATCGGAGATTAAAACAGCACAGATTAATGTAACAGGGCTGACAGACGCTTCATACATGTTTTATAAATGTACCAATTTGACCAGTGTTGATCTCAGTAGACTGGATACTGATACGATTGTCAATATGGAAGGTATGTTCCATTTTTGCACTAAGCTGGAAAGTATAGACTTAAGTAACTTTCATACCAGCCAAGTGACGAATATGTCTGATATGTTTGCTACTTGTACTAATCTGCGGAGTATTGATGTAAGCGGCTTTGATACGAGCCGGGTGACGGATACTTCCGGTATGTTTTCTACGTGCGGAAAACTGGAAGAATTGAATGTAAGCGGCTTTGATACTTCACGTGTAGAGAATATGGCAAAAATGTTTTCTGTTTGTGACAGCTTGACAAGCCTTGACATCAGTGGATTCAATACATCCAGTGTAACAGACATGTCAGGAATGTTTGCAGGTAATGGATTGACCAGTCTTGATGTCAGTGGGTTTGACACGAGCAATGTAACCACTATGTATAGTATGTTTGCGGGTAGTAGCAATTTGACCAGTCTGGACATCAGCAATTTTGATACCAGCAAAGTTACAAATATGAATGGCATGTTCAGCCAGTGCAGAAGTCTGACAAACCTGGATCTGAGTAACTTTGATACCAGTGAGGTTAAGGCTACCAGGCAGAATACTGCAGTTATGGAGGGGATGTTTAGTCAGTGTACAAACTTGACCAGTCTGGATCTTAGCAGTTTCGACGTGACAAATGTAGATTCGTTGAGATCGATGTTTTCGGGCTGTTCTAATCTGCGCCATTTGGATTTGAGTAACTTTAACTGCATTAATGTCACAAATGCAATACAGATGTTTACATCATGTGATAACCTGACGTCGCTTTATACACCATATAATATAAGCAGTTCAGTAAGTATCACGCTGCCGAAGGCCAAGGATGACGATGTATGGTATCGTACTTTGGGTGGAACCAGTACAGAGATTACGACATTACCGCAGGAGCTGAATTACAGTATTCTGGTTATGAGGAATGATATGCCGGATGCCGAAACACGTCTTACTGCAAAAAAGGGAAAGACACAGTATGCATGCGGTGAGCAGGTTGATCTGAATGATCTGATTGTAACCTATTATGGGAGTGATGGAAGTGTTAAGAAACTGGCAGCTGGAGAATATACAACTAATATAGCAGAGATTGATATATTTACTCCAGGTGAGAAGACATTGATTGTAACGTATGAGAAAGGTGGAGTGAAGCTGAATGCAAAAGTGACGTTGACAATGTCCTGTATACTTTCAGCAACTACTGTTTCGGTTGTTTTGCCGACGGAAGATAAATATGATTATACTTACAGCGGCCAGCCGAAAACCCCGGCACCTGCAGTTTATTACATGAGAAAAAATGAAGATAATACAGAAACTTCTGTTCTGCTTTTGGAGGGAACAGACTACAGTCTGACTTATCAGAATAATATCAATGCATACGAGGAGCTGCAGTCAGATATGACAGATACCGGGGCGGCGGCATTTGCATCTTCGGCGGCACCGACGGTCAGTATTAAAGGGACAGGGAGTTACAGTGGAACAGTCATCAAGAACTTTATGATCAAAAAAGCTTCTGCCCCTGCGACAGAGACACTGGATATTTCTGCCTCGCAGTGTATGCAGGAGAAGCCGGATCGTATGGTAGATTTTTCCGGATGCTTTGCGGCTTATGGAGAAAAGCTTGGCTACGAGATTATAGCAGTGAAGGATGAGCAGAGTATTTTTTCCAGAATACCTGTTACGTCGGATATCAGGAATGGAATCCTTACATATGGAACGAACGCTTCCCGGGAGAATGATACGGTATCTATTACAGTCCGCGTTTCTTTTGTCAATTATGGTGATGCGGAGTTGATTGTAAGAATTACTATGACAGCGAAAAAGGCAGTGACCATTTCAGGGATCAGTATGTCAAAGGAATTTGTGTACAATGGCGAGGCAGCGGGCTATGATGGTACGGCTTCCGTTATTGGGGCAGATGGCACAGATCTGACCGGGAAAACTGAACTTATCTATCGATACAAGGGAACCATGGCAGATGGTACCTCCTATCCGGTAATAGATAAGGCAGAGAATTTGGATGATGATCTGGGGACAGAAGTGGCACCGGTCAATGCGGGCCGCTATATTCTCAGTGTGGCGGTGAGTGAAGAGAATCCTGATTATACAGGAAGTGTGGAATATCCATTTACAATAGTACCGGCAACGGCAGTTGTCAAGGCGAAGGATATGACCATCCTGGTACAGGAAAATGACGCGGAACAGCTTCCGTCATATCAATATGAAGTGACAGGGTTAATGCCCGGTGACATGCTGATCAAGGAGCCGATATTTGCGGTGACTGATGTTGAGGGGAATCCGGTTACCAAAATAGACAGAACAAAGGAAGGCATCTATCATATTATACCTTCTGGCGCCAATGCAGGAATGAATTATGATCTTGGATACGAAAAAGGGGTTCTTACCGTAACTGAGGAAAGGGTAACTTATTCTGTCAGATTTGATTGCATGGGGCATGGTGATAACTTTGTGAAAGACGGCATCAAAGCTGGCAGTCTTCTGAATCTTTCAGATTTTACAGCGGAAGAGCGAGTGCCGCAAGCGGAAGGATATTTGTTTGCAGGCTGGTATAAGGACAGGACTTTTGGTAAGGGAAAAGAGTGGAACTTCGATGAGGATACGGTACAGGCTGATATAACATTGTATGCATGTTGGCTTACTGAGGGATTAGAGTCTGGCAATGGCCTGAAGCTGTGTGTGCAGGAAATCCCGGATCTGACCTATACGGGAGGTGCGCAAAAACCGGCAGTAACTGTATATGACAGCGATGGCATGACACTTCTCAAAGCTGGAAAAGACTATACGATCAAATATGTTCGTAATAGTGAGGCGGTGGCGGTAGAACAAGATGGAAGTCCGGTATTTGCAGGGGGCACTGCAAAGGTCACGAATCCTGGAAAAGTCGATGAGAAGATAACAGATGTTACAGGACATTTTACTAAAGAGTGTCCGTATGTGGTCATTACAGGGAAAGGTAACTATGCAGAGACGATTTATAGGAATTTTCAGATTCTTCCGACAGATATTTCCGCGGGAAATACTATAGAGAATACAAATGACAGTGACAATACCCAGCTTGCGGCGGGATTTACCTTGAAATATATGGATCAGTATGAAGCAAAGGCGAATAAGTCTGCGAAGATTGTCAGCTCATTCAAATATAAAAAGGCATTGAAGGAAAACAGGGATTTTGTGATCAGCGTACAGAATGAAGCTGGGGAAGATGTTGCATTGAATCAGGGCAAATTACCATTAAATACAGGCACTTATACGTTAACTCTTTCAGGAAAAGGCAATTTTACTGGTACGGTTAAGCGGAATCTGTACGTGGCCGAGAAACAGAAGCTGATGAAGAATGCATCGGTTGTTTATGCTAAGTCAGTTAAGGCAGAGGGAAGAGAGGCGCTTCTCAAAGGAATTGAACAGTCGGATGTCAAGGTTAAGATTGCTGGAAGAGAGGTTTCGGCGTACGATTATGATATTGACTATGCAGATACTAATCATGCGATTGGAACGGCAACCATGACTTTAACGGGAAAGAATGGATATGTTGGATCGAAAAGCGTTACATTTAAGATTGTTGGTACGACTTTTGATTCGAAAACGGTCGCGGTAAAGGCTTATGACAAAAACCGACCGGATGAAAATGACTGGAAGTCTGTTATGCCTTATACAGGCAGAGCAGTAACCCAAAATAGGGTCACGCTGACGACAAAGGTGACGCAGGATAATCAACCAGAGAAGGAACTTGCTTATGGAGAGGATTATACTATTACCTATAAAAATAATATAAAAAGGGGTACTGCGACAATGACCTTTACAGCGAATCCGAAATCCGGATTCAGTGGCAGCTTTAAGAAAAGTTTTAAGATTGGTGCACAGAATCTTTCTGCAGAGATGTTTGAAAAGGAATTGCCCAATGGGGAGGTGGAAAAGAGAAATCTCACTATTATAAGCAAAGATGAAAGCAAAAACAATACGATTGTCAGATGGGATGAGGACGCAGCATATGCAAAAAGCGGCGCATTGCTTTCTTTTTCGCTTCGAAATGAGGAAGGCATTGTGTTAAAACAAGGAAAAGATTATACAATCACTTACAAATATAATAAGGCAGTGACCAAGGAAAACGGAGATACATCTGTTACATTGGCGGGCAGACAACAGCCGCTTATGATTGTTAAAGGAAAAGGAAATTTCACGGGTACATTGACGGTTCAGTTTCAGATTATTCCTGCATCCATAAGTTCTGATGTTCTGAAAGTAACAGCAGCACAAGCACAAAAGAAAGACGGAATAAATTTAAAGGACTTCAAGTTGAAGGTCATGGATGGAAAAAATGTTTTGAAAGAAGGAAAGGATTATGTGATTGATGATACAGCCTGTACGCCGGAGATCATAAAAGCATATGCAGATTCTTTGGGCACTGCAGTGATTGTGCCGGAGCCTAAGGTGATATTGAGAGGAATAGGAAATTATGGTCTGAAAGCAGAAGGATTACGGCAGATATCTCTTGGTGATTATATTTATGTTTCCAAGTTGACTACGAAAAATTTAAAAGTAGAAGTGACTGGCAGCAAAATCTATACAGGACAGAACATAGAGCCAGAAGTGGAAGTAACTTATTATGTAGGGGGCAATGCTGCAAATCCAGATGCCATGGGAGAAAAGTTGACAGAAGGCAGAGATTACAGAATAACGTATGGAAGTAAGAATATTTCTGCTGGCAAGAAGAAGGGCAGTGTTACAGTTACGGGAGCGGGAATTTATGGTGGAAGCGTCGCGGTTAAGTTCGATATTGAGAAAAAGCCTATTTACTAGTAAGTAGGATATCTCACAAAGGGTTATTTTTCAAAGGCAAAAGAAAGGGATTAAACAGGATTACTGTTCAGGAACAACTGATGAAATTATTGCGAACTATCTTTATTCCCGACAACAAATTCTATAAAAGAGTGCTTCTGCTGGCGCTTCCGATCTCTCTCCAGAGCCTGATCACCATTGGCGTCAACATGTTGGACACGATCATGGTGGGGACGTTGGGAGAGCAGGAGTTGTCGGCTACGTCGCTGGCCAATCAATTTATCAATATCTATCATATTTTCTGTATGGGGCTGGGTATGGGGGCATCGGTGCTGGTGTCCCGTTATTGGGGTATGAAGGAGACTGAGCCGGAGAAATCCGCCCTTGCACTGAAAAAGACGATCTGCCTTATGATACGATTGACCGTAGGGCTTGCGCTGTTGTTTGCAGTGGCTACCCTGACGATTCCTTCCGTGATCATGCGGATGTATACGACGGATACGACGATCATCTCCATGGGAGCGGTCTATTTCCGGTATTCGGTCATTACATATTTCTTCTTGGGCCTTTCTCTGGTCTGCACGATCGCATTGCGCAGTGTGGGACAGGTGAAGATGCCGCTGTATGTATCGATGGGAGCCTTTTTTGTGAATCTGGGAGCCAACTATGCTTTTATATTTGGTAAATTCGGGATGCCGAGAATGGAGATTGCCGGTGCGGCTATCGGAACGCTGATTGCCCGGCTGTTTGAGGCGGGGATGATCTGCGGCTATCTCTTTTTCAGAGATCAGAAGATACATTTCCGGCTGGGAGACCTTTTCATACAGACTAAAGACCTGTTGGGAGAATACATCCGCATCAGTATTCCGGTGTTGATCAGTGACGGTATTCTGGCCATCGGCAATAACACGGTGGCCATGGTCATTGGGCGCCTGGGAGTAGCCTTCGTGGCAGCCAACGCGATCACCAGCGTTACCCAGCAGATGAGTAATGTGCTGACGCAGGGCGTATCACAGTCGGGCGCCATCGTGACGGGCCAGACTTTAGGAGAAGGTAACCGCGAGAAAGCGCAGCAGCAAGGCTATGCATTTCTCGGGCTGGGTATCTGCCTCGGATTGTTTGCGGGCAGTGTGATCCTGTTGATCAGCCGGCCGATCATCGGCGCTTACAATGTATCAGCAGAGACGGCTGTGATCGCGCAGCAGCTGATGAATGCCATTAGCTTTATCATGATCTTCCAGTCTGCCAACAGTATCATGACCAAAGGGGTGCTGCGGGGCGGCGGCGACACGAAGATGCTTATGCTGGCCGACAATATTTTTCTCTGGGTGCTCTCAATCCCCTTGGGGCTGCTGGCAGGATTTGTGTTCCATGTACCGGCATTCTGGATCTATACGGCGTTAAAATTTGACCAGATCGCGAAGGCGGTATGGTGTGTGTTCCGGCTTCGCGGCGGCAAGTGGATCAAGAAGATCACGACCGGGAATGTAAAATAAACCTACACTGCTATGGGATTATGCCTTTTTGGCATTGTAGATCTGTGCCAGAATATCCTTCAATACCAGAAAGGCATCTTCATCGCCATATCCGTATGTTCGTTTCAGATCGGTAAGCATTTCCTGCAGTTTCGTGGTATATACCCCGGTTTTGACTTCCTGCTTGTAGGAGGCCAGAACGGGGTATTTTTTTGCCCACATCTGGGTCCAGTCAATCTTCTGCTGGGTCTCTTCACTCGTGCGTTCGATGACTTCCTCGATTTCCTTCACCTTGATATCAAAGTCTACCAATTCATCCAGAGTCACGTGATATAAGACGGATAACTTCTTGGACTGGCGGATGTCCGGGAGTGTTTCGTCAAGCTCCCACTTGGAGATGGTCTGCCGGCTGACGCCGAGCTTTTCTGCCACCTCTTCCTGCGATAGACCGCTTTTCCTGCGGGCGTTGAATAAGCTGTTTCCTAAACTCATGTCTGCTGCCTCCCTGGGTTCCGTATGTTTGTCTGGCCTTTGTCTCTTTGGCGATAGGAAATCGCTGCAGAGGGGTTGTCTGTAGGTATAGTATAAGGGATAACCGGACAGAAATACACCAATCATTCTGTGCAATATCGCCCGTTTTCCTGCCATTTTATATAATATGGAGAATAGAAACCGGCAGGCGCTACTATTCACGGTGCCCTGCACCCTGCAACAGGAGTTATAAAATATAAAAGACTTCTTAATCAAAATAAATACAAAAGAGCCACAGCATAGCATTTATGCGGTACTGGCGGAAAGGAGGGAATTGATTATGAGTCACGATTTAACAGCATTATACGAGAGGTTGAGCCATGATGACGAGTTGCAGGGCGAGAGCAACAGCATATCCAACCAAAAGGCAATGTTAGAGGATTATGCGGAAAAGAACGGTTTTACGGGCATACGCCACTTTACCGATGACGGAATCTCTGGCATTATCTTTGAGCGTGACCAGAAAGCTGCCGACTCCGGGAACATAGACGAAAATAAGAAGTGCATGTTTTGTGTCGCTTACCCTAAGAAGAATATCCGATAGAACCGCCTTGCAGTCAGCCGACAATGCGGAGAAGTTTATCACGACAAGGAAGACAGACAGCTTTGAGAGCCTTGCGAAATTCACAGCGCATAAGGAACAGAGATACCAACAGCTTGAAACGGTACATCTTTCAAAGGGGCAGAAATTAAACCGATTAAAGGAATTGTCAAAAATGTATGCCCTCTATGCACCAGTCCAAGCAACCTATAAGGGGAGCCAGTCACTCAAAGGACTTGCGAAAATGAGATATGATAAGGAGCATAAAGAGAGCCTTGCAAAGTACCCCGAACTAAAGGAGCGTATGCAGAGCTTTTTACAGAACGGCGAAAAGATAACGCCGAAACAGTGGAACGTCGAGATACAGTCCTTACAAGCCGAGTATGACAGTATCGGCAAGGAGCAGACCAAGACCGCCGCGGAGCTAGCATATGCCGAGGTAGTCAGTTATAACAAGAAGAACCTTGAGAGGGAGCTTCAGAACGAGAGCCGACAGCATAACAGGCAACAAGGACGTAATAAGCGGAGGGAGGAAGAAACTCAATGTGAATTTTATTGTAAAGACAGACGCTTTTTTGTATAATTGAAGTGTGGCAAGAACAAGATATATCGTATCTTGTATCACAGATTTTTAGAAATCGAGGTGTTAAAGTGCAGGACAATACAAAACAGATAGAGGAGGTCATGGCAAAACGTACAGCAAAAAACAGCGTATTCCTTGACCTTTTTCAAAACAAGAGTTATCTGCTAAAGCTATATAAAACGCTCCACCCAGAGGACACCACAGCGACAGAAGACTCCCTTACAGATGTGACGATCACAAATGTATTGACGGATAATCTGTATAATGATTTAGGCTTTA
>ERZ779637.725-NODE-725-length-18833-cov-10.067792_pt1 | contig 18833 bp, 21 predicted proteins | sample MGYA00514196_ERZ779637 | MGnify/ENA primary metagenome ERZ779637 (study PRJEB29562, sample SAMEA4376700) | mouse gut metagenome | isolation source: Cecum | study: EMG produced TPA metagenomics assembly of the A DSS colitis mouse model was used to assess the...
TCCATCATGCCTGCACCGGTCATCTCTCTTAACTCTTTTACCATTGCTGCTGTAATAGCCATCTATCTGTCCTCCAAATCATCTCTGTTCTATCGTCAGCGACACAAATATTACGTTCGCCATATTGACCGTTTACTCGTTCTCCTCGTCTGCTTCCTCTACCTTCTGCGCTTCCGCCTCATCAACGTACTCCTCAGCGCCCTGGTTAGCCTCAACAACAGCATCTGCCATCTTGGAAACGATCAACTTGACTGCTCTGATTGCGTCATCATTACCCGGTATGATATAATCCAGCTCTTCCGGATCACAGTTCGTATCACCGATACCGATCAAAGTAATACCGAGCGTATGAGCTTCCTGCACACAGATTCTCTCTTTCTTAGGATCTACTACAAAGATACAGTCAGGAATTCTGGTCATATCCTTGATACCGCCCAGGTTCTTCTCCAGTTTCTCCCACTCTTTCTTGATCTTGATAACTTCTTTCTTGGGAAGTACGTCAAAGGTGCCGTCCTCGGCCATAACTTCGATAGCTTTCAGTCTTTCGATCCTGGACTGGATCGTCTTAAAGTTGGTGAGCATACCACCCAGCCATCTCTCGTTGACATAGTACATTCCACAACGCTCCGCCTCTGTCTTAACTGCATCCTGCGCCTGCTTCTTCGTACCGACGAACAAAATAGTGCCGCCCTGTGAAGCTACATCAAATACCGCTCTGTAAGCCTCGTCAACTTTGCCTACAGATTTCTGCAGATCGATGATATGGATACCATTCCTCTCAGTGAAAATGTACGGAGCCATCTTAGGGTTCCATCTTCTTGTCTGGTGTCCGAAATGTACACCGGCTTCTAATAACTGCTTCATTGAAATAACGCTCATTGTCCTACCTCCATCTGGTTCTGCTTCCATATATCCTACACACATTGTCACTCCTGCGTTATGAAGCACCGACAATCTCCGGATATATGTGATTACTTGTTGCTATGTGATTACACACTTGGTAAGAATACCATAAAAAAAGCTCTTTTGCAAGAGCCTTTTTACTCAACACCTGTTATGATCTTCGCTATCTGTTCATCATCGGCATCAGACGGAATATAGAACGTGCCCGTTCTGAGTCTCTTATCGTATCCATTCTGACACAAAAACGCATCAAAATCATCCGCCGATGACACGATTCCGGCATCAGCCAGTTTCTTCGCCACCGTATGGGATCCATCCCCTGTTCTTACCGTAATGTTGCCTCCTGCGGAATTCTTCCCATTCTCATTCCCGGAACTTTGCTTGTCCACATCCCTGTCACGATCGGTCGGCTTACCCTTCCCGTCTGCTGCTTCTTCCTTATCATCCTCTGTCACTTTAGCGTCATCGCCCTGCATTGTTTCCGACTCATCACGCTCACTGAGTCCCTGATTTTCTGGTTTTGCTCCATCAGTCTCACCACGCCCCTGGTCTTCTGGTTTCTTCACATCAGTCTTATCGGATTCCTGGTTTTCTGCTGCTGTCTTTACTCCGTCGCTCGGAGACTTACCCTCTGCGTCCACTTCACCGCTGCCATTCTGAGCCAGATCTGTCTTCACAACTCCGTCATCAGCCTGTGCTTGTTTTGTCTCACCCGATTCTTCACTTGCAACTGACTCCCCCTCCGCAGAATCACTGTTGTCCTCTTCCACCAGGCTCTCTTTCGTCGCCTCAGACATCTCAGCCTTCCCTGCTTCTTTCCCATCCATATCAGCCAGAACCGTATTCTCCACCATCCCGAGTTCTTTTGCCCTGGCTATGATCTCCTGATCCGTCATTTTTCTGCTGTGTGATGTCGCAGCTCCCATTATGATCGCTGTCACAACAATACCGAGACCCAGACCACGGAAATAATATTTTCGTTCCATATCAGCCCTTCTTAATTATTATAAAGATTATATTCTACATACCTTCAAACAGATCGAGCACCAGTTTGACTTCACCGAGACCCAGACCCAGTTCCTTGGCGATCGCCATATTTGATTTACCTGCCTTGTGCAGATCCAGGATTCTTTCATTGCTGTTGCGCCCATTATCCTGTGTAAATGGTATATCGATCCCTGCCAGATTCTCCTGTACTTCTTCCACTTGATCAAATACCGGAATTTCCTCATTCTCTTCCGGTTCACGGATGATCTCCACCCGCTTCGGTGCGATCGGTTTAAACTCCTTCTCTTCCGTGACCGGAAGATTCTCCTTCTTCTCCGGCTTTTGCTTTTGTTCCTGCTGTTTTTGCACCAGAGGCTTTTCACGGGATACCTTCATATCAGAAAGTACATCGATTGCCGATCTTTTTGGTTTAACATCTGATTTTACTTCTGGCTCTGCTTCTATATCCGTTCTTACATCTGTTTTTATCTCTCTTTTTGCTTCTGTCATAGAGGCTGCCTTTGCTTCTATTCCGGTCTCTGCTTTTGCTTCAGCCTCCCTACCTGTCAGATCCGATGCAATGCGGATTGCTTCCTGCGCTGCCTCTCTGGCAACCCGCGCCGCATTCTGCGCATCCCACACGCCTTTGACTGCGTCGTCTGCTGCTCGGAGCACATCATTGATTCTTGCCGAAGCCTCATTCACAGCCCTGAGTACATCATCTGCCTTATCCATTGCGTCATGAACAGTGATCTCGGCATCACTCAGCGTGTGCTTGACTCCTTCCGCAGTCTGTGTCGCTTCGCTGACCGCAGCTGTCAGATTTTCGTGCTTATCATTCAACATATCATACAGAAAAACTACTTCTTTATGGCTCTTATGAATCTCCTCCAACACCGTATCGGAATACTCATTAATGGCCATGATCTTCTCATTAGTCAATCGCTCCATTGCCCGTTCCGTCTTCTCTATCGAATAGCTGACAGTCTCTTCAACAATATCCTCGATCTTAGCCTTAATATGTTCCTCCTCACCTGCTACCAGCTTCCGGATCTCATCTTCACCGATCAGCTTCACGTCTTCCTCTATATCTTTCTTCCTGGCCGGCATAAAGTATCCCAACAAAAATACTGCCACACCGACCACGATCAGAATGACTTCTGTTACGCTCATATCTATATCCATTCCCTCCCGCAAACTATCACTCCACGATAGTTCTTACAACCGTATATCCACCCGCTTCATGATTACCTTGCCGTCGGAATCTTTCTCCTGCTTCTTTTTTCTCGACTGACCGCCATCTCCGCGGTACTCATTGTTTCCCTTGTCCTTGGCATCAAATTTACGCTCATGATACTCGGGATTCTTGCTTTCGTTAACTCTCTTGGTCTGCTTCTCAACCTGCTTGGTCATCTGCTGGCCAAAATTCGCCTGATCCACCATCCCTCTGGTATCATCGTTATGCTTGATTGTCGTGTAATCCTGGGCTCTCGTGATCTGCCCCTGCATCTCCACAAATCCTATTGCCATATGAAACCACCCTCTGTCCGCTGTTCTTTTGCTCTCTTACTTCTTCTTAACCCCTGTCTCCGTTAAGATCCCAATATAGTTTCCCATCTTTCCCCTCATCTTTTGAAGGGCTCTCGTATGAAGCTGAGAGATCCTGGACTCCGACACTCCAAGAATATTGCTGATCTCCTTCAAGGTAAGATCCTCGTAGTAATAAAATACGATGACCTTACGCTCCTTCTCCGTCAGAAGATCCAAAGATTCTATCAGCATTTTCTTGATTTCTTCTCTCTCAAGTACTTCTTCCGGACTGTCAAACTGAGAACTTTTGCTCTGCGCTGATTCATTGGGCACTTCGCTGCCCTGTTCCAGAAACTCATTCAGTGAAACAACATTGGTTATCTTCATCTGTGACTGCCAGTCCAGATACTCTTCCCCCGTGATACCAAGTCCGGCAGAAATCTCCTCATCTGTAGCGCTTCTGCCATACCTTGTCTCAATGTCTCTGATCACTGCATCAATCTTCTTCTGCTTCTGCCTGATCGTCCGCGGAATCCAATCCATCTTACGGATCTGATCTAAGATCGACCCTCTGATTCTCAGGCTCGCATATGTTTCAAATTTGACATCCTTCAAAAAATCAAATTTATCTATAGCGTCAATGAGACCGAATATACCATAGCTGACCAGGTCTTCATACTCCACATTGTATCCAAGATACATACTCAAACGACCTGCTACGACTTTTACTAGCGGGGCATACTCCAATATGATCTTTTCTCTGACTTCAGGAGACTTTGTTCTCGCATATTCCTCCCAAAGTTTCTTCTTACCTGCCTCATCCATCTATGCTCTAATCATCCTTTACCTTCTTCTGCGAGTTCCTTCTCGATGACTTCGCCCTCTTCCATGTCGGCTTCTTCTAATTGATGTTCAAATCTGTCCAGCATACCTTTGTAAATGCATCCCACTACGTAGAATCCTATAAGCGCACACAACAGAATGATCAGCATAGACTTCGTATCATAGTGCTCAATACGAAGTGTAATACTGACAGTTGCACCCGCAAGCAGCATAACAAAGGGTGGAATCAGTTTGCGCTTTCTTGCACGGAAAACTCTTGCCTGTGCTTCTTTCTTCTCTCGCGCCTCCCGTTCCCTTCGCTCCTCAGGACTCTCCGCCTCGGGCTGGTTTTCCTGTTCGTCTTCAATTTCTTCAACGGTATTTACTGCTTCGTTTTCCAACTCAATTTCCTTTCACCACGTTCATTCTGGTCATTAAATTACACTTTCCGGTTTCCCTACTGCACGAATTACAAAATCTCCTGTTTCCGGATAGAAAATAACGGTTCGCCCATAATTCTTACCAGTATCCTGTGCTATGACTGGTATTCTTAACTGCGCCAGCTTCTTTTTGGTCGCTTCTACATTCCTCTCTCCTACACGTACCATATCGTTCTTGCTCTGAAAAGCAAACATCTGTGCTCCCCCGGCGATCTTAGCCACAAGTCGCCCTCTGTTTGCCCCTCGAGCTACCACTTGCTTCACCAGTTCCTCAATTCCGGTATCCGCAAATTTAGGGATATTAGTATTATTTCTAATGATCGTACTATCCGGAAGCATGACATGCGCTAATCCGCCGATCTTAGTGACCGGATCACGGAGCGCGATTCCGACACAGGACCCCAGTCCCAACGTGGTAATGCTGTCAGGACTGACACACACATTCAAATCAGCCATACCGACCTTTATCACATTGCCCATAATATGACATCTCCTGTTTTATCATCTAATTATATTTATCGTTATCTGCAACGGCTCAAATATCCTTGCCATTACCGCCATCATGCTCTATCCAAGTCCTAATGCCGATAAAATTTTGCCATAAGAATCTAAGTTCGGAACCAGGATGAAATATCCATCCAAAACCATATCATCGAAAAACTGCGTCTGTATCAACAACATCTTATCCCCCAATGTCCCAAACTCAATTGCGGGAACACTAAGAATCGCACCCGCCATATCAACCGTCAGGTCGGGAACTGACGGTTGAAGTTTCAGATTCGTCAGACTGGCAAGCGAATTTAAGTAGGCCGCCGTAATGATATTGCCGACTTCCTTAAGCGCCGAAAATTCCATATCCGAGAATTCTTCTCCCTCCACCGATGTTCCCATCAACTTATTGACCAGATGTCTGGCGGCCTGTTTCTCCAGGAGAAACATAATGCTTCCTGCAACATCTCCTTCGATGGCGAGATAAATGCCGGCCATGATGATCTCTTCACCGCCCATAAGCTGACCCAGTTCTTTGAACTCCATTAATTTCACCTGCGGAACCGACATGTCTACTTTGCACTGCATCATCTGCGACAATGCTGTCGTCGCATTGCCGGCTCCGATATTCCCCAGTTCTTTCAAAACATCGAAATACTCATCAGACATTTCTTCTAAAGTAATCCCGCCCACGATACATCCTCCTAAATATTCTCAAGCACGACCGAATTTAGATCCAAAAGGGAGATCAATCCACCCGCACATTTGCCAACTCCGTATAAAAAGCTGTCCTTCTCCTCCTTAGAATCATATGCGATTTTTTCAATCTGATCACTTTCCAGCGTAACAACCTCCTTCACCTCATCCACGATGATGCCGATCAGACCGTTCATTTCTAATTTTAAAATAATGATTCTACTGGATTTCGTCTCTGTGTCCGGTTGCAGTCCCATTTTGATGCGAATACTCATCACCGGGATAACTTCACCCCGAAGATTGATCACTCCCTTTAAGTAGGAATCAACTTTCGGTACTCTTGTAATATGCTGCATCCTGACAATATTCTCGATATACTTAATATCTATTCCATACTGTTCATCCCCTAATTTGATCACGATGAACTGTTTACTCCCGCCAGATACTTTTAATTCTTCCATATCACCATTCCTCCCTCCGCTTAAATCAATGTATTGGCATCCAGGATCAGAGCTACTTCACCATCACCCAATACGGTTGCGCCGCTGATGATCTTACATTTGCTGACATACTTGCCCAACGGTTTGATTACGATCTCCTGCTGTCCGATCAGTTCATCTACTACCAGACCTGCCAGCTTATCGCCCTTCTTCACAATGACTACAACCATATTCTCTTCCGGATCCTTCTTGCTCTCAATATCCAGGATCTCATTCAGACGAATCAACGGAATGACAAGATCACGCAGCTGGATCACTTCCTTAGCCTGCACAAGCTTTACGTCCTGCGGAGGAATATCCTCTATCGTCTGAATCGCGCCGAGAGAAATCGCATATTTTTCGTTGCCGATATCCACCATAAGGGCCTGAATGATCGCCAGCGTCAAAGGCAGTCTTATGATCCAGGAACTTCCTTCTCCCAGCTTAGACTTTACTTCCACTTCGCCACTCAAAGCCTCTATCTTGGATTTAACAACATCAAGGCCCACACCTCGGCCAGATACATCAGACACCACTTTAGCTGTAGAGAATCCTGCATTAAACAACAGTTCGATGCTGTCTTTCTCGCTCATATTCTCGGCCTGCTCCGGTGTGATGACCCCACGCTCAATCGCTTTATTCCTGACTGCCTGCGTGTCAATACCGTTACCGTCGTCTCTTACTTCAATAACTACGTTATTACCATCCTGATAAGCATCCAGGAAAATGGAACCAACTTCCGGCTTTCCTCTTTCCCTACGCACTTCCGCCGACTCTAAGCCATGATCCGCAGAGTTACGCAGAAGGTGCATCAGAGGATCTCCGATCTCATCTACCACGGTACGGTCGAGTTCTGTTTCCTCACCCGACATGTATAACTCCATCTTCTTGCCTAACTTCTTCTGCAAGTCACGTACCATACGGGGGAATTTGCTTACCGTACTCTCGATGGGAACCATTCTCACCTTCATGACAGATTCATGGAGGGATGTGGTCACACTCTCCAGATATTCAATCTGCTCATTTACCGCTGTGCTGGAAGTTCCGGAAACAGTAGATGCCGAAACAAGCGAATTCTTCGCAATAATCAGCTCACTCACCAGATTCATCAAAGTATCCAACTTCTCGATGTCAACTCTGACCGTTCTGTTCACAACCGGTTTATTCGCCGCAGGTTTCTTCTCTTCAGCTTTCTTATTGCTTTTGGCCGGAACTGCGGGAGCCGGTACAGTTTGGGCAGGTGGTGCGACATGTTCTGCTGCTTCCTCCTGCTTCTCCTTCGTTTCCTGCACTTCCTCTGCGGAAACTTCCTGATCCGGATCAAAAACATCACCGAGCACATCCTGAATCTCTGATACATTTTTCGCCGCAGCTATCACTTTATCCAACGAACTTCCGGTTACTACTACCAGGCTGAAATCCAAACCGAACTTCTCATCCTCAATCTCCTGCGCCGGAGGATTGGAAACGATGATCTCGCCATCCTCCTCGATCGCCTTAAACACGAGGAAAGCTCTGGCTGCTTTCAAAATACACGTCTCCTGTATGCTGACTGTAAGCCCGTAAACATTCTGTCCCTGCTTGACCGCTTCTTTCAAAACGGCACGTTCACTGTCACCCAGTTTGATCTCCAACCATTTCTTACCTCCGGTCGCAGATGCAGTCTGGCTGGCAGCCGGTGCTTCTTCGGAAGACGACGATTCCGCTCCGTCTTTCCCTTCATTCATGATCTCATTGAGCTGTTTGATCAAAGGTTCGTTGTCGTTCGTCCCTTCGTCTGCACTCTCACGAATATTCGTATTATATTCTTCCAACGCATCAAGGCACTGGAAAAGTACATCGATCATCTCTGCTTTCACCTTGATATTACCGTTACGGACCTCAGAGAAAACATTTTCCATGTCATGGGTCAACGTCTGCATTCTCTTATAACCCATCGTCCCGGCCATTCCTTTCAGGGAATGTGCTGCACGGAAGATCTCATTGATCGTATCCATATTATCCGGTTCCTGCTCTAACATCAAGATCTGCGTATTCAGATTCTGCAAATGCTCATCTGTTTCATCAAGGAAAATTTCAAGATATTGACTAACGTCCATATTATTTTACCCCCACGTTCATAATAATTTCTTGTGCGATCTGTTCAAGCGGCACGACCTGGTCTGTCACTCCGGCTTTTACAACGCTCTTTGGCATTCCATACACTGCGCATGTACTTTCTTCCTGCGCGATCACATGAATCTTCTTCCTTACCTTCAGATTCTTGATTCCCTGTGTACCATCAGCGCCCATACCGGTCATGACAACACAGACGATCTGATCATATTTGCTGTCTCTTAAAGATTCGTACATATAGTTGGCACAAGGCTTTACTCCTTCTCTCGAAGGTTCATCCGAATAATGAATGACATGTTTTCCACCTGAATATATTACATTTAAGTGTTTGCCGCCTCTGGCTATGTAGACCGTACCTGCCTCCAGCACATCACCTTCTGCCGCTTCCCTAACGGAGACCTCACTGAGCGTATCCAGCCTCTCTGCCAGAGATGCCGTGAAGCCGGCCGGCATATGCTGTACGATCACCACCGGTGCATTCAGCTTTCTCGGCAGTCTTGGAATCACTGACTGCAGAGCCTTGGGACCTCCGGTGGAACTTGCCAGCGCCACCACCCTATTACCCATGGCTGCAGATGTATGTTTGCCGACCAGTCCCAGTATTTTCTTGGACGCCTTCATATCCTCTGCCGTAAATATCTTACTCTTAAAAGATGGAATTCTGGATTCGGCAACCGCTGCCAGAATCTCCAGCATCTTCCTCCTAAAATCGTCGCCTCTGCAGTCCATTGCATTATTCGGTTTATGAATAAAATCCAGTGCCCCCAGTTCCAGCGCATCCAACGTGGTCTTCGCACCTTCCCTGGTATCGGTACTGGCCATCATAACTCTCGCTGCAATCTTGCGGTCATGTAATTCTTTTAACAGCTCCAGACCATTCATCTGCGGCATATTAACATCCAGCACCACCGCATCGTATGTCTTCCTGCCCAGCAGTTCCAAAGCTTCTACACCATTGTTGGCTCTATCCTCTACATGGAATCTGCTGTCGCTGTTTATTATATCACAAAGGACCCTTCTCATGAGTGCAGAGTCATCAACAACCAGTATTTTTTTCATGGTGAATACCTCCCGTCTGTCTACCAGTTCTTCTTCTGCTTTCTAAGCGTTTTACGCTCAGCATCAAAAATATATTTAATGATCTCCTCCCTTTCTTCCGTATCCACATTAATATACTGAATCCTATGTTCATAGGAACCCGAACGGTTTTCTATTTCCTTAACGGATAATACTTTTCCGATAAGACTGTATTCCTTCTCTTCCTTATCCACCAGCAGCCTATACCTGCACATGATCAAGCTGTCCACCTCGTATGCGTAATCTGCCACAAAGCGAAGTCCGCCTCCGCTGATATCTACGATCACACTATCCTTAAGAGGTAATTCCGGCACCTTTCTCTTAATCTGCCCCGTCTCCGCAAGCTTTACTTCATCCGTCTCAAGCGGCCTTGATGCCATCTCCAACGCACAGCTGAGACGATAGTATTCTCTTCTTTGATATTTACGGAGATTACTTGTCAGATCCATCACCAAAACAAACACATTCTTATCCTTATAGCGGTCCACGACCCTGGCGTAACACTGATAAAGTCCCATCTCGGTAAAAAAGTAAAGATCGTATTCGCCATCTACCGGCAGTGTAACAACTCTTGCCTTCTCCATCGGCATAAGAATCTCTATTCGGTCTTCCGAAAGAATATCCAACACCTTGCTCTGATAGCCTTTCCCACCTGTTCTGACCTCGTCTCCTTCATCCAGTTCCAGATGCTCCATTTCCTGTAAGTCCACACGACAGCCTGGAACTACATATTTTCCCAAAAGATTTGCCATGTTATCCTCCTCTCCGGGCATTTTGTCATGCCACAGATCCTATTCTCTATCATGATGTTCATTCATAACAGTCCGCTTACTTTCTCTCTATCTTTTACCTATGATATGAGAGAAAAACGCCGCCATTCCACGTTTCGTCAAATCCCTGTTCAATTCCTTGTTCATTAGTTTTGCCGCCAAAGCTTCATAGGCAAGGGAAGCCTTGGCTCGTGGATTATCTAAAGATACCGGCATCTGCTGCATGACAGCTTTGGCCAGCTGCTGATCCTGGGGAATCATACCCAGATAGGTGATCGGTACCCTTAAATACCGTACTACCACTGCCTTCAGCTTGGAAAACAACGCTTCTGCCTCTGTCTCGTTGACTACCTTATTGGCAATCACCTTCACTGATGTCGTTTCACTGGAATATCTCGGATGTCTGTTCAACGCTTTAAGCAGCGAGTAAGAATCCGTAATGGAAGTCGGCTCCGGTGTCGTAACAAGCAGGATCTCGCCGCTTGCCACCAGAAATTCCAATACGGCATCAGATATACCGGCACCGGTATCTATAATGATCGTATCCGCCATCTCATCCAGCTGTACCAGATTCTGTACGATGTAATTCAGATAGTCCCTGCTCAGGTTAGACATACCTGCTATACCGGAGCCTCCTGAGATAAACCCCACATCCATCGGTCCCCAGGTAATGATATCCTTAATATTCTTCCCCTGGTAGATCAGATCACACAAGTTATGCTTCGGTACGGCTCCGAACATGATCTCAATATTCGCCAAGCCGAAATCCGCATCCAGTATGATAACTTTCTGTCCCATCTTCCTAAATTGTATCGCCAGATTGATCGCCGTATTGGATTTACCAACACCGCCCTTACCGCTTGTAACAGTGATCACTCTTGCCAAAGGTGTATGCGGCTGACTGTTTGCCTTGATTATATTCCTTAATTGTTCAGCCTGATCCATCAGCCTTCCTCCTTAGTTCTTTCCTCCAAGCAGTTTCTTGACCGTACTCTGTGGATTAAACTCCTCGATATCGTCAGGAACATTCTGTCCGTACGTCACATAGGACAAAGATGCCCCTGTATACAGTTTCAGATTCAGTAAATTCCCAAGCGTAGTTGTCTCATCGAGTTTCGTAAAGATCAGTTTGTAATCCGCTATTTCTTTATAAGAATCTGCGATGCTGACCAAATCCCGATATTTCGTCGTGGCACTCAGAACCAGATAGACTTCTTTATCCACCTTACCGTCTACAGAGTGGATAAAGCTGCCCATACTCTCTTTCTGCGTCGTATTCTGATGTGAATGCCCTGCTGTATCGACCAGAATATAATCATAATCCTTAAAGTCTTCCATTGCCTTACCTACTTCTTCCACCGTGTAGATGATACGGAAAGGCACCTCCAAAATATTCGCATAAATACGCAGCTGCTCCGCCGCGGCGATCCGATAGGTATCGGCAGTCAGCAGCGCGACTTTCTTCTTCTGATCCACTCTGAATATGGATGCAAGCTTGGCGATCGTAGTCGTTTTGCCAACTCCTGTCGGTCCGATAAAAAAAACGATCTTAATATCATTTTCCGCTGGCGTAATGCAATCCGGTTTCCCGAACTTGAGGATCATCTTCTGATAAATATTGGCCAACGCATAATCAAATGGCATATTTGGTTTGTTGATCTGTCCGATCTCGTCGATGATCTCACTGGCATATTTCTCATCTACTTCATTATCCAGCATCGTATCGTGGAGCAGCTTCATGAATCTGTCGATCTCGGTCTCTTCTTTCGGCTCCTCCCGACTTTCTTCCTTTTTGTCCTCTTTCTCTTTCTCCTCCTCCGGCTTCTGTAATTGCTGTTCCAGCAAAGACTGCAGGCTGTCTAACTTCTCTTCGATCGCACTGCTCTCTTTCTTGGGCTTCTCTTCCACAGTTTCCGGTGCTGCCGGCGCCGGTATGACAGGCGTCTCTTTTGACTGGCTGGATGCTATAACGTCATTGATCGCCGATACGGCAGCCGTATACTTCTCATTCTCTTCTTCTAAGGCCACCGTCACTTCCACCGTATGCGGTTTCAGGAAGGCAAACAGCCCTTTAGCCTTAATGTCCTTGACATTCATGACTACAACGCCCTCACCTAATTCCTTTTTGGCATTGGCTATCGCTTCATTTTCTGTTCTTGCCGTAAATTTCTTGATAATCATTATGCTGTCACCATCCCAACAGACTGTAATTCAATATTGGATTCTACTTCGTTATATGATACAACGACCAGATCCTTGTAATAATCTTCCGTCAGTTTCTTAAAATATACTCTCACAATGGGCGAGGTGATGACTACCGGCATCTTACCCAGATCTTCCAGTTTCTTCGTCTCTACACCCACTGAATCCATGATCGCCCTGGTCTTGTTTGGATCTAGTGTCAGATAAGCTCCCTGCTCCGTCTGTTTCACACTGCCCATGATCTCCTGTTCCAGCTTGGGATCCAGCGTCACAACGCTTGTCGTCTCATTGGGCGGGAAAAACTTATTGGATATCGCCCGCTTGAGACTCTGTCTGACATACTCTGTCAGGATATCTGTATCCCTTGTGGTCGCCGCATAGTCGGCAAGTGTCTCAAAAATACTCAACAGATCCCTGATCGATATTCCTTCCCTCAACAGATTCTGTAATACCTTCTGGATCTCACCAAGCCCAAGCAGCTTCGGCACCAGTTCTTCCACCAAAGAAGGATTGGACTCCCGCAGATTGTTGACAAGATTCTGGACGTCCTGTCTTGTCAGCAGTTCGGCTATGTACTGCCTGATGATCTCCGTCAAATGTGTCGCTATGATAGATGGCGGGTCTACTACAGTGTATCCCATGCTCTCCGCCCGTTCTCTCTGTCCTTCCGTGATCCAGATCGCCGGCAGATGGAAAGAAGGCTCGAAAGTAGGAATACCGGCGATCTCCTCCTCAACATATCCCGGGTTCATCGCCATATAATGGTCAAACAAGATCTCACCCTCACTGACCTGTACGCCTTTAATCTTAATAATATATTGGTTTGGATTCAGCTGTATATTATCACGAAGGCGGATGATCGGAACTACAGTACCGAGTTCAAGCGCGATCTGGCGCCTGATCATAACAACACGGTCTAATAAGTCACCGCCCTGATTCACATCCGCAAGCGGTATGATACCATAGCCAAACTCGAGTTCAATGGGATCCACCTGCAACAACGATGTAACATTTTCCGGCTGCCTGATCTCTTCGGCCGCCGCCTCCTCCTCATCAGCTTCGTGTTCAATCTCTGCCGTCTCGATCGTACCTGCCATAATTCTTCCGGCCACAATAAACACCATTCCCATACCCACAAACACTACGGAATTGAGTGGTGTGACAATACCAAGGCCTGCCATGACCGCACCCACCAGATACAAAACCTTTGGCACACCAAACAGCTGGCCGATCAGCACCGTACCAAAATCAGCATCCTTAGACCCTTTCGTCACCAGAATACCGGTTGACAGAGAAATCAGCAGGGAAGGAATCTGGCTTACCAGACCGTCACCGATCGTCAAGATCGTGAAAGTCGACAAAGCCTCATTTAACTCCATCCCCTGCCGCAGTACTCCCATCGTAATACCGCCAATGATATTGATCACCGTAATGAAGAGACCTGCCGCCGCATCTCCTTTAACATACTTTACGGCACCGTCCATGGAACCGAAGAAGCTGGCCTCCTCCTGTATCTTCTCACGACGTCTCTTCGCCTCTGCATCGTTGATCGCGCCGGTATTTAAGTCTGCGTCGATAGCCATCTGCTTACCAGGCATCGCATCCAGCGTAAATCTCGCCGTAACTTCAGCCACACGCTCGGAACCTTTATTGATGATCATGAACTGTACAATGATCAGAATGATAAAGACGATACAGCCGACAACGATATCATTGCCGCCCACGTATTGTCCAAAAGTCCGGACCACGTTACCGGGATTGCCGGTCGTCAGGATCAGCTTGGTCGAAGAGACATTCAGAGCGATCCTGAATACCGTTGTAAAAAGCAGAATCGTCGGGAAGTACGACATGTTCAGCACTTCATTGGCAAACATACAGCCAAATAGAACCGTAAATGCCACTGCAATATTACATGCCAGCAATACATCCAGAAGTCCCGCAGGAACAGACACGATCAACATGATAAACGCGGCAAGTACATATGCGGCTACACCCAGATCAGCCTTCCTCAGTTTTCCCATGACTGCTTTTTCTCCTTTCCATTCCCTATTCGGTATGCTCAGCACTGCTCGTGCGCAGAAGCATCCGGTCGGTGTTCTTTTCTATACTTTACCCTGCAGATGATATACAAAGGCCAGAACCTCGGCCACCGCCTGATACAGTTCCGGCGGCACTACACTGCCGATATCTACATTGGCGTACAACATACGTGCAAGTGGTTTATTTTCTACGATCTCTATATGATTTTCTTTGGCTGACTCCTTGATCTTCTGTGCCAGATAATCCGCTCCTTTGGCGACAACATAAGGCGCGTCATAGAGTTCCGGATCATACTTGATCGCCACCGCATAATGCGTCGGATTCGTGATGACCACATCCGCCTGCGGAAGCTGCTGCATCATACGACGTCTTGATGCCTCCTGCATTCTCTGCCGCTGTTTGCCCTTGATCTGCGGATCACCTTCCTGATTCTTATACTCGTCTTTGACTTCCTGCTTGGTCATCTTCATATCCTTCTTGAACTTCACCTTCTGGTAAATATAGTCTGCCAGGGCAATGATCATATAGAAAAGTGATATGCGCATCCCAAGATTCACCACCAGCTGACCAACCTGCAGGATCCCCTGATTCAAAGACATATCATAAAACAGGAACAGTGGCAGCATATTATCCTTAAGATAAGAATAAACAACATATGCGATCAACCCGATCTTAAGAATAGACTTCACCAACTCTACCAGTGAATTGATGGAAAAAAAACGCTTAAAACCATTGACCGGATTCAATTTATTGAATTTGGGCTGCAGGGGTTTTGTCGTAGGACTCCATTTTACCTGAATCAAATTCGTTGCAAATGCCACCAGAAATCCCACTGCCAGAAAAGGAGCCATCGTCACCAGAATGCGGAGCATTGCACTCACAAAAACTGTATTGATCGTGTTCTCCGGTATAAAACCGTCATACAACTTAATATATTCCGGTATCCTGGAATAAACATCATACATATTTCCCACAAAGAAGGTGCCCATATATTCAATCCAGAAAGAAAGCAGTATGAAGAACACAAGCAGTTCGAATGCACTGGTCACTTCCTTGCTCTTAGCAACCTGCCCTTCCTTGCGGGCATCCGACAGCTTCTTGGAAGTAGGTTCTTCTGTCTTCTCTCCTCCCGGTCCGTCCTTGGCAAAGAACTGAAGATCATATTTCAGGATCACGTCATTCCCTCCACAAAGGATACGATCATCCCCTTCATCCCTTCAAACACATAGTCGGCTGCACTCGGCAACATCCTGACTGTAAGAAACAAAATCCCCAAGCCTATCAACACCTTAAGCTGTATACCGACGGCAAACATATTAAGCTGTGGGGATACCTTGGCCAAAATACCCAGAATACTGTTCAGGAGTATCATCGTACAGAAGATCGGAAGAATGATCCGAAACCCCATTACCAGATAATTTCCCATAAAGCTGGCCACGGACTCTAAAAGCGCCTCCGTCTTAAACACCGCTCCATTAACAGGAATTAATGTAAAGCTGTCTATCAGAGCAAGCAACAGATATTGATACATCCCCGTGATCATTAAAAACAAAGTAAAAATATATTGATAAAACACCCCGGTAAAGGTAGCCTGCTGTCTTGTCGCCGGATCCATCAGGGAAACCATGGAAATACCGATCTCCATATCAGCTATGCTGCCGGCCAGAGAAGTGACTGTCGAACAGATTTGCGCTCCCCAGCCGATCAGGAAACCGGTCAATGCTTCCTTCATAACGATAACAGCATACCCAAGAAGCGTATTATAAACCACCTCGTTGTGCTCAACTCCTGTAAAGACCAGATAACTCAAGAATATGCTGAAACCGACCCGAATCATCCTTGGTGTATTACTCATGGAAAAGAATGGTGCAGCATAAACAAAACATGTGATCCGCACGAGAACGAGCAAGAAATACTCTAAATCTGCATAGGTAAAGGTAATATCTATCATACTTGCACCCCCATGTCTTCTCCGACACAAATACCCGTGCTATCTGATATAGACATTAAAGTCAGACCATAAATTAGTCATAAACTCCACCATGTTATTCATGATCCAATGTCCCATAACGATCAGAGTCAGGAATATGGCCAGAATCTTCGGAACAAAAGTGAGCGTCTGTTCCTGGATGGACGTGACTGTCTGAAAAATACTGACTAGCAGACCCACACACAAAGACACCAGCAAAAGTGGCGCCGCACATTTAATGATCGTATAGATTGCCGTTGAGGCAATGGCTGTGACGTCATCTATTACCATATCCGCCCTTCCTTTCCCAGATACCTAACGCTTATTTGACTATAAAGCTTTCCACCAGATTCTTAATGATCAGATACCATCCATCTGCCAGCACAAACAGCAGTATTTTAAACGGCATAGAGATCGTTGTCGGCGGCAGCATCATCATACCCATACTCATCAGGGTCGATGCCACGACCATATCGATCACTATAAAAGGAATGTAGATCATAAACCCGATAATGAATGCCGTTCTCAGTTCACTGATAATGAAACTCGGCACCAGCACACTCATAGGAATATCATCCAACTCTCCACTCCACTCCAGCCGGCTGATCCCCATAAAAAGGCTCACGTCTTTCTTCTGCGTCTGACCATACATAAAGGTCCGCAGGGGGGCTGCCGCTTTCGTAAGCATTTCCTCATTGGTAAGTTCACCTGCCTCATAGGGAACCACTGCCTCATTATAAACCGTAGTCAGTGTAGGCTGCATGATAAAGAACGTCAAAAAGAGCGCAATACCTATCAAAACTGTATTAGGCGGCGCTGTCTGTGTATTGAGAGCCTGCCTCGTAAAATGCAGAACAATGATGATTCTGGTAAACGAGGTCAACATTACGATCAATGACGGTGCTATCCCAATCAGAGTCAGTATGATCAGAATGCGCAGAGTGCCATTCACACTGCCGTTCCCATTGTCAACCGAAACCGTCACCGTATTGGCTATATTCAATTCTGCTAATTCATCGGCATCTTGTGACGTACCCGGCTCCCTTTCATTTGTCCTCTCCTGCTCTGTTCCTGTAAGATCAGAGTCACGATAAGGCGTATCCAATGATGCCTTTGCCGTCATCCCATGTCCAAGATACAGTATGCCTGCCAGAAACAGCAGGCATACCAACTTTGCCAAATGATATCCGGAAAAATGTCTTTTCATTCGTCTCGCCCATCTTCTTTTTCCAGAATACTTTTATTTTGTACTTTATTCAAAATATCCTTAAAACGCATTGTCTTAGGCACACTCCCATCAGAAAGGATCAAGTCCTGCTCCGAAATCTCTGTTAACATTGTAACAGTATCTTTACAGATTGCCACTGCCAAATATTTCTGGCCTACCCGAATAATCTGAATATACTTATTATTAGCCAAGCCGATCGTTTCCAAAACTTCAATATTCGTATTGGAAGCCCTTCCCCTCTGGTATCCGGCCATCCATTTGGTAACGAACCAAGCAATTGCCAATACGATCAGAAAGAGAACCAGCAAAGTCATAAACTGTATATAAGAATCTGCCCCTTCGGATATTGTGAGCATCATTATCCCACAACCTTTTTAACAGCCTCTATTACACGGTCTGCCTGGAACGGCTTAACAATGAAATCTTTTGCTCCTGACTGGATGGATTCGATTACCATCGCCTGTTGTCCCATTGCAGAACACATAATGACCATTGCGCCGGGATCCGATTCCTTGATCTTCTTTAATGCCTGAATACCATCCATCTCCGGCATTGTTATATCCATCAACACAAGATCCGGTTTCAATAAATTATACTGCTCTACAGCCTTCGCACCATTCTCGGCCTCGCCTGCTACGTTATATCCGTTTTTCGTCAGGATATCCTTGATCATCATGCGCATAAATGCCGCATCATCACAAATTAAAATATTCTTTGCCATCTCTCTTCTCCTATCATACATTATTTGATAATTTCAGTTACTCGTACCCCGAAACTTTCCTCAATTACAACAACTTCACCCTTCGCGACAAGCTTGCCATTGACCAATATATCTATCGGTTCGCCGGCGATCCTTTCAAGCTCTATGATCGTCCCCGGCGTGAAGTCCAGAATCTCAGCTATGGACTTGGATGTTCTGCCAAGTTCTACCGTAACTTCCAACGGAACATCTCGAATCAATCCAATATTCTCCTGTCCCGGCATTGCATTGCCATCTTTAGCAAAACTCTGGAACTGCGCAGGCTGAATATTCATATTAGGCATCATCTGCGTTTGCGGCATCATCTGCGGCATTCCCATCTGCAT
>ERZ779637.728-NODE-728-length-18759-cov-14.060094_pt1 | contig 18759 bp, 14 predicted proteins | sample MGYA00514196_ERZ779637 | MGnify/ENA primary metagenome ERZ779637 (study PRJEB29562, sample SAMEA4376700) | mouse gut metagenome | isolation source: Cecum | study: EMG produced TPA metagenomics assembly of the A DSS colitis mouse model was used to assess the...
TATCCTTCCACATTTTGGGCATCGTTTCCATGCCTCTTCTGTTCTCTTTCTCATACTCCCTATTATATCATTAAATCTTTATTTTGGACACTCCCAAACTGCTATGATAACGCTATGGCTGAAAATTTCTTCTCTATCCTCAAAACTGATTGCATTTACCTGCAGAAAATCAGGCCTTTTCAGCAAGCCCGAGAACTGATCGACGATTCTATTTATTTCTATAACCACAAGCGCATCCAGTTGAAAACTGGAGAGACACCGCTTGCGCAACGCCTCTCCGCACAATTCTTAATATCTCCTACTGGTGGCCTTTTTGTGCTGCCCAAACAGGTTCACTTCCATCCGGCGGACTGACTTTTTCAAAATAGCAGCGTCTGACCATATATTCCTCGCTGCCGGCCTGCTCTACTCGCTCAGGAGCAAGCGGGGCAGGGGACGGCGGCCAGGGCCTCCCCCACGGTGTAGATGTCTCCGGCCCCCACGGTAAGAATGAGATCCCCGGGCTGGGCCAGCTCCCGCAGCTTCTCCGCCGCGTCCTCCAGGGTGGGGCAGTAGAGGGCGCTGGGGATTTGAGCGGCCAGATCCCGGGAGGAGATGCCGATGGTGTTGATCTCCCGGGCGGCAAAGATCTCCGTGAGCACCACCACGTCGGCGGCCTTCAGCTCCCGCACAAAGTCGTCAAACAGGGCCCGGGTGCGGGTGTAGGTGTGGGGCTGGAAGGCGCAGATCACCCGGCGGCAATCCAGGGTCCGGGCCATCTCCAGCAGGGCGTGGAGCTCTCCGGGGTGGTGGGCGTAGTCGTCGTAGATCCGGGCCCCGTTTACCTCCCCCTTGTACTCAAACCGCCGGCCCGCGCCGGAGAATGCCTCCAGCCCCCGGCGCACCGCCTCCCCGGGTACGCCCAGGACATAGGCGGCCGCGGCCGCGGCCAGGGCGTTATACACGTTGTGCCGCCCCGCCACGTCCAGAGACAGGTGGGTGTAGAGCGCGCCGTCCACCACGATATCGAACTCCCCCCGGCCCTGACGCCAGGCGAGGTTCTCCGCCCGGCAGTCCGCCCCCTCCGAAAAGCCGAAGGTGAACAGGGACAGGCCAGCCAGGGCGTCCATGGTGTTTTTGTCGTCTGCGTTGGCCACCACCCGGCCCTCCGGCGGCGTCAGCTGGGCGAAGCGGCGGAAGGAGGCCTTGATGTCCTCCAGGTCCTTGAAGAAGTCCAGATGGTCCTCCTCAATGTTCAGAATCACCGCCACGGTGGGGAAGAAGCTGAGGAAGCTGTTGCAGTACTCGCAGGACTCCAGGATGATGGTCTGCCCGCCGCCCACCCGGTAGCCGCTGTGGAGCATGGGCAGGGTGCCGCCGATCATCACCGTGGGGTCCGCCTGGGCGGCCATGAAGATGTGGGTGGCCATGGAGGTGGTGGTGGTCTTGCCGTGGGTGCCGGCGATGCACAGGGCGTTCTCATACTGCCGCATGATGGCTCCCCAGGCCTCCGCCCGCTCAAAGACCGGGATCCCCAGGGTCCGGGCGGCGGCAATCTCCGGGTTGTCGTCGTGGATGGCGGCGGTGCGCACCACGAACTCCGCGCCGTCGATGTCGCTGGCCTCGTGGCCCACGTGGACGGCAATGCCCAGCGAGCGCAGCCGGGCCACGGCGGCGCTGTCGGCCTGGTCACTGCCCTGGACCAGGAGGCCCATGCCGTGGAGCACCTCCGCCAGAGGGCTCATGGACACGCCGCCGATGCCCGCCAGATGGACCCGGCGGCCAGGGGCGATGTAGGAGGCGATTTTGGTGTCAATATGGGTCATGGAACAGGTTCCTTCCCGAACGGCAAAAAGTTTGCCGGTATTTGCCTTTTTTGCAAGAATGTATTATACTATAAGAAGCCACGGTGCGCAAGAAGTATTTCCACTCATACTATGCCTGTTTTTGGCGGAAAATAACCGGCAGCGGACCATGTTTTGAAAAAAGGAGGCGGCGGCGGTGCTGCGAATACCTGCGGCGGTGGAGGAGATATTGGAGCGCCTGGAGGCGGCGGGCTTTGAGGCGTGGTGCGTGGGGGGCGCGGTGCGGGACGCGCTGCTGGGCCGGGAGGCCGGGGACTGGGACGTGGCCTCCAGCGCGCCCCCGGAGAAGGTCCTGGCCCTCTTCGCCCCCCGGGCCCTGCCCACGGGTCTCCAGCACGGCACCGTCACCGTAAAGACGGGGCCCGGCGCGGGGGTGGAGGTGACCACCTTCCGCCGGGACGGGATCTACCTGGACGGCCGCCGCCCGGAGTATGTGGATTTCACCGGCTCCATCCGGGAGGACCTGTCCCGCCGGGACTTCACGGTGAACGCCATTGCTGTGAACCGGCGGGGGGAGGTCCTGGACCCCTTCGGCGGCCGGGCGGATCTGGAGCGACGGACGCTGCGGGCGGTGGGCGCTGCGGAGGAGCGGTTCCGGGAGGACGGACTGCGCATCCTCCGGGGCCTCCGCTTTGCCGCCCGGCTGGGGCTGGAGGCTGCGCCGGAGACAGAGCGGGCCCTCCGGCGGTGCGCCCCCCTGCTGGAGCGGATCGCGCCGGAGCGGATCCGGACAGAGCTGACAGGGATGCTGTGCGGGGAAACGGTGCTGCCGGTGCTGCTGGCGTATCCGGACGTGCTGGGCGCGCCCCTGCCGGAGATCCTGCCCTGCGTGGGCTTTGACCAGCGCAGCCGCTACCACTGCTGGGACGTGTGGGAGCACACGGCCCGGGCGGTGGCCGCCGCGCCGCCGCAGCCGGTGCTGCGCTGGGCTCTGCTGCTCCACGATCTGGGCAAGCCGGACGCCTTCTCCCTGGACGGGGAGGGCCGGGGCCACTTCTACGGCCACTGGCGGCGTAGCGCGGCCCTGGCGGAGGGAATTCTGGACCGCCTCCGCTTTGACAACCACAGCCGGAAAACCATCCTCACCCTGGTGGAGCGCCACGACTGCGAGCTTCCCCTGAGCGAGAAGAGCGTGCGGCGGAATCTGAACCGGTACGGGGAGGAGACGCTGCGGCTGCTGCTGGCGGTGAAGCGGGCGGACAATCTGGCCCAGGCGGAGGCATTTCGGGACCGGCAGGTCCTCCTCCGCCAGTGGGAGGACCTGCTGGGGCTGGTGCTCCAGGAGGGGGGCTGCTTCTCCCTCCGGCAGCTGGCGGTCCGGGGCGGGGACCTTACCGGGCTGGGCCTGGAGGGGCCGGCGGTGGGCCGGGGCCTGGAGGCGCTTCTGGACCAGGTCATGGACGAACGGCTGCCCAATGACCGGGAGATTTTATTGGAGTATGCAAAGGAGAAACTGCTATGACCTATTTAGGCGCGCACCTGTCCTCCTCGGGCGGGTTCCACAAGATGGGGAAGGCGGCCCTGGCCATCGGGGCCAACACCTTCCAGTGCTTTGTCCGCAACCCCCGGGGGGCCCGGGCCAAGGCTGTTGACCCGGCGGACCTGGGACGGCTGCGGGAGCTGATGGCGGAGAACAGCTTCGGCCCCATTGTGGCCCACGCCCCCTATATCATGAACCCCTGCTCCAAGGACGAGGGCATCCGGGCTCTGGCGGCGGAGATGATGGCCGGGGACCTGGCGCTGATGGAGCACCTGCCGGGCAACTACTACAACTTCCATCCGGGCAGCCACGTAGGCCAGGGGGTGGAGACCGGGTGCCGCCAGATCGCGGACATGCTGGACCGGGTGGTCCAGCCCGAATTGCAGACCACGGTGCTGCTGGAGACCATGGCCGGCAAGGGCAGCGAGATCGGCGGGAAATTTGAGGAGCTGCGGACCATTCTGGACATGGCCCAATGCGGGGACCGGCTGGGGGTGTGCCTGGACACCTGCCACGTCTCCGACGGGGGCTACGACGTGACAAACCATCTGGACCAGGTGCTGGAGGAGTTTGACCGGATCATCGGACTGGACCGGCTCAAGGCGGTCCACGTCAACGACAGCATGAACCCCCTGGGGGCCCGGAAGGACCGCCACGCCCTCATCGGCCAGGGGACCATCGGCACGGAGGCCATTGTGCGCATCATCGCCCACCCGTCCCTGAGGCATCTCCCCTTCCTCCTGGAGACCCCCACCGACGACAAGGGCCACGGGGAGGAGATCGCCATGCTGCGCAGGCTGCTGGGGGAGGCGTGAGGCCCTGAGCGGGGGCCGAAACAAGAGAATTTTCCCCCGCCGCCAGATTTTTCTTGCAAATCCTTCCAGGCGCGGTATAATAGAGACATAGATCCCCTTGCGGGGATATCCTGAGAGAAGAGGTGACATTCATGGACACGGAGAAAAGCAAAAAGAAGATGCTGCTGGCGGTGATCCAGGGCGACGACTACGCGGAGACTGTGGACGATCTGAACCGGAGCGGGTTCTTTGCCACTGTCCTCAGCTCCACCGGCGGTTTCCTGAAAAAGCGGAGCATGACGCTGATGATCGGCGTGGAGGAGCATCAGATGCAGGCCGTTCTGGATATCCTGAAGCGGTGCGCCGGACGGCGGCAGCAGATGACCTACTCCAACCTGTCCATGTCGGCGGGAGGCCCCAACCCCTCCATCCCCATGATGCCCGTGCAGATGAGCGTGGGCGGCGTGGTGGTGTTTGTCATGGACCTGGAGGACATCCACAAGTATTAACGACTGCCTCTGGACGCCGCCGCAGGGCGTTCCAGCCATCTTGAGCCGCCCGCCGGGAGAACCTCCCGGCGGGCGGTTCCTCTTTGCCCGCCGGCGCATACACTGGAGCAGAGGGGGGATGTGTATGAAACGAACCATCGCCGTACTGGGCGGCGATATGCGGCAGGTGTGTCTGGCCCGCCTCCTGCTGGAGGACGGCCTGGACGTGGTGAGCTGGGGGCTGGAGCAGGGGGACGGACCCAACCCGGCGCCCCTTAACCAGGCTCTGGAGGCCGGTCTGGTGCTGCTGCCCCTGCCGGTGTGCCGGGCGGGGAACCTGAATCTGCCGCTGACGGACACGGAGCTGGGCGCGGAGCAGCTCTGGCCCCGCCTGCGCTATGACCAGCTGCTGCTGGGCGGCATGACGGAGGAGCTGAGCGGCCGGCTGATGACGGATTTCGGCCTGACTCTGCTGGACTACTACGATCGGGAGGAGACCCAGATCGCCAACGCCGTGCCCACGGCGGAGGGCGCCCTCCAGCTGGCCATGGAGGCCACGGACCGCACCATCCACGCCAGCCGCTGCCTGATTATCGGCTACGGCAGGATCGGAAAGCTCCTGGCCCGGATGCTGCCGGCACTGGGGGCCCGGACGGCTGTGTCCGCCCGGCGCTACAGCGATCTGGCGTGGATCGAGGCCACCGGCTGCCGGGGCCTGCGCACCGCGGCCCTGGCCGGGGAGCTGGGGGAGTTTGACCTGATCTTCAACACCGTGCCCTCCCTCGTCCTGGACGGCTCCCGGCTGCGGGAGACGAAGGCGGACTGCGTGATTCTGGAGCTGGCCTCCGCGCCCGGCGGCGTGGACTTTGACGCCGCCAGGGCCCTGGGCCGCCGGGCCATCCGGGCCCCGGGCCTTCCGGGGAAGGTGGCCCCCCGCAGCGCCGCCGCGGCCATCCGGGACAGCGTGTATCACATATTGGAAGAACGAGGTGAGCCCATTTGAGAAAAGAACGAGTGGGATTTGCACTGTGCGGCTCCTTCTGCACCCACGCCCAGGTGCTCAGGGAATTGGAGAGGATGTGCGGAGAATATGAGACGGTTTTGCCCATTGTCTCCCCGGTCTGCACCCATACGGACACCCGCTTCGGCACGGCGGAGGACTTCCTCGCCGCGGTGGAGCGGCTGACGGGACATAGCGTCATCCAGACGGTCCGGGACGCGGAGCCCATCGGGCCCAAGGGCCTGCTGGACGTACTGGTGATCGCCCCCTGCACGGGCAACACCCTGGGCAAGCTGGCCGGCGGCATCACCGACACCGCCGTGACCATGGCCGCCAAGTCCCACCTGCGCAACCAGCGGCCGGTGGTGATCGCCATGGCCTCCAACGACGGCCTGAGCGGCGCGGCAAAGAACATCGGGGAGCTGCTGGTGCGGAAGGGGTACTATTTTGTGCCCTTCGGCCAGGACGATCCGGATAGAAAGCCCTGCTCCCTGATGGCGGATTTCACCCTCATCGGCGAGACGGTCCGGGCGGCTCTGGAGGGGCGGCAGCTGCAGCCCCTCCTGCGCACATAGCGAATCAGACAGGCGGCGGAGCTCTCCGCCGCCTGTTTCCATTTCGTAAACCGTTGTTTCCCCATTGTTCCCGAGGCCTGTCCGCAGGGGACGGCGCGGGAAAAATCTTGCCATGAGGGCGGGGCGGTGCTATAATATCCGGGCCGGAACGAGAAAAACAACAGGAAAGAGATGGATAACCCCATGTCTCTATGGGACTTTTTGTCTTCATTTGTGGATACCTTGACCGGGCATATGGCGCTGACAGCCTGCCTGCTGGCGGTGACGGACGAGCGGGCTGTGGGGCGGAGGCTGAAGAGGTGGCCGCCCCTGCTCCTGTCCCCCCTCGCGGCCACTCTGCTCTCTGCGGGGCTGGCCGTCTCCCTTCCGTGGCTGGGGATGACCCACTACTTCATCGTCTCTCTCGCCATCCTGGCCATGGTCACCCTCTGGACGCGGTGGGCCTGGGGGTTCGGATTCTGGCGGGCCCTGGCCGCCGTCTGCATGGCGTCTATTTTCCAGGTGGCCGACGCCACCCTGTCCTGGATGCTGTACATGGAGTTCCCCGTGGGGGAGGGCTTCCGGTTTGCGGCGGCCATCGCGCTGCATCTGGGCGTCGGCATAGCCGTGTCTCTGCTGCTGTACCGGCTGCGGTTTGGAAAGTGGTTCCGCCTGCTGCTGGACGGAGAGACCGCCCCGCGGCGGATGGCCCTCCTGCTGTTTGGCCTGGAATCGGTCATGGAGGCGCTTCTCCGGCTGGCCGGCGGCATTCAGACCCAGTTCCTGCTGCTCTATTACCTGCTGGTGACGGCGATGGCGGTCCTGATGGCCGCCCTGGTGGTCTATCTTGCCCAGCGGTTTGACGCCGCCCGGAAAATACAGGCCCAGCGAGACGTCATCGCCCAGCAGCGGCTCTACGAGCAGGACCTGGAGAGCATCCGCCAGGAGGTGCGGGCCTTCCGCCACGACTACAAAAATCTCCTGGCGGGTCTGTCCAGTCAGGCGGGGGATCTGGAGGGGCTGCGCCGCACGCTCTCCGAGCTGGACGCGGGGTTTGACCTGCGGCTCGGGAGGAAAATCCAGTCCTCCACCCAGATTGGGAACTTACAGATCCCGGAGGTCAGAAGCCTCCTTTTAACCAAGCTCGCCGCCATGGGGGAGCGGGGGACGGCGTGCCGCCTGGAGACCCTCTATCCGGTGACGGCCGTGGATATGGATACCTGGGATTTCGTCCGCTGCCTGGGCATTCTCGTCGACAACGCGGCCGAGGCCGCGCTGGACACGGACCAGCCCTGGGTGGAGATCGTGCTGCTCTCCCAGGATGGGCGGGTCCATCTTCGGGTGTCCAATTCCTATGGGAACCGCATTGACCCGGGACAGATGTGGCGCGAGGGGTGGTCCACCAAGGGGGAGGACCGCGGGCTGGGCCTTGCCAGCTACCGGCGGATTCTGGAGGGCTATCCCAACGCCTCCTCCTGCACCAGCTGGGACAGGGGCGTATTTGTGCAGGAGCTGACCGTGGAGGCCGGGAGATGATAGAGATTTATCTTTGTGACGATGAGGACGCTGTCCGCAATCAGATTCGGACAGCCCTGGAGTGGAAGATCTTTGTAGAAAACTACGACATGAGGGTGGCGTACAGCGCACACGGCGGGGAGGAGCTGCTGGAGGCGGCAAAGGACTGCCAGCAGGGCGTCTACTTTCTGGACGTGGATCTGAAGGACAGGGACTGGGACGGCTTCCGGCTGGGGCAGGAGCTGCGGCGGCGGGACCCCCGGGGCACCCTGGTGTACATCACCGGCTATGGGGATCTGGTCTGGCGCACGTTCCAGTATCACCTGGAGGCATTTGATTACATTGTCAAGGAGCCGGAGCAGATCGGAGCGTCGGCGTCGCGGTGCCTGGAGGAGATCCACACCCGGCTGCTGGCCGGGCGGCAGGCCCCGACGGAGATGTTCACCCTGCGGACGGGGGAGATGGTGCGCCACGTCCCTCTCCAGGACATCCTCTTCTTTGAGACCGCCTCCGCGCCACACCATGTCGTCCTCCACACCGCCAGCAGTCAGATGGATTTTCTGGGCAGTCTCAATGCGCTGGAGATTCAGCTGGGGGATTCGTTTATCCGCACGCATCGGGCCTATCTGGTGGCGGCGGATAAGATCGAGGCGGTGGATTTGAAGCATAGCAGGCTGTGGGCCGGCGGCCATGAGTGCCTGCTTTCCCGGGCCGGGAAGGCGGCGCTGCGCAGAAAAACGGGAGGGAGCCAGTGAGGCTCCCTCCCGTTCCAGCATGTCAGAAGTCTCGCCAGGAGCGCGGTTTTTGGATATAATGAGGACGGTGGAGCAGGATGGAAGAATAGAGCTGCCGCTAGTCAATGCTGTCTGAGAGTTCTTTCCGTTTCAGATGTCAGCCGTGCCAGAAAATCTGATTATAGTATTACAATATGGGCAGATCAAGTGCTTTCCAGGGGATAGTTGATTTCAAAAGTAATTTTGCCGTCCGGGTACATCTGAACATAAGGGATTGTCTGCTGCGCGGTGTGCGCTTTCCCGTCGCCCTTTGCCTGCTCTGTGGATAAGCACATTCCTCGCCGTTGGAATAAATAAATTCCACTATTGATTTTATCTGGTTTTTGCGGAGAGACCGGAATATATAAATTCCAAAAAGAAGATTGCAGGGCCAGCCAATCCCCCCGCCCTCATCCTCCTCCCGCCCACGGGCCCCTCATCATAGAGGCCGTCTTCGTCAAAGCGCACAAACCCGCGCCGCTTTTTTTGGCTGCATCCCCGGCGGATATCGCAGATGTTTCCATTGTAATTCGCCGGAAAAGCAAGTATAATAGACCTGTAAAAGTTCATACGGTGGTAGCTGTAACGAAGTGCCGCGCGCACGGGCTGCAACTATCACTCAGCTCTGCTTGGGTGTTTCAAACGAAAAAGGTTTGAAGCATTTTTTATTTCCACCACAGGAGAAAGAGGAGGAAAACGCGATGTACATTCTGGCAAACGGCAGACTCATCACCCGGGACAGCGCCCTGCCCTACCTGGAGGACGGCGGCGTAGCCATCGACGGAGAGCGCATTGCCGCCGTGGGCTCCACCGCCCAGCTGCGGCAGCAGTACCCGGAGGCGGAGCTGGTGGACGCCAGGGGCGGCGTCATCATGCCCGGGCTCATCAACGCCCACACCCACATCTACTCCGCCCTGGCCCGGGGCCTCGCCATTGACGGCAACAGCCCCACCAGCTTCCTGGAGGTGCTGGAGGGAACCTGGTGGGCCATTGACCGCCGCCTGACCCTGGCCGGCACCCGGGCCAGCGCGGACGCGCTGTACATGGACTGCATCAAGCAGGGGGTCACCACCATCTTTGACCACCACGCCTCCTTCGGCGAGATCCCCGGTTCCCTCTTCCAGATTGCGGAGAGCGCCCGGCGCTTCGGCGTCCGCTCCTGCCTGTGCTACGAGGTCAGCGACCGGGACGGGGCGGAGAAGGCGGACCAGGCCGTCCAGGAGAACCGGGACTTCCTGGACTGGTGCGAGAAGCACCCCGGCTCCATGCTGGCGGCCATGTTCGGCGGCCACGCCCTGTTCACCATCAGCGACGCCACCTTCGAGAAGATGGCCGATGCCAACGGCGGCCGCACCGGCTTCCACATCCACGTCTCCGAGGGCATGAACGACGTGTACGACAGCCTGCGGACCTACGGCCGCCGGCCGGTCCAGCGGCTCCAGGACCACGGTATTCTGGGCCCCAGGACCATCCTGGGCCACTGCATCCACGTGAACACGGCGGAGATGGAGCTCATCCGGGAGACCGGGACCATGTGCGTGAACAACCCGGAGAGCAACATGGGCAACGCCGTTGGCTGCTCCCCGGTGCTCCAGCTCATGGAGCGGGGGATCACCGTGGGCCTGGGTACCGACGCCTACACCAACGACATGCTGGAGAGCCTGAAGGCCGCTCTGGCCATTCAGCGCCACAATGCCTGCCTGCCCAACGTGGGCTGGTGCGAGGTCACGGACATGCTCTTCAAAAATAACCCCCTCATGGCGGAGAAGTCCTTCGGCGTTCCCCTGGGCAGACTGGCCCCCGGCGCGGCGGCGGACGTAATCGTCATGGACTACAAGCCCTTCACCCCCTTCTCCGGGGAGAACATCGACGGCCACATGCTCTTCGGCATGACCGGCCGCCAGTGCCAGACCACCATCTGCAACGGCAGGATCCTCATGCGGGACCGGGAGCTGGTGGGGGTGGACGAGGAGGCCGAGAACGCCCGCATCCTGGAGGAGAGCAAAAAGCTGTGGGGTGAGCTCAACCACAGAGCGTATTAATTTATCGAATCATGACGAAAAGGAGAGGAAAACCATGTCTGAACAGATGATCCCTATCCCCTTCAGGGAATTGATGACCTGGATCGTGACGGAGTACGGCCGGGAGGGGTCCGTCTTCGGCGTCCACCGGCCCTACCGAGCCGGGGAGAAGCATCTGCCCATCTTCGGCGGGGAGCGGCTTGAAACCCCCTTCGGCCCCGCCGCCGGCCCCAACACCCAGCTGGCCCAGAACATCGTGGCCGCCTACTTCGCCGGGGCCCGGTTCTTTGAGCTGAAAACCGTGCAGAAGATGGACGGCGCGGAGCTGGCCGCCTGCATCAGCCGCCCCTGCATTCTGGCGGAGGACGAGTGCTACAACTGCGAGTGGTCCACGGAGCTCACCGTCCCCCAGGCCCGGGAGGAGTATGTGAAAGCCTGGTGCGCGTGCAAGATCCTGGCCCGGGTCTGGGGCCTGGGGGACCCGGAGGGCTTTGTCTTCAACATGTCCGTGGGCTATGACCTGGAGGGCATCCAGGGGGAGAAGATCGACGGATATCTCAACGGGATGATGGACGCGTCCGGTACGCCGGTCTTTCAGGAGTGCCTCCGGGTGCTCCGGGACATGTTCCCCCGGGAGACGGCGTTTATCAACGCCATCTCCCCCCGGGTGTCCCGCAGCGTCACCGTCTCCACCCTCCACGGCTGCCCGCCGGAGGAGATCGAGCGCATCGCCTCCTACCTGCTCACGGAGAAGGGCCTCCACACCTATGTCAAGTGCAACCCCACCATCCTGGGCTACCAGTCCGCCCGGGAGATCCTGGACGGCATGGGCTACGGCTACGTGTCCTTTGACGAGCACCACTTCCGGGAGGACTTACAGTACGGGGACGCCATCCCCATGTTCCGCCGCCTGCTGGCCCTGGCCGGGGAGCGGGGACTGGAGTTCGGCCTGAAGCTGTCCAACACCTTCCCCGTGGAGGTGAAAAACCGGGAGCTGCCTGCGGAGGAGATGTACATGGCCGGCAAGAGCCTCTTCCCCCTGACCATTGAGATGGTCCGGCGGGTGAGCAGGGACTTTGACGGCCGCCTGCGGCTGAGCTACTCCGGCGGCGCGGACTACTTCAACATTGACAGGCTCTTTCAGTGCGGGGTCTGGCCCGTCACCATGGCCACCACGGCCCTCAAGCCCGGCGGCTATCAGCGGTTCACCCAGATCGCGGAGAAGCTGGAGGCCCTGCCCTTCGCCCCCTTCACCCGGGTGGACACGGAGGGGGTGGAGGCGCTGGCGGCCCGGCGGGACCCCCTCCACGTGAAGCCGGTCAAACCTTTGCCCCGGCGGAAGCTGGCGGAGAAGGTTCCCCTCATGGACTGCTTCACCGCCCCCTGCAAGGGCGGCTGCCCCATTGGTCAGGACATCCCGGAGTACATGGAGCTCTGCCGCCAGGGCAGGTACGCCCAGGCCCTGGAGGTCATTCTGGAGAAGAACCCCCTGCCCTTCATCACCGGCACTATCTGCGCCCACCGCTGCATGGACAAGTGCGCCCGGAACTTCTATGACCGGCCGGTCCAGATCCGGGACGGGAAGCTGACGGCAGCGGAGCGGGGATATGAGGAGGTCCTGGCAAAGCTGCGCCCCCCTGCGCCTGTGCGGGACAACCGGCGGGCGGCCGTCATCGGCGGCGGCCCCACCGGCATGGCGGCGGCCTTCTTCTGCGCCCGGGCCGGGGTGCCCGTCACCCTCTTTGAGCAGGCGGACGCCCTGGGGGGTGTGGTCCGCCGGGTGATCCCCGATTTCCGCATCAGCGCTGAGGCCATTGACAGGGACGCGGCCCTCATGGAGAAGCTGGGCGTGGACCTGCGGCTGAACACCCCCGCCCCCTCCGTGGAGGCGCTGAAGGCCCAGGGGTACACCCATATTCTCCTGGCCGTGGGCGCGTGGAAGCCGGGACAGCTGGATATCCCCGGCAATGTGCGGCCGGTCATCTCCTGGATGGAGGCCACGAAGGCCGGCCGGCGGGAGAAGCTGGGCCATGTGGCCGTGGTGGGCGGCGGCAACACGGCCATGGACGCGGCCCGTCTGGCCCTCCGGGCCGGGGCGGAGAGCTGCACCCTGGTCTACCGCCGGACGAAAAAGTATATGCCCGCCGACGCTGAGGAGCTGGAGCTGGCCCTGGCGGACGGGGTCCGGTTCCTGGAGCTGGCCGCCCCGGTGGAGCAGGGGAACGGCAGACTGGTGTGCCGGAAGATGGCCCTGGGGGCGCCGGACGCCTCCGGCCGCCGGACCCCGGTGGAGACGGAGGAGACCCTGGAGATCCCCTGTGACACGGTGATTTCCGCTGTGGGGGAGCGGGTGGACGGCGATCTGCTGGCCTCCCTGGGCGTGGAGACGGGGGAGAATGGCCGTCCCGCCTTCCGCACCAATCTGGAGAACGTGTACGCCGCCGGGGATGTCCGCCGGGGTCCGGCCACGGTGGTGGAGGGCATTGCCGACGCGGCGGCCTTTGCGGAGCTCACTGCCGGCGCGAGGCGGGAGCCCTCCATTCCTGGCTGCGCCCAAGTGAGCCGGGGGGAGGCCCTGGCCAGAAAGGGCGTTCTCTGCCTGTCCGCCAAGCGGGAGGGGGAGCGGTGCCTCCAGTGCGGCGTGGTGTGCGAGACCTGCGCCGGTGTGTGCCCCAACCGGGCCAACGTGGTCATCCCGCTGCCCGATGGCCGCCGCCAGATCCTCCACGTGGACCGCATGTGCAACGAGTGCGGCAACTGCCAGTCCTTCTGCCCCTACGACAGCGCCCCCTACCGGGATAAGCTCACCCTGTTCCACGACAGAGCCGGCTTTGACGAGAGCGGAGACAACCAGGGCTTCCTTCCCCTGGGCGGCAGCCGGGTTCTGGTGCGGCTGAACGGACGGGTGGAGGAGGCTGACCTGGATTCCGCCAACGATCTGCCCGCTGACGTGGAGACGCTTATCTATACGGTGCTCAGCCAGTACCGCTATCTGCTGTAAGGTAAATTCCCTATACAGATGCTCCGCGGAAAAGGGTCCCGGCCTCAGAGGAGAGGCCGGGACCCTTTTGGCTTGTTTTTTCGGGAGCGCCGGGGTTACACGTTGGTGAGGACGTACTTCAGCACGAACAGCACGGCGATGATATAAACCAGCAGGGGCACGTCCTTGGCCTTGCCCCGGGCCAGCTTGATGATGCTGTAGCTGATGAAGCCGAAGCCGATGCCGTCGGAGATGGAGTAGGCGAAGGGCATCATGGAGATGGTGAGGAAGGCCGGGATGGCGCACTCCAGATCGTTCCAGTCGATGCTCACCGCGCCCTTCATCATCAGCACGCCCACGATAATCAGCGCGGGGGCGGTGGCGGCGGAGGGGATGATGCCGGCAATGGGGGCCAGCAGGATGGACACCACGAACAGCACGCCCACCACCAGGGAGCTCAGGCCCGTGCGGGCGCCCTCGGAGATGCCGGTGGAGGACTCCACGAAGGTGGTGACGGTGGAGGTGCCCAGGCAGGCGCCGCAGCAGGTGGCGATGGCGTCGGCGATAAGGGCCCGGTCACCGCCGGGGAGGTTGCCGTGCCTGTCGGTCATGCCCGCGTTGGTGGCGGTGCCGATGAGGGTGCCCACGGTGTCGAAGCAGTCCACCAGGGCGAAGCTGATAACAGCGGTCAGCAGGGGCAGGAGGCCCTTCTCCATCACGCCGCCGATGTTCAATTTCATGAACAGGGGGGCCAGGGTGACGCCCTCCATGGTGACGGCCTCGGGGAAGGAGGTCAGGCCCATGGGGAAGGCGATGACGGTGGTGACCAGGATGCCGATGACAATGGCGCCCTTGACCTTGTAGCACATGAGGATGGCGATGACCAGCAGGCCGATGAGGGTGAGGATACCATCCTTGTTGCCGGCGAAGTTGAGAGCCGGCACGCCGGAGCCGAAGGCGATCAGCTTCACGTTCAGCAGGCCGATGAAGGCGATGAACAGGCCGATGCCGGCGGAGATGGCGCTCTTGAGGAAGGCGGGGATGGAGGCGATGATCTTGCTGCGCAGGGGGCTCACGGCGATAATCAGGAACAGGACGCCGCTGAGCAGCACGATGGCCAGGGCCTCCTGCCAGGTGTAGCCCATGCCCAGGCAGACCGTGTAGGTGAAGAAGGCGTTGAGGCCCATGCCGGGGGCCTGGGCGAAGGGGGCGTTGGCCAGCAGGGCCGTGAGCACGCAGCCGATGGCGGCGGCGGCGCAGGTGGCCACCAGCACGGGCACCCACAGCTCGCCGGGCATGGCGGGGTAGAAGGCCGGATCGCTGGTGCCGGCGTTCAGGTTGACGCAGAGCATGTTGGGGTTGACGAAGATGATGTAGGCCATGGCAAAGAACGTGGTAATGCCGCCTACGATCTCGGTGCGGATGCTGCTGCCCCGCTCGGAGATCTTAAAGAATTTGTCCATGTTTCTCCTCCTCTTTACAAAAACACCCACAGGAGCGGGGTTGCTCCTGTCTTGCATGGGCCTATTTTACACCATTTTGTCCAAAAAGAAAAGCCCCAGCATAAAATCAGAAAAATTTTTGTGCAAGCTAACGATTTTTCAGGGGGAGACTTTGGCAAATTTTTCCCTTTACAGCCATATTCCCTAAAATAGTGCTTCTCAAGGGAGAAAAAGTGTGGTATGGTAGGATCTTGAAGCCGTCAAGGGCGGAAAAGGAGGACGGAGCATGGACAACGCCGTGGATACCGGTACAATTTTGGAGGATGTTGCCTCCGGGGACGCGGCCTCCCTGGTGGGGGGATGGATGAAGGCCAGCTGGGGCATGCTGAGCGTGGAGAAGATCCTCTGGACGGCGTTGCTGCTGGCGGTTTGCCTGGTGCTGGTCCGGCTGACGATGGGGCTGGTACGGCGGCTGCTGGAGCGGTCCTCCCTGGAGGAGCGGACCAGCCGGTATGTCCAGCGGGGTCTTCGGGCGCTGCTGTACGTGCTGACGGCCCTGGTGACAGCGGGCAGCCTGGGTGTGGACGTGTCCAGCCTCATTGCCCTGGTGGGCGTATTCGGCCTGGCGGTGTCCCTGGCGGTGCAGGACGTGCTCTCCAATCTGGCCGGCGGCATGGTACTGCTCTTCTCCAAGCCCTTTACCCTGGGCGACTATGTGTCCACGGAGGACGGCGAGGGTACGGTGGAGGAGATCACCCTGACCCACACCAAGCTGGACACCGTGGACGGCCAGCGGGTGATGCTGCCCAACAGCCGGCTGGTGGCGGGGAAGATCGTCAACTACTCCGTCCGGGGGGTCCGCCGGGCGGATCTGGCCGTGTCCGCCTCCTACGGCGACAGCGCCGGGGCGGTGCGGGCCTCCTGTCTGAAGGCCCTGAGCCGGGTGCCCGGCATTCTGACGGACCCGCCGCCCCAGGTGGTGGTGTTCTCCTACGGCGACAGCGCGGTGTGCTACCGGGTGCGCTTCTGGTCTCCGGCGGAGAGCTTCTGGGACGCCCACAACGCCGCCATGGAGGAGCTGCGCACCTGCTTCGGGGAGGACGGAATCACCATGACCTACAACCACCTGAACGTCCATCTGGTGGATGACAAAAACACAAAAGAAAAGTGAGTACAAGCAATTTATGTTGGAGTTCAAACCCATTCAAGTGAGGAGCGCGGCCCGGCTGCGCAAATACTACAGCCAATGCACCTACCGTCTGTGCGAATACTCCGCGGGAACAAAGCTCATGTGGCGGCAGCACTGGCATCCCGAGTACGCGGAGACCAACGGGTGTTTGGTGGTGGTCAACCACAGCAGCCACTTCGGGTACATGTTTGACTACCCGGTGCCCCTGCCCGGGGAGGGGGACGTTGACGCGGCCCTGGACGAGATCGACGCCTGGTGCATGGAGAAGGGCACGGTCCCCCGGTTCGGCGTGGTGCCGGCGGAGGAGCGGGAGCACCTGATGGACCGCTATCCCTATACGGTGGTGGACAATGACCGGCTCTGGCAGGATTATCTCTACCGGGCGGAGGATCTGAGCGCCTTTGCCGGGCGGCGCTACTCCGGCCAGCGCAACCACATCAACAAGTTCCGCAAGCTCTACCCCGACGCGGTTTACCGGGAGCTGACCGAGGCGGACGGGGAGGCTGTGGAGGCCTTCTGGGAGGAGTTCCACCAGGTGTTCAACAAGGAGGACGCCCAGGCGAAAAAGGAGCTGTGCTATGCCCGGAAGCTGATGCGGCAGGTGGGCAAGCGGTGGGTGCTGGCCGGGTGCGTGGAGCTGGAGGGCCGGCTGCTGGCCATCTCCCTGGGGGAAATCTGCGGCGGCACCCTGATCTGTCACATTGAGAAGGGCCTGCCCCAGTACGAGGGGGTGTATCCCTTCATGGTCCAGTCCTTTGCCGCCGCCCACAGCCAGGGCCTGCGGTGGATCAACCGGGAGGACGACGCGGGGGACCGCGGCCTGCGCACCAGCAAATTGCAGTACCTGCCCGCCGACATGGGGGCCAAGATCCGCGTCCAGGCCCGCAATGAGCTGACCTTTCTGGAGGAGATCCCCGTCCTGCGCAGCGAGCGGCTGACCCTGGAGCCCCTGCGGGAGGAGGACCGGGCGGCCTATAACCGCCTGTGCCTGGACGATGAGCGCAACCGCTGGTGGGGCTACGACTACCGGGAGGATCTGGAGGGGGAGCTGACGGAGGACTACTTCCTGGAGGTGGCTCGCCGGGATTTTGCGGCCCGTCTGGCGGTGAACTTTGCGGTGCGCCTGGATGGGGCGCTCATCGGGGAGGCGGTGCTCTACCGGTTCGACTACAAGGGGGCCGCGGAGCTGGGCTGCCGCATCCTGCCGGAGTTCGCCGGAAACGGGTACGGACGGGAGGCCTTCCGCCGGGCGGCGGAGTGGAGCCTGTACGAGCTGGGCCTGAGCCGGCTGCGGGGGAAATGCTTCCACGAGAACGAGGCCTCCCGGCGGATGCTGGAGTCATGTATGCGTCCGGCCGGGGAGGACGAGACCTTCCTGCACTTTGAGAAGGTTGTGTGATCCGTCTGCGGGGGCGGTGCTGCCGTCCCCGCGAAATTTTTCTGAAAAATTTGGTTTTACCGCTTGACATTGGGGTGGTGTTTTAGTATAATAACCCTTGCCGTTCAGGAAACAGCCTTGGGAGCATAGCTCAGCTGGTTAGAGCACCTGCCTTACAAGCAGGGGGTCACTGGTTCGAGTCCAGTTGTTCCCACCACTTTAACAGGCATTGTTTCCGGCGGGAGAGATGGCCCAGTAGTTCAGTTGGTTAGAACGCCAGCCTGTCACGCTGGAGGTCGACGGTTCGAGCCCGTTCTGGGTCGCCATTTTTCGGGTGCATACCCGATATGCCTCTGTAGCTCAGTTGGTAGAGCAGCGGACTGAAAATCCGCGTGTCGTTGGTTCAATTCCGACCGGAGGCACCAATGATGTGCAGCTGGAATATCCGGCGGGCTGTACGCAGTACGGCTTGTTACGTTGGAGGCTACACATCTATGCGGGCGTAGCTCATCTGGTAGAGCGCCACCTTGCCAAGGTGGAGGTAGCGGGTTCGAGCCCCGTCGCCCGCTCCACAAAGGATGTCAGGAGCAAGGTCCTTTGCTCCTGATTCCCATATGGCGACATAGCCAAGTGGTAAGGCAAGGGTCTGCAAAACCCTGATTCCCCGGTTCAAATCCGGGTGTCGCCTCCATAGAAAGTCCTTAGAGCCGCAAGGTTCTGAGGACTTTTTTCTATGCTTTTCACCAGTGGTTTCCCTTACATTTTCCATCCGATCCGCATTTTCCTTTTTCATCTGTTTAGTAATATGACCGTAGATATCCAGAGTAATGTTTTTGCTGGCTTGCGCCCTCGTGACGTTGGTATTTCCTTGCCATATAATAACACCCCCTGATGTAGTCCTATTTTCCTACATCAGGGGGTCTTTTGTCTATTGTCCGGTTTTACCGGTTCGGTCCACTTCCATCCGGCGGGCTGGTTTTTATGCTTCTTTTGGGGGAAAAGGGGCGCTTACGCATCCTCGCCGGGGCTCAGGGTCTCCGCCTGCCCGTCCAGGATGCTGGGCACGGGGATGAGCTCGCCCAGATCCACGCTGGGCATCTCCATCTCCTCGGGCTCCTCCTGGCTGGGGACAATGGCCTCAGCCATGGTCCGGTAGGCACCCAGACCCGCGCCGGCGGGAATCAGCTTGCCGATGATAACATTCTCCTTCAGGCCCACCAGATGGTCCACCTTGCCCTTGATGGCCGCCTCGGTGAGGACCTTGGTGGTCTCCTGGAAGGAGGCGGCGGAGAGGAAGGAGT
>ERZ779637.729-NODE-729-length-18754-cov-26.434729_pt1 | contig 18754 bp, 19 predicted proteins | sample MGYA00514196_ERZ779637 | MGnify/ENA primary metagenome ERZ779637 (study PRJEB29562, sample SAMEA4376700) | mouse gut metagenome | isolation source: Cecum | study: EMG produced TPA metagenomics assembly of the A DSS colitis mouse model was used to assess the...
TCTCCAGCAATGCGGGAATGAACTTCTTGTCCCCGACAATGAGGATGAGATGGCGGCGGAGGTATTTTACAGCATCTTAAACCGGAAGACCAGCGTGGTAAAGCCCTTGAGCGTGCGTGTCAACGAGGTCATCGGGCAGTACATCAATGCGGGCAGACGGGATGAGATCGGCAGTATCCCTGCTATGGAATTTATCGCGCCTGAGACCATCGACTATACCCACGGCAACTATGTCATCATGGACGGCACCTACCACACCTACCTCTTAGTGCCCTCCGGGGGCTACCGCCCGCAGGTGTGCGCTGGCTGGATCTCCCTCCTTGTCAACGCAGGCGAAGGGATTGATGTAGATATTTTCTTTGACCGCCAGCCCAAGGACCGCATCCAGCAGAAGCTCGGACAGCAGCTAAGGATCAACCGCTCCAAGATCAAGGACACCTCCGACACCAACTCGGACTTTGACGATCTGGACAGCGCCATCCGCTCCGGCTACTTTTTGAAAGAAGGGCTTGCAAACAACGAGGATTTCTATTACATGAACATCCTCATCACCATTACGGCGGACAGCCTTGAGGAACTGGAGTGGCGCACCAATGAAATGAAAAAGCTGATGCTCTCCCAGGACATGGAGGCGGTCTCCTGCCACTTCAGGGAGGAACAGGCGCTGCTCTCCGCCCTGCCGCTGGTATCGCTGGAGAAAAAACTGTTTGAGCGCTCCAAGCGCAACATCCTGACAGGCAGCGTGGCAAGCTGTTATCCCTTTACCTCCTTTGAGATGTGTGACGACAATGGCATCCTTCTGGGGGTAAACAAGCACAACAACTCCCTGATCATCGTGGATATATTTAACTCCCGCGTCTACAAGAACGCAAACATGGCAATCCTCGGCACCTCCGGCGCGGGCAAGACCTTTACCATGCAGCTCATGGCGCTGCGGATGCGCCGCAGGAACATACAGGTATTCATCATCGCACCCTTAAAAGGACATGAGTTTCACCGCGCCTGCAGCAACATCGGCGGGGAGTTCATCCAGATTTCCCCCGCCTCCAGAAACTGCATCAACATCATGGAGATCAGGAAGGTGGATTCCTCCGCCAATGACATCCTGGACGGCCCGCAGACGGAAAAATCGGAACTGGCGGCAAAAATACAGCGGCTCCATATCTTCTTTTCCCTGCTGATCCCGGACATGACGCATGAGGAACGGCAGCTTTTGGATGAAGCGTTGATACAGACCTATAACCAAATGGGCATCACCCACAACAACGAGAGCCTGCCTGATCCGGACTGCCCGGAACACTATCGGGAAATGCCGGTGCTGGAGGATGTCTTCAACATCCTGAAGGGGAACCCTGACACCAAGCGCCTTGCGAACATTATGAACCGTCTGGTGCATGGCTCCGCCTCCACCTTCAACCAGCAGACGAATGTAAACCTGGACAATAAATACACGGTGCTGGATATTTCCGAGCTGACCGGCGACCTGCTGACAGTGGGCATGTTCGTGGCGCTGGACTATGTGTGGGACAAGGCGAAAGAAGACCGTACCGTGGAAAAAGCCATCTTCATTGACGAGACATGGCAGCTCATCGGCGCGGCGTCCAACCGCCTTGCGGCAGAGTTCGTGCTGGAGATCTTCAAGATCATCCGTGGGTACGGCGGCTCCGCCATCTGCGCCACACAGGACTTAAACGACTTCTTTGCGCTGGAGGACGGCAAATACGGCAAGGGCATCATCAATAATTCCAAGACCAAGATTGTCCTGAACCTTGAGGACGAGGAGGCCATGCGCGTGCAGTCTATCCTGCACCTGTCCGAAGCGGAAACAATGGCGGTCACCCACTTTGAGCGGGGCAACGGCTTAATCTCCACCAACAACAATAACGTCACCGTGGAGTTTAAGGCATCGGAACTGGAGAAGGAACTGATAACCACGGACCGCAATGAGCTGAAAAAGCTGCTGGAAAAGGAAAGGCAGCGCAGGCAGATGGGCGAAGCAGTCTAATGCGTACACTTTACATACGGTTTACGCAAAGAGGACGCATGACTACTGACAGCAGGCTGGTATAAGTATGCTTTAAGTATGATTTACGCAAAGACTGTCTGTTTCCTGCCTCATCCGCCGTTTTGTAAGTACGGTTTATGTAAAGATTACTTACAGTTTCTTCCTATTATAATACAACCATTACCTGCGGCGGAAACCATGATGCCGCAGGAACAAAGGAGGCTGTCCCATGCAGCACAGAAACCAACAGCAGGAAAGCCACCTGCCGGAGATCATCCGGCTGCTTTCCACATACCGCGCCCTCAGCCGCTTGCAGCTTGAGGCGCTTTACCCGGAACTACCGCAGCAGAAGCTGCTCCTGCTCCTTAAAAAGCTGGAAAAGACCGGGCGGCTTATCCTGATGCTGGAAAGGGATCTTGTCCTGCACACCGGAGACAGTGTTCCAAACCCTTCCACCCTTGCCGCCTTCTGGGTGCTTTTAGACTTCCGGGAGGACATTACCTACCATACGGCCAGTGATTTTCCGGTAGCACTGACCTTTTACACCCAGTCGGATGCCTATGATGTCATCCACATACCGGAGGAAAAAGAGATGCTTATGAACCATGCGCTTTCCGCATACAAGGAGGATTCGCCCCGCCGCATAGCCGTCGTGGATGACGCGGGGCAGATACCGCTCCTTGACTTTCCCGGCATTGCCGCTTTCTGTACGGTCACGCCTGACGGAAAGGTGCAGTATTACAGAAAACAAGGAGTTACAGATACTTAATGGACCGAAACACTTTATCATCCCGCCTTGCGCGGATCGGGGATGAACTCCCCCGGCTGTCAAACACCTTAAATGCCATGGCAGCCAACACCGGCAGTTACGGAAAAAACTATGAGGAGCTGAGTCTGGATGCCGCCAGACGCGCGGAACGGATTGCCTGTTCCCTGCGCAACCTCATCTATGCCGCAGACCTTGTGCCGAAACCCGTCCTCATGGATGCGGCAGCCAAAATACACGGCATTTCCATAAAGCATACGCAGGACTGCGTGGAGATCACCCTGCCCGGCCTGATGCCAAAGCGGAACAAACGGGTCAATACCACTTTCCTGACCGATCCGCTATATGCGATGCTTGAGGCTTACACAAAAGAACATGACCTCCCGCACTTTAAGGAATGTGTGGTCTGCTTCTCCCATGTGTTCGACAAAACCCTTTCCGACAGGAGGGTGAGGGACTACGACAACCTTGAATGCAAGCAGCTCTTAGATACCGTGGCAGGCTTCCTGATGACCGATGACAGCGGGCTGTTCTGCGACGCCTACCACACCACGGATTTTGGGGAGCGGGACTGCACCATCCTCGCCGTCATGGAAAAAAGCTGCTTCCCCGGATGGCTGAAAGAGCGGGAGGACAGGGAAAAAAGCATATCGGATTTTTAGGCGTTTTTTCAGAATAAAATCCGACTACGGTAAAATTTCCGCCGGACCGCCTGTTTACAGGCAGAAAATCAGCCGCCCGCCTGCCCGGTTTTACCGGAGATGCAGGCATGTACGGTAAAAATGTGGAAAGGAGGCTCACCGATGGATACTTCGACCAGCGCATACCGGCTGATGGAACTTATTGCCATTTCCGGGGAGTGCAGCCCCCGCGTGCTGGCGCATCTGCACCTGAGTACCAGCTATGGGGAAAAGCTCATCACCCGGCTCAAGAAAGAGGGCTGTATCAAAGTCCACTATAAGGACGGGCTGCGAGGATACAGGCTGACAGGCAGGGGAAAAAAGCTCCTTCTGGCAGAAAACCCTTCCCGCTTCTCCTTTTACCTCTCCGGCAGCTCCGACACCAACCGCCCCCGCAGCGACTTCCCACGGAGGCACAGGCTCCAGCAGGCATCCATTGCCTATGCCATGCTTCAGGATGCCGGCGTGGAAATATACCGGGACCAGAAGGCGCCATTGTTCCAGCCGGGAACCGAACAGAAGGCGCCCTGCAGTATGACGCTGCCCGCCTTTTACCATTCCCGCGAGGTCAAGGAACTTGGGGCGGAGACCGTAAAGATCAACAATTCCAGAACCACCGGCATCCTGCTCGCCCCGGAGTGTATCTACGCCGTTTTCTGCACAGGCGGCGCACTGATGAAATGGGAATACCGGACGGAACTGAAGGTAAAGGCACTGCTCTCCTACCATGCCAGCCGGGGAATCCTCTCCGATATGGACAACGGCTCCCATTACCACCCGGATACCCCCATCAAGGCGCTCATTATCGGGGAAGGCATGGACACGGCGCTGAAACTCATGGAAAGCACGGGCGGTTTCCAGAAAAGTTACTTTTATCTGGATTCCAGCTTCGACTATTTCCACTACATACCGGATGACGCCGCCGGAATCACCATGCTCCGGCTGCTCTGCTCCCCTGCCCTGCAAAAAGCGCTGCGGGACCTGCTCCTGTCCGACCTGCAGGCGCCCTGCCCCGATTACGGGCTGGAACATGACGCCGTATCGGACGGGCTGCCGGTGCTGCTCGCCTTTGACTTTGACATGCTGCGGCTCTCAAGGTTCCGCACCGCCCTGTCCTTCCACGGGCTTACGGGCAGCCTGATCTGCTTTGACTTCCAGAAACCGGTGCTGCAGCAATACTTCGGGGAGGCAGTAACCATTGACACCATAGACTTAGAAAAATTTGAAGGGAGGTTCCTACAGTGAAACTGACAGAAAACAGAAAGAAACAACTGACGCTGCTCGTTGCCCTGCCCGCGCTGCTTCTGGCGCTTGGCTACGCAGGCGGCTATGTATCCCAGTTCATCATCAACTACCGGATCTGGACTTCATCCGGAGGGACGCCGGGGAGCGGCACTTCTCCCGCATTTCCCGACAGTTCACTTGGCGCCTGTTTCCGGACGCTGACCGTATTCCCATACAGCCTGTACGGAATTGCCCTCTGCACCGGCATCCTCGGACTGTTGATTTTCATGGTAATGCGGATGGGGTTTGGCAGAAAAGGCACCTACGACAAGGAACGGAACCTGACCTACTCGGATCAGGGAACCTACGGCACCTCCGGATTTATGACGGATACGGAGATACGCGGGGTGCTGGAGGTGGTTTCCGACATTGCAGGGAACCGGGGCGTCATCTTGGGAAAGCTGTACGGAAAAGCAGTCTGCCTGCCAGAAAAGACGCGGATGAACCGCAACGTGGCAGTCTTTGGCGCCAGCGGCAGCATGAAAAGCCGCGCCTATGCGAGAAATGTGGTGTTCCAGTGCGTCAAGCGCGGGGAAAGCCTCATCATCACCGATCCGAAATCAGAGCTTTACGCGGATATGTGCCTCTACCTTGAGGAAAACGGCTATACCGTACGGGTATTCAACCTCATCAACCCCGAAAATTCCGACAGCTGGAACTGCCTTGCGGAGATTGAAGGACAGGAGATCATGGCGCAGCTTTTTTCCGATGTCATAATCAAAAACACCGGCTCCCCGAAAGGCGACCATTTCTGGGACAATTCGGAGATGAACCTGTTAAAAGCCCTTGTGCTGTATGTGGACCAGGGATTCCCGCCGGAGGGAAAGAACATCGGACAGGTCTATAAGCTGCTGACCATGAACTCCGAGAAGGAGCTTAACAGCCTCTTTGACCTGCTCCCGGTCACCCACCCGGCAAAGGCGCCCTATAACATCTTCAAGCAGGCGTCCGACACGGTGCGCAGCGGCGTCATCATCGGGCTTGGCACAAGGCTGCAGGTATTCCAGAACAAACTGATCCGGCAGATTACCAGCTACAACGAGATAAGCCTGACGCAGCCGGGCTATGAGAAGTGCGCCTATTTCTGCATTACCTCGGATCAGGATTCCACCTTTGACTTCCTCTCCTCCCTGTTCATGTCCTTCGTGTTCATCAAGCTGGTGAGATATGCGGACAAATACGGGGACGGCGGGAAGCTGCCCGTTCCGGTACACATCCTTGCAGACGAGCTTGCCAACGGCGGCTGTACCATTGCCGACCTTACCAAGAAGATCAGCACCATCCGCTCCAGACGACTATCCATAAGCTGCATCTTCCAGAACCTGCCCCAGATGCAGAACCGCTACCCGTTAAACCAGTGGCAGGAGATCATCGGCAACTGCGATACGCAGCTTTTCCTTGGATGCACGGATGAGCTGACAGCCGAATTTATCAGCAACCGCACCGGGGAGGTCAGCGTGGCAGTATCCAGCCAGGCAAAGCAGCTCAATACCTGGCGGGTATCCGACTATACGCCGGAGTATAGGGAAACCCACTCTGTCGGGAAGCGGAAACTGATGACAGCTGATGAGGTGCTACGCCTCCCGCTGGATGAAGCACTGATTATCCTGCGGGGGCAGAAGGTGCTGAAGGTAGGGAAATTTGACTATACCCTCCACCCTGAGAGCGGCAAATTAAGGGAATGCCGCGCCAGCGACCATGTTCCTGCATGGCGCAGGCTGCCTGAGACAGAAGAACCGGACTTCTCAAGGCTGATGACGCCGAAACCAAAACCGAAGGCGCCCAGAAAGAAACCGTCCCCGGAAAAGCCCGCTTCAGGGAATCCTTATCCGGAAACACCGGACATTCCTCCCGCAGCTCCTACCCACAATGAGGACTGCAAAATTGTAATGACGGACAAAAAATCCATCATGTCCTGAAGTGATCCACCTGCCGTTTTGCCGGCAGCAATAAATATAAAGGAGAATAAACTATGCCCAGAAAAGCAAAAACTGAAGAAACTGTTGTAACTGAAGAAAACATCCTCCATGAAAATGACATGGAAACGGAAAATGTACCTGATACGGAGGGAACCGGAATGGATGAGGAAAGCTCCGATACCCTGAGCGTGGATGCGGGTACAGACTTTTCCGCTGCTGAAGAAAGCGCAGAGACTTCCACACCGGCAGAACCTCCTTCCACGGATGAAGAATCCGCAGGGGGAGACACCAGTATGGAGGAAATCCTTCCGGAAGAAACTGCCGTTCCTGATGAGCCGGTCAGAAAAGAGACCATTCCCGATGGGGAGGACACAGATCCTGCGGCGGAAACTGCAGGCCCGCCTGAAACACCATCCGCCAAACCCGCATCCAAGCCTGCCAGAAAGAGGACAAAAGCCTCGGCAGCAAAGGCGGAAACACCGGATGCACCTGCGCCCGTAAAGAAAACCGCTCCGTCTTCCATCCTTACCCTGAGCGCCGATGCGGAAGTGGAAACTCCCGAAAGCCGGGAAGACACCATCTGGCATGAGCTGCAGAACGCTTACCGTACCCGGAAGATCCTGACCGGAACTTTAGGCGGCATTGAGAAGATGGAGGGCGGCGGCACCATTGCCGTTGTCTATTACAAGGAGATGCGTGTTGTGATCCCCCTTGCTGAGATGATGATCAACCTTGTGGAAGATGCGGCGCACGATTATGGCGAACTGGTGCAGCGCCAGAACAAGATACTGGGAAACATGCTCGGATGTGAGATTGACTTCATTATTAAGGGGCTTGACAATGCCAGCCGCAGCGTGGTAGCGAGCCGGAAGGATGCCATGTATAAAAAACGGCAGATTTTCTATCTCCCGGATGCCAATGGAAACTCCCACGTATGCGAAGACCGCATCGTGCAGGCAAGAGTCATTGCCGTCGCGGAAAAGGTGGTCCGCGTGGAGATTTTCGGTACGGAATGTTCCATCCTCGCCCGCGACCTGTCATGGGACTGGATGGGCGATGCCACCGAACGCTTCCATGTGGGCGAACAGATCCTTGTCCGCATCCTGAGCGTCAAGCTCCATTCCCTCGAAGACATCTCGGTAAAGGCAGATGTCAAGAGCGTAAACGGCAACACCAGCAAGGAAAATTTAAGCAAGTGCAAGATTCAGGGCAAATATGCCGGAACGGTCACGGACATCCATAAAGGCACTGTTTTCGTCCGCCTCCATATCGGCGTCAACGCAGTCGCCCATAGCTGCTACGATAACCGCCTTCCTGGAAAGAAGGATGAAGTGAGCTTCGTGGTAACGCGAATTGATTCGGACCGGAATGTGGCGGTGGGATTGATTTCGCGGATTATTAAGCAGAATATTTAAAAATTAAGCCCTCCTATTTGTATTTTTTCTCATTTTACCATTTTATAGTTGACATTTTTTATTTTTTGTCCTATTCTATATGTGAGATAACAAAATAGGAGGGACTTACATTGTTAAAAGATTTTAACTTTATTCCTACTAAAGAAATAATTTCTATTATTGACGGTGTATCGGCCGGTCTCGGTGATGATACTAAACAAATTTTGCAAAAAGAAAATATAGATATAAGATATTCTAACAGCAAAAAGGATCTCAAATGGGATTTACTTCATCGAAATATACGTCAAAATTTAGTTGGCAGTCATATTATGGCCGAGTTTGCCAAAGTACCTGGTTGGAAAATTCTCCCTTTATTTGATACTGTTGAAGGCAATCTCTATTTGCTTATGAAAGAATACCGTTTTAACAATATTCTTAAAACACGTAATAAGCGTACTAAGGATCATTATATGGAGGAGTTAGTAAAAACCTTCAATATGGGTATAGAAGATTTCCAACAAATTTCTTTTGTTGAAAATGATACTCTGCCGGTGGAAGTGAGTAAAGTAATTTCCAGTATTCTTTCTGATATAAGTTTAGAAAAAGATTTAATAAAACGCTTTGCCGTAATTTTATTTGATGATCTCAACGACGAATTGGTTTCTATTCGTTGTTGTATATTAGACAGCAATTTTAATATAGTACACCAAGAGAACTGGAGTCAATATATTAAACATAATGATTCAATTATTACCGAAAAGGTTGAACCAGAAGAATCGCTTCCTTCTATGCTTTCAAACTTGGACTTAACAGAAAAAGCGAAAAGAAAAATTGGGCAGAGCGAAAAGAATGCAGAAAAGAAGTCTGCTGATAACGACAAAAAGCAAAGCCACAATAATTAAGTCAAGGGAGTAAACCTATGAATAAAATTATCGACTTTCAAAAAGTCATACCGGACAGGCAATTCAATGGTAGCCGCTTGGAAATGGCAAGAGTATACCGTGGTATTGGCGCAAAAGAGCTTGCTGAAAATATAGGTGTTAATCGTCAAACAATTTCTATGTATGAAAACAACAAACTGACTAACCCCGAAATTGCTACACTCCAAAAAATTAGCAACGAATTACATTTTCCTGTTAAGTTTTTTTTAGAAAACTGTCCCATTGAAATTAAAGATAGTCCTACTTATTTTCGTTCTTTATTAACCACAGGTAAACGCTATCATAAAGAGCAAGAGGCTAAATTACAGTTAATTAAAATTATATATGAGTATTTGAGTGAATACCTCACTTTTCAGCCCACAAATTTACCCGTTATTGATAAAGATGCCGACATTGAAGATATTGCTTCTGCCCTTCGGGACTGTTGGGGACTAGGTCGTAAACCCATTGATAATCTGGTATATAAAGTGGAGTCTAACGGTCTTATTGTTATTGATTTTGATTCATCATCTGGAGATGTAGACGCATTTAGCCACAAGGTCTATACAAATAATAGAGAAACTTTTTTGGTTGGATACTCCAGAAATAAATGTACTGCAGCAAGAATCCATTTTGATATAGCACATGAACTAGGACACATTTTATTACATGATTGGGATCAAAGTATTGAAAATATTGAAAAAGAAGATTTTAAGGAATTAGAGCAGGAAGCACATAGTTTTGCTTCTGCTTTTCTACTTCCCAGAGATGAATTTATTGCCGATATAGGAAAATATGCAGGTAATTTAGCTTACTATGTTGAAATGAAAAAGCGCTGGAAGGTTTCTATCTCTGCTATGATACGACGCTCATTTAATCTTGGTCTCATCAGCAGCGATGAATATCAGCGCTTAATGCGTAACATGCAAAAACAGGGTATAAAAAAAATTGAACCATTAGATGATAAATTGGTCACTGCTAAACCCTCCCTTTTGCGTGAAGCTGTCAATATTCTTTTAAACCAGAATGTTGTAACCCCAAATGAGTTCTTAGACGAACTATCATCCGACTATGGTCTCACCATTTATCCTGATGAGCTGGAAAATCTATTAGGCTTGAAAAAAGGCACTTTTGATACACAAGCTCCTCCTCCGAAAGTGAATTTAGAATTAAAGAAGTGATTGTATCATCTCCCTTTGTATCTGAAAGGGTAAGAGCAGGTAAACTTGATTTTGCCCGCTCTTGCTCTTTCTTAATGCTTATTGAAAAATTTAATAATTTTTTCAATATCTGCCTGACTACAATAGCTTTCTTTTGTGTTGGGTTCGTAGATCCCTTCACTTATTGCCTCACCTATATAGTTTTTGGCGTATTCATATCCAGGTATATGAATACGCTTAATGATTTCTAAAACTTCCTCTTTATTTTCAAACATATCATCACTTATAAATTGCAATAAGTCCATTAACCCATCCGGTCCACAAAAATTTTCCAAACTATCATCGCCAGGAATTGCATCTTCTGTATCGCATTCACGATCCGTATATATACAATTTGTAGCATGAACAATTCTTATTCCTTTATTATGTGTTTCAGGCACATTATTCTTTATCGGAATCAACCATTCCACCCAACCGTCTTTTGCAGATTCTATTTTCTTACCACATTTATCACATATCCAATAACTTGTATTGTTCATATTTTAAGCCTTTCCTATATCTATTTGTATTGGAGAATAAAGCAAAAGTTCTAATCTGCTTTATTCTCATCGAATAATCTTTTATCTGTTACTATAATATAACTTCTTTTTCTGTTTTACTATCATATCCACATCTGTTATCTTAATATTACTAAATTCTTTGTTGATCTTCCAAATAGATCGTCCTGCTTCACTACTAATCAATCCATATTTTTTTGCGTAAACCTTAGCCCATCCCAAGTTATAATTAAGTTTTTCTCTCAGTATCCCATTTACATCCAATTTTTGCATTACTGCCTCTAATATTTCTTTATTTGTCGCCGTACCGCCTATTGATAATAAGCAAGTCAAAGCATCCTTTACTAAAGTGTGATAACTCGGTATTTTTTTCTCCAATATATTTCCTCCATAATTTTTATTTTATTATAGCACCCTATCTCTTCTATGTTTTCATAATTTCACCTCCTCCTAAAAACCAAAAGAACATCCATATACAATCTGGATGTTCAATAATTACATAATAATCCAAATGTCTTATTATGTACCCTTATTTAATTGTCCAGATACAACTTTCTTGCAGCTATTGATAAAACCACCTCTGCAATGATAGATTAACACATTCTGTCAGCACTGTCAAGAGGTGAGTGCTAAAATGTTTATATTTACTCTGAACACTCATCAAGTGCTCAGACAAGCAATGAAAATAGACAAAAGAAAAGCCAATAGGGACAGAATCCAAAATATATACATCGGAACAATCACCAACATATGCAAAGGTTCCGACTTTTTCCTCCATAAGATTACTAATAAAACAGCAGGGGCATTTCTTTGTCCCTGCCATATTGCTACTTCGATTGCTCAATATAATCATATCCCCTCTTGGAAACAGTAAAAATTTGACCCTTATCTCCCTTCGGTTCAACCAGCCCCTTATCAACCAGTTCATCCAGTCCACCATACCATCTTACTACATTTTTTCTATCTTGTGATGTGATGAATTCTTTATTCCTTATCTGAAGATACTCACCACTAAGATCTGCTGTTTTTATGATCGTTCCATCTAAAGCCTCACAAGCGGCCTGCAAAATCTGCATTGCCTCCTCGCCTATTGACTGTTGCGCTCTCATTTCCGTAATACTTTTAATAAACTGATCTCTTTTCTGCTCCCAGCGTACATCCCTTATTGTTTCCAGCCCAAATTCGTCAATAATTGTATCCTTTAATTGACCGAGTTTTTCTTTTACATCATTCGAGTCATTATCTAATTTAAGACCTATTTTTCTTGGATTGATCGCCCCGCGTATTTCTTTGAACTCAAAACCCGGCAACAGAATGGTAGTATACTTCTTTTGCAATACCCAAGCCGCACCCATCTCATTCATACTTGCCACGCTCTCATAATAATGGTCAGATAATACCAAAATCACATGTAAATCAAACTCATTAAACTGTTTCTTCAAATAATCATATATATCCTCATCAAGCGGAATATTATAACCCGATGCCGATGAGCAAAATACCTGACTCTCTCTCAATCCTATGTCTTCTAACAAATTTACCAATGCTGCCACATAATCTTTATCTTTTGTTGCATGGCTAATAAATATCTTGGGTTTTCTTATTGCCATTCGATTTTCCTCCAATAATTCAGTATCCTGTTCACTCTTGGGGTAGTATTTATCTATATTTTTATAAATTGCTTGTAAGCCCCCTTGCAGATCATTAAAAGATTTTTCATCCTTCCAGCTATTAAACCCTTGTTTAACTATTATCAGAATATCCCAAATAAATTGGTCATGTGTCCGATCAAATATTTCCTGCAGTTCTAACTGTACCTCTTGTTTCCACAAAGAAAACTCTGAGTCATCATATATTATATTATGAACCGGCATACTTTGCCCGCCTACGCTATGAAATCTTTTCTTTATTTGTCCCATATTTTCGATAAGTTTCATTAAATCTTGTTTCATCTATGTATTCCTCTAATCCCCCCAATAATTTTCACCTTCTTCAGAGATACTGCTAATCCCAAATAATATCTGGAGGAAATCCTGTTTTTCATTTAAAATACGGATAACCCTAACCGTATCGCCCTCAATACGGTAAAAAATATAGTCTGGTTTTACCACTAAATAATGGTAATCTGTCGGATATTCAATCAAATCCTGTAAACAAGGACCTTCATCGAGGAACATTTCCAACTGTCTGACAGTTGTTGCGATTTCCTTGGCACAAATTTTTGCACGGTCTCCTCCAAATTGTTTGGAAACATATGTTTTTATCCCTTGTAGATCATCTAATGCTTTAGGTGTATAGATTAGCTTTGGCATATTATAATCCCAGTGCAGCCTCTACTTCATCCGCTGTCAACCAACCTTTTTCTCTAGCAGACTGCTCTCCTTCCTCTAATTTTGCCAAAAGCTTTATCGTTGCCTTCAGCCTGTCTAATTCATCCACCTCTACAATGGCATAAGCACCTCTGCCATTGCGAGTAAGATATACTGGCTGATTAGTGCTTACTTCTTTTAACACTTCTGTATAATTTCGTAAATCTGATATTGGTTTTATGTTTGGCATAATCATCATCTCCTTTACTCTTATTATATGCAGTTTATCCATAAATAGCAAGAAAATTAACGTGCGAATTTACAGCCAAACGAAAAATCTATATCTCATTGTCATGTCAAATAGAGTACGCTATAATAGATTTTATCGTAATTCAATTTAAAAAGGAGATAGTAGAAATGCCACAAATATATAAATATATTGATTCTATTCCAAAACCCTTACTAAATGATTTTATACACAACAATGTTATTCCCTTTGTTGGTGCAGGTTTTTCTAAAAACGCTGATATTCCTGAAGGATTGGCTATGCCCGAATGGAATGAACTTGGAAAAAAGGTTGCCAGTGAAATACCAGATTATAAATATGAAAATAATGCACTAGTACATCGTTTATTATTTAGCTACACTTTATAGCTGTTTTGTGTTATACTCCAATTAGTACTATTGGAAGGAGTATAATCATGAATACACCAAAACCTTTGTTACTTACAACCGAACACAAGGAAAAACTCGAAAAACTTGTAAAATCCGGCATGACTCCTGCGATCATTGTACAACGCGCAAAGATATTGCTTTTAAAAGCAGATGGCCGCTCAAACGATTCCGTTGCAGAGGAACTTGGCATAAACAGGAGAACAGTTCTCCTTTGGACCCAAAAATATCGCAACCGCTCCGCCAATGAAACACTGGATGATATCTTAAGCGTTTCTGAGGGCAGAGGCCCCAAAGAGGAAATCTCCGGTGAGGCCAAAACCTGGATAATAGGTATTGCCTGCCAAAAACCGAAAGACCTTGGCTATGCAGCTGAAACATGGACGAACCCAGCATTGACCAGACATATCCGTCAACATGCTGCGGCCGCAGGTTACCAACGTCTTACAACGATTTCGGAAAGCAGTGTGTTTAAAATTCTTTCAAAAAGTAACATTAAGCCATTCCGTGTCCAGTATTACTGCGAGCGGCGTGACCCGGACTTCGACAGCAAAATGCATAATGTCCTTCTCGTGTACAAGCAGGTCTCGCTTCAGTTTGATAAGGAAGGTAACCTGATCCCGTTTGAGGGCCAGGCAACACACGTCCTTTCCTATGATGAAAAACCCGGGATCCAGGCCATCGCAACAACCGGGGAGGATCTCCTGCCTAATGAGGGCCATGGCACCATAAAGCGTGATTATGAGTATAAGCGGCTTGGTACAGTATCGCTGCTTGCGGGAATAGACCTACAGACAGGTGAAGCGGTTCCCCTAGTAAGTGATACGCATAACAGCAGAGATTATATCGCTTTTCTTGAGAATTTGAATAACAAATATCCCAAGGAAGATAAGATCCGCCTTATCCTCGATAATTTAAAGGTGCATTCATCTGCAGATGTACAGGAATATCTATCAGCCGTACCTGGCAGATTCGAGTTTGTGTTCACGCCAAAGCATGCATCATGGCTCAACCTTGTAGAAGGTTTCTTCAGTAAAATGACAAAACAGATGCTGAGAAACATACGGGTCAAAACAAAGGATGAATTAGTAGCTCGCATCTACAAATATTTTGATGAAATCAATGAAACTCCAGTGGTTTATCATTGGACGTGGAATTTAGGTGACATTGATGCATCTGAAACTGTGGTTACTGAAACATTTTCAAAAAATGTAGCTAATTAAAAAGTGTTATACTAGATACTCTTTCTTACTATGAAACACTATTTTCACGCCCAAAACTAATAGAATTACTGATGCGTGAACTTCATATTGGAAAAATACAACCGGGATCAACGTATGCTGCATTTTGTGAAGTGTTTACAAATATAGTATGCACCACTAATTTTGATTTTTTACTTGAGGATTCCTTTAGGTCTTTACAACGGCCGATTTCTGTCATCGCTACAGAAGATCGATTTTCTATTGCTTCTGAGGGAGAAACACGACTTATTAAACTACATGGAGATTTTAATCATCCAGACCGAATGGTCGTAACTGAACATGATTACGATTTATTTATTGAAAAAAATCCAATATTGGCTACATATATTTCCAATCTATTTATTACAAAAACACTGTTACTTGTTGGTTATAGCCTTGATGATTATGATTTTCGCAATTTGTGGCAAATAATCAATAATCGTTTAGGTAAAATGACTCGCCCTGCTTATTGCATTACTGTTGCTGCATCCCCTGAAAAAATTGCCCGATATCAAAGGCGAAATATTAAAATTATAAATCTTAAGGGAGAAGTCTGTAACTATAAAACTATACTCCGCGAGTTCTTTGTAGAACTTAAAGAATATATTGTAAATGAAAAGGCCAAATCCGCAATAAGCACAGATGAGAAAATAGCCGAACAATTATTACTTCCTCCTGACAGCAATCGTTTATGCTTTATTTCTTGTACCATGTCGCGTATTGCGCAGCTTAAAACCATTATATATCCCGTGTTAGAAAATGTTGGCATTACCCCCATCAGGATTGATGATATGTTAATGCCTGGAGATAATTGGATGGATATAGCCAGGATGGCCATTAGCAAATCAAATATGGCAATAGTCGATGTCTCTGATAACAGTCCAAATGTAATGTATGAATTTGGACTTATTCAAGCCGAGAAAGAACCAAATGCTATTATAGTCATAGCTGAAAAAGGAAGTCCCATTCCATTTTCCTTTATGGAAAATCGTATTTTAACGTATATACTTGATTGGGGAAACCATTCAGAAAGTGAAAACAGCTTTCAAAAAGAGTTACAAACTTTATGTTATGGCATTATATCCGATCATAAAAAATTGCATGAACCTTTTGAAGATGCAAACCGTCTATTCAGAAAAGGTGAATTTTCTCCTTGCATAATATCTGCCTTTTCAGAATTAGAAATATTGTTTCAAGAACGCCATAATATTAAGTCATCAAGAATCTCTTTTCCAGTAATGATCAAAGAGCAAGTTGACGTAGGGGCTTGTAGCCATTCGGCATATAGAGAAGTGCAAAAACAATGGGCGCTTCGCAATAAAATTATACATGGAGGATATAAAGCAAGCAGAGAAGATGCCAGAAATGCTTTGGATTTCGCACTATCTTTTAACCAAACCGACATTAAAACAGTAGAACAAAATTTATGTTAAACTGGCACAAAAATGTCTCAAACTGGCACAGCTTTGCGATTTACACGGTAAATCCCCTATGTTAAAATGAGTATCGTGAAAAATCATACACAGGCAGCCGCTCCGTATCCCATACGCAGCCCTGCCGCAGAGAAACGCAGGCAAGAAGTCCCCCCCCCCGGCTTCCCGTCTGCGTTTTCTATTATCCGGGAGGTGAACTATTGAAAAAGAAACTGAAACGGCTGCTGCTGTCCGAGAGAGGCGATTCCTCTTATATCAGCAGCTTTGTTTACATTCTGGTGGCTGTCGTCCTGATTGCCTTCATCATCAATGTGTTCCACATCATTTCCGTCAAGCAGGAAATGGACCACATGGCAGACCAGCTTGTAAAACAGATCCAGCTAAACGGCGGTACCAGCGGGGAAACGGATGCCCTCTTTTCCTTTCTCTCCGGACAACTGGATGAGGTTGAGGGACTTTCCTATCAGGTGTCCGGTCCCGGCAATACCAGCCGCATTCAGATTGGGACGCCATTTTACGTTACGGTTACGGGGCGCTGCCATCTGGGAGGCTTCTGGAAGTTCAACCTTGTGCCCATCAACGTCCGTTCACAGGGCGCGGGCGTCAGTGAACACTACTGGAAATAAGAGGGAGGAGCACCATGTTTAAGAAAACCATACGAAATGAGCGCGGGGATATGTCCTTTTTTACAATCTTCGTTATCCTGGCAATCATCATGCTGATGTCATTCGTGCTGCTGTTTGCATCCGTCAAAATTAACTGTATGAACATCCGCAATGCCGCAAAAATGGAACTGAACAATGTCAGCGCCCGCATCTATGCGGATACCTTCCATTCACAGAGGGAAGCCAACCTCGACTCGTACATGGCAGACCTACATTTAAGCTCCGCCTATCAGGATGCCCTGCGTGCAGGCTTTATCAATGGGATGGAAGAAAGGATACAGCTTTCCAATGAAGATTACAGGGTGGAGAACATCAGCCTCCAGTTCAACCAGTATTCTGACAAGATTGAGTATGTGGTGAACTGTGACGCTGTTTTTCAGATCCATATGTTCGGGGAACTGTTTCCACCGATTACACAGCATATCACACTGACCGGTTCCCATAATACGAAATACTGATAGGAAAATTGTTGACATTTTACTATCTGATGCGTATATAATGGAAACACGACGAAAGGAGTCCAATATTATGAAAAAGAACACGAACACCGACAAGAAGAAAATCGCCATTATCAGCGGATTATCCGCATTGTGCATAGCCGTCCTTGCAGGCGCCTACTTCCTGACAAGGGAGCCGGAAAGGGATTTTACTCCCGTTTCCGCAGAGAGCGCCAATGTGACGGATACCTGGGAGGAAAATTCCAACACAGATACACCCCTCCCTTCTGCCATTCCTGAGAGCACGCAGATGACGGGCACGCCTTCCGACAATACCCAGGCAGTGGTTTCCGAGGATGAAACGGGTACAACCTCCAGTCTTTCCGACAGTAGCACCAAGGATGAGGCTGGTCAGGAAAACCCGGATACGCCTCCCGAAACAAATGATGACCTTACTGATCCCGACAAGCAGCCGGAATATGAACCCTCCGTACCGCAACCCACTAAAGAACCGACGCCCTCCCCTCAGCCAAGCGCGCCTGCAGGCGGAGACAATACGGATGACAGCCACCCCGGTCAGGTTTACGATCCGGTATTCGGATGGATTGATGTGGGGGATACCCAACAGGACAATATTGACAGCGACGGTGACATCAACAAGCAGATCGGCACGATGGGCGGCAATTAAATAACAGCAGGCAGGAAAGGCATGGAAACCCCATGTCTTTTCTTTTTGCCAAAAGCCTGCAAATAAAAAGTCAAGCTAAATTTTAAAGAACATCGAAAATTTTATACAGGTTGAAAAATGGGTATTACAATTAGACCGCCAGAATATGCCGGTCTGAAAGAGTGCAGTGTGATGGTTAGTTTGACGTGGGAAGAGCGGCGAGATATTCTTTCACTCTCCCATAGTAAATGCGCAGAAACTTGTTAGCTCCCGCTGTCATGTAGACGTAATAAGGTTTGCCTTGTGCCCTTTTCTTGTCCATGAACAGATATACCGCGTCATCCGGTTTGGTCTTGATCAGTACATCCATGATCTGGAACAGGGTTTTGCGTAACGCTGGCGAACCGTGCTTAGAGGCATGTACACTTTTCTGGGAATAATCTCCGGAATCATTCACGCCTGGATCTACTCCGGCAAATGCCGTGATTGCCCCTTTGTGAGTGAAACGTGTCACATCTCCGATTTCAGCCATGAGCTGAGGACCCAGAGACGGCCCTACACCTTTCATCGCCATAACAGCCGGATATTCCGGGAGCTTAGAGGCAGTTTCATTCATAAGCGAGCGCAGCTGTTCAACAGTCTGTG
>ERZ779637.731-NODE-731-length-18710-cov-6.623104_pt1 | contig 18710 bp, 17 predicted proteins | sample MGYA00514196_ERZ779637 | MGnify/ENA primary metagenome ERZ779637 (study PRJEB29562, sample SAMEA4376700) | mouse gut metagenome | isolation source: Cecum | study: EMG produced TPA metagenomics assembly of the A DSS colitis mouse model was used to assess the...
GAAAAACTACAAAATATAATCGGCGTTTTCTTACATTTTTAATTCGGCGTTGACAGACAGATACGCCCAAGCTTGATAACTGGCAGAAATATATGGAAAATGGGGAATACTTAAGGAGCGCAGAGATCAGCGGGGAGCAGAATTATAATTTAATTGACGGTCGGAAAAACAACGGATATAAGGCTGTGCCTGCTGCAAACAATATGCCGCCGAGAAAGAAGCCGCAGGGCAGGACTTCGGTGCTGGCAAAGCTCCATAAAAAGCAGGAGGAGATCGCAAAGCGTGGCGGGAAAAAGGAGCGTCAGGCGGCGGTGGAAAAGGATGTGGAGCGGGAACGGAAATAGAAAAGGAGTATCTGGTGGTAAAAAGGAGAGTTACCAACAGTAATTACCCGGCATCTATAAAAGGTAAAACTTGAGATCCTTTTGCTCTTTATGGGCTATAACATCAATAAATTACATAGGAAGATACAAAAAGACCGGACAGGGAGTTATTTCTTTCTGGTCAAAGAGACCGCATAAACTCCAGAAAAATGGCAGTATTATTAAAGTATGCTAAAAATCAGGGGAAGTAAAACCAAAGGATACTTTCCGAATCTGTTTGCACATAGAGCGAGGGTACCGCTCAATCATCTAATTAGATGATTGAGCGGTACCCCCGTTATTACTCTAATATTGTATTTAGCATTTTTTCAATTTTATTTTTCTTTTTATCTATCTGTTTTTCTATTTCTTTTTGCTTATCCATTTCAGCATTTATCATATCTACAATTTTTTGCTGTTCAGAAAGTGATATGTCTGGTATGGGAAATTCTTGTACTTGATTCGGAAAAATATTAGTATTGTTCCCTAGTCCTTTTTTGTTTATTTCAACAAGATACTGAAAATATTGGCTTCTAAAATAGAAATATGCAAATTCAGGATTAATAATAGATTCATCAAATCTCATACGAATAATAAAATCACAAAAAATTCCTTTTATATCATCTTTTATAATAGCAACCTTCCCTATACCGCCTTCACCTGACCTCATCATAACAATATCATTTATAGCAATTTCAGTAGATACAGGAGTTTTTAATGATATATTTGAATACAAAGGTGTAAGCCATGCCCTGCACTGGTGCAGGCATAGGACAATCAGATGCAGGAATAAGATAGAAGTGTGAAGAGGATTGTGTAAACATAAAAGGGGGATGGTTGTGTCATGGGACTTGCAGCAGTAACAGGGCTTACACCAGAGGAATTAAGGGAAATGGCATCGGTTGATGTGCGGACAGTGGACATAGACACACTGACAGACTTAAGGGATATACAGATTGATACAAAAGCACCGGTGGAAAAGAAGCTGGCATCTTTTGCAAGGCAGGCAGGGAATCCATATGTGGGCAGGATCGGCGACTATGTGGTGAAGGTATGTTACCAGAAAGAGGGAGCCACCATAGATGAAAAAATGGAAGAGTACATACGCAGGCTTGCAGAAGTTTATGTATAATAGACTTGAACAAAACGTAAAAACGTGATAACATATAGTCAGGACTAAACCAGCGCAGCACCTGGCTTGAAAGGTTCTTATGCGGACCAAACATAAAAGTCAGGAGTGATGCGTGTATGAAGGAAAAGATATTCTATGCGGCCATGTACCTCCGTCTTTCAAGAGATGACGCTGCCGACAGCGGCGCAAGAGGCAGCGGGGGCAGGGCATCTGTAAAAAACGAGAGCGAAAGTATCGCAAACCAGAGGGAGCTGATCAAAGCCTATATCCGTGAACAGGAAGATATTGAGCTGTATGATATCTATGTGGATGACGGATTTTCAGGCAGCAATTTCGACAGACCGGAATTTAAGAGAATGATGTGCGACATCGAGGCTGGAAGGGTAAACTGTGTCATCGTGAAAGACCTTTCCCGTTTCGGGCGTGATTACATTGAATCCGGGAGGTATATCCAGAAGACCTTCCCGGCTCTTGGTGTACGTTTTATTGCGCTGACCGACCAGTATGACAGCTTTTCGGCAGATATAGGGGCTGGCTCCATTGTGCTGCCGGTAAAGAATTTCATCAACGATTCCTACTGCCGGGATATTTCCACGAAGGTAAAAAGCGGGCTGGAAGTGAAGCGAAGGAATGGGGAGTGCATTTCCCCTTTTGCAGTATATGGGTACAGGAAGGACGAGGAGAATAAAAACCATCTTGTGGTGGACGAATATGCAGCGGGGATTGTGAGGCAGATTTTTGAATGGAAGATTGCAGGCATGGCGGTGTCTGCCATAGCACAGAAGCTGAACGGGCTGGGAATCCTCTCCCCGAAGGAATACAAGAAATCCCTTGGGCTTAAGTATAACGGGGGATTTAAGGGAACTGGGAAGTCCCTTTGGGGGAACGCTTCCGTAAAAAGGATACTTACCAATGCAACCTATCTGGGGCACCTCCAGCAGGGAAAGTCGCAGAAAATTAATTATAAAGTAAAAAAGATTGTGGAAAAACCGAAAGAGGAATGGGTGTGTGTGGAGAATACCCATGAAGCGCTGGTTGCAGAGGACGATTTTCAGATTGTGCAGAACCTTCTTAAATCGGACAGCAGACAGGGACCGGGGATGGAGAAATCCGGATTGTTTGCAGGGCTTTTGTTCTGCGGCGACTGCAGGGAGCAGATGGTGCGCCGGGTGGTACGCTATAAAGGGAAGGAAACGGTCTACTATATCTGTTCCACAAAGAACCGGGGAGACGGGTGCAGCAGGCACAGCATAGAGGAAGAAGTGCTGAAAGACATTGTGGAAGATACGGTAAAAAGATATGCAAATGCATTTCTTGAGGGGAAACGTCTTTTTGACCGGGCAAAGGAGCAGGAGACGGGTAGCTTTTCGGAAGTTTCAGCATACGACAGGGAGCTGCGCCGGCTGAAGGCAGAGCAGGACAGATATTACAGCTTCTGTGCCGGGCTTTATGATGACCTGCGGCAGGGCATTGTCACGAAGGAGGAATTTGAGCGTCTCCATGCCGGTTTTGAAAAGAAAGCCATAGAATTGGGGGAGGCACAGAAAAAGCAGGAAGCCCTTATCAGGGATATGTTTAAAAAGGGAGTTCTTTCTGCCGGAAGGCTGAAAGCGTTCCAGGACTGTGTGGAGCTTAAGGAGATTGACCGCCATACCCTGAGTAGCCTTGTAAAGCGTATCTATGTGTATGAAAAAAAGCGAATTGAGATCGAATACTATTTCATGGATCAGTATGAAGTTATGCTGGGGATTGGCGTGAGACAGACGGAGCATGAAGCAGTCGAAGTATCAGGCAGAAATGCTGGGGAAAGGGGTGCTTAAGATGGGAAGGATTTCAAAAAGAGGCGCTTCTTTTACTCCTGTTGGGGGTAATTCTAAAGGGAGTTCCACAGGCATGGGGAATGCAGCAGGTAAAGGGCAGAAAAGATACAAGGCTGGAATCTATGCAAGGCTTTCCGTTGACGTTGAAGAAAAGAAAGAATCCATTGATATGCAGATTGGGATTGCTGAAAAATTTGTGGAAGAGTTCAATCGAAATAACAAAGAAAAGATTGATATAGTCAGTCATTACTGTGACATAGGAAAAACGGGGAGCAATTTCAACCGGGATAGTTTTAACCGTTTGATGCAGGATATCCGTCTGGGGGATATTAACTGTGTGATTGTAAAGGATTTGTCCCGATTTGGCAGAAATTATCTTGAAGTAGGCAATTACATAGAAAAGATATTTCCATTCCTAGGGGTGCGGTTCATTGCGGTATCTGACGGTTATGATACCGGGGAAGAGGGGAACGATACCCGGCAGATGGCATCAGAGATTAAAAATCTTGTCAATGATATGTACGCGAGGGATTTTTCCGTGAAGGCAAAGACGGGACTTAGGCAGCGCCGGGAAGTTGGTTCCTATGTAGGTGGAATGCCGCCTTATGGCTATTTAGCAGTTTGGGAAGGCAGGGTAAGGAAGCTGGTGCCGGACGAAAATGCTGCTGTGATTGTGGAGTATATTTATAAGGCTTTTGTGGAAAAGGAAAGCTGCACGGAAGTAGCGAACGATTTAAACCGCCGGAGAATTAATCCTCCGGCAGTTTATGCAAAAACGAAGGAAGTATACTGCCTGCCTGATATGGACTATAAAGGATGGGACAGGGGAGCCGTGGAGCGGATCATTAAAAGCAGCACTTATGCTGGACAGTTGGTGCAGGGTAAGAGTACTATAACAGCCCGTGACGAAAAAAAACGTATCCGTAAACCGGAAGAAGAATGGATTGTAAAAGAAAATGCTCATAAAGCGCTGGTAAGCAGAGAGCTTTACCGAAAAGCGCAGGAAATAAGGAGAAAGCAGCAGGAAGAAACAGCATGTCACAAACACCCGACAGAAGGGATTCCTATTGGAGAAAATGTGTTTGACCATGTGCTTTATTGTGGCGTATGTGGGAAGAAAATGACAAGGTACAGCCATGCCAAGACTTATGCGGACGGGAGGCGGGCAAGGCTTGAAGGCTATTCCTGCCTGAATGGAGGAAGCACAAAAGTAGGAACTTGCCCGCAGCCAAACCATATTTCTAAACAGGAACTGTCTGGTATACTAATATCCGTATTTCGAAATGAATTTAGCGTTTATCTGAACAAACCAGAGTGCTTTATGGAGGTTGGAAAGGAGAATATACGCATGGTTGTACTTCGGACAGAAAAGGAAATAAAGGCTGTCCGCATCAGGAAGCAGAGAATGGAGGAAGAAGAAGCAGAGGTATATATGGAATACCGGAGCAAGAAGCTTTCACAGAAAGAATATGTCCGCTTTAAAATGGCACGGGAGGATAACAGGCGGGAACTGGAAAAACAGGAAAAGGAACTGGAGGATAAGCAAAAAGAGCTGGAAAAGACAAATGAAAAGTATCTAAGGGCGGTTCGTTCCCTGCTAAAACTGAAAAAAGGAGAGGAGCTGACTACAGAACTCGTGGATGCACTTGTAGAGAAGATTTACCTTTATCCGGGGAAGCGGATTGAAGTACAGTTCCGGTATGTGAATGGAATGCTGGAAGGAGTGGTAGGGTGAATGTCATAGGAATGTACTTAAGGCTGTCGCTGGAGGATAGAAAGGATTTAAAAGAGGATGAGAGCAACAGCATATCCAGCCAGAGGCTGCTGATTAGAGAATTTATCCAGTGTAATGCAGAACTGAGGGAATATGAGGTAAAGGAATTCTGTGATGATGGCTGGTCCGGAACCAGCATGGACAGACCAGGAATGAACCAGCTCTTGGCAGAAGTAAAGAAAAATCGGATACAGTGTATTATCGTGAAAGATATGTCCCGGTTTTCGAGAGACTATATAGAAATGGGAACTTATCTGAACCAGATATTCCCGTTTATGGGAGTTCAATTTATTGCGCTGGGCGATCATTATGACAGCAGGGAGGATAATGGGAATACTATAGGTCTGGACACCGCATTCAAGACGCTTCTATATGATCTTTATAGTAAGGATATTTCGGTTAAGGTAAAAACTTCAATGGAAAGTAAATGTGCAAATGGGGAATATGCTTTTGGTGAGGCTCCTTTCGGTTATAGGAAGAGCCCTGTGGAAAAAAACAAAGTCATTATCAATAAGAAAGAAGCGGAGATTGTCAGGCATATTTTTTCTCTTGCGGCTTTGTCCAAAAGCAGTACGCAGATAGCAAGGCAGCTTAGTGAGGAGGGGATTCCCACAATCATGCAGATGCGTCACCCGAAAGCTGACAGGGGTGGGAAACCCCTTGTATGGAGTTCATCAGCAGTCAGGAATATCCTGAATAACCGTTTTTATCTCGGAGAAATGGCATATGGGAAAACAGTGTGTAAGTCGGTGGGAAGCAAAAAATCTGTAAGAATACCGAAAGAGGAATGGAAGGTAATTCCGAACCACCATGAGGCGTTGGTTACACCGGAAGTCTTTGGACAGGTGTCATCATTCCGGCCAAGCCATGTGACGGATAGAAAAAGGGAAAAGCATCCTCTCACCGGGAAATTGTATTGTGGTGGGTGCAGATATGCTATGGTATACATGCCGCCACGTGAAAAAAACAAATATAGGCGGTTTGAGTGCAGCAAGCATGCACTGACTCATAATTTAGACTGTTGTACTTACTTTTGTGCGGATATGCTGGAGGAACTGGTGTTGACTATGCTCAATAAAGAACTGATGATCAGAGGGGAGGCTGTCAGGCAGAAAAAGAACCTTAAGTCATTGAAAGAGTGTCAGCTTGTCGCTGTAAAAGATGAACTGAAGGATCTGCAGCGAGAGCAGGAACTGGTGAAAGATTCCAAAGATGGAGCGTATGAAGAATATGCGACAGGAAGTATAACGCCGGAGGAATACCAGGGAAAGATGGACAAACTGGATCACCAGATGGAATTACTATCGGGGCAACTCCGTGAATGGCAGGAGAAATGTCTTGAATTGGAAGATGAGCAGGAAAAGCTTGATACAGATATGAGGCAGATTATTCGATATACCCATATAGAGGAACTTACACAGGATTTGGTGGATACTTTTATTGAGAGAATATATGTTTATAAGGATAAAAGAGTAGAGATTAAGTGGAAGTTCAGTGAAGGGTGAATATGCGCTTGTTTCTGTAAAACAACAAAAATATCATAAAATTAAGAAATACGGAGGATTTGGTATGGGGAATATTTATGACGGGGCATTTCGGACAATTTTAAATGACTGCAGGCGGTTAATCATTCCGATAATCAATGAGATATTCGGGGAAGATTATACAGGGAATGAAAAAATTGAGTTTCACCCGAATGAACATTTTATTGATCAACAGAATGCGCCAAATCAGGAGAGAATCACAGACACTAATTTTACAATATTTGGACAAAAAAAGAAGAAATACCATCTTGAATGTGAGAGCAGCCTGCCGGACGGTAAGATGACAATCCGGCTGTTTGAGTATGACGCCCAGATCGCATTGGACGAAGGTGAGGTTATCCATGAAACGTTGACCGTAACATTCCCGAATACAGCAGTGTTATATCTGCGGACGAATAAAAAGATATCGGACAAAATGCGGTATGTAATAAAAACGCCGGGTGGGACGGTAGGGTATGATGTGCCGATTATGAAAGTGCAGGAATATCCTCTGGATGAGATTTTTTCAAAAAAATTACTGTTGCTGATTCCGTTTTATATTTTTTCACATGAAAAGGATTTTGTGGTGTATAATACTGATAAGAAAAGATTAGAAGAACTAAAATTAGAATATCAGGATATTTTGGATAGGCTTGATAAATTGGAGCAGGAAGGAATTATTGGAGCATTTGATAAACGCACAATCATAGAACTTTCCGGCGATGTAATTAAAGAAATCGCACAAAAGTATGAAAATGTGCAGAAAGGTGTGGGTGGAATGATGAGCGGAGCATTGATTGAGACAGAAGCAAGGAGAATTAAGAATGAAAATAAGAAGGAAACTGCCCTCAGAATGTTGCAGGATGGGGAACTGTCGATTGATAAGATTGCAAAATATTCAGAGTTGGATATTGCAGAGGTAGAGAGACTGGCGGAATCTTTGACAGTATAAAGCAAAAACAACTTGACATTAATTTACCATTAATTTTCCCTGGACTTGACATTAACTTACCATAACCCTAACGAAGTTATGCGGCTTCCGGGGATTTTCCCTTAAAAACAGTGAAAAAAGTTTGTGACATTAACTTGACATAAGAGGGTTACGGAAGACTGAATCTTGTAGGCACGTTTAATACCATGGTGGAAATTTAAAGACAGAGGCAAAGGCCCGCCAAAGCGGGCCGACGGGAGCAACTATGAGATTAAGAAATGTACTGACGATTTTAGTGTGCATCTTTCTGTGCGGATGTACAATGAATATCAATATGCAAAAGTATGATAATATTTTCGAAGAATCCTTCAAGCAGACCGATGCCGTTCCATATGAGGATAGGATCTGGAAACCGGTAGTATTTGAAGGAAGCGTTGATGAGACAGGAAGCGTGTATCCAATAGACAGTATCTATGCATATGGGGAACAGGGATACTGTTATTTGGGATTACAAACGGTTGAAAATACGGAAAATATAAGGTATTCCGATATTCGTCCTGTTGTTAATGAAAACGGCATGCAAAAAGAATATGTCATTTTTAAATAGGAGTATAGAGAGCCAAACATTCGGATTTTAGTATAAAAATGAAACTTTTCCATGAATAAACACACCCAATTCATTTAGAATCATTGTTATAATTAATTTGATTTTAAGTTAAAAGGAGTGGTTATGATGCGAAAAAGGATAGTTTTTGCGGGCGTTTTAACGGCGCTTCTGCTTTCTGCCTGTACAAAAAATACGGAATATTCCAATGAGACGGTTGTGGAAGATGTGCCACAGCAGGATTTAGACCGTTCGGAGGACGGACTGACACTGGTGTGGAATGATGAATTTGATTCGGATACCCTGGATACGACGAAATGGGCGTTTCAGTATGGCACCGGTTCGGAGTACGGACTGGACGGATGGGGGAATTCCGAACTTCAATATTATACGGACCGAGAAGACAATGTGAGAATAGAGGACGGAAAACTGATTATTACGGCAGTTAAGGAAGAAAAGCCGTATCAGGGAATGCCTTATACATCGGCAAGGCTGCGCACCGTTACCGATGATGAAACGCTTTTCTCAACAACCTATGGAAGAATTGAAGCAAGAATTCGCATGCCTCAGGGCGAGGGGCTGTGGCCGGCGTTCTGGATGCTTCCCGTAGATGAAACAATTTACGGCGGATGGGCTGCTTCCGGTGAAATTGATATTATGGAGGCAAAAGGGCGTCTTCCGGAAGGCGTAGGCGGAACGCTGCATTATGGAAAGGTATGGCCCGGCAATACTTATAAGTCGCAGGACTATAGTTTTCCTGAGGGAACCGATATTACGGATTTTCATGTATATTCCTTGGAATGGGAACCGGGAGTAATGCGCTGGTATGTAGATGATGCGTGTTATTTTACCATGGATAAATGGTTCAGTCAGGGAAAGGAAGGTGCAGTGGAGTATACAAAACCGGCCCCGTTTGACGTGCCTTTCTATATTCTTTTAAATTTAGCGGTGGGAGGAACCTTTGATCCGGAAGCGGATGTGGAGCTTGCGGATTTTCCCGCTTCCATGGAAGTTGACTTTGTAAGGGTTTACCAAAAAACGGACGGCTATCAGCCGGCTGCCATGGACGCTGCGGCAATCGATACCAGAGATCAGGAAGGATATGCGGCTTACGCAGCGTTCTATACGGATGGGGAGTTTATGACGGATCCGGATTTTGATACCATGAATACGGAAGCAATCCGCAATACCGACAAAGACATTGTGGCAGACAGTAAGGACTGGCAGTTTGCAGTCGGTAATTTTGGCGGTGCGGCCGAAGCGCAGGTAGAAGAACTGGCGGAGGGTACATTTGCAAGAGTTGATATTACGTCCGGCGGCAATCAAAATTATGCGGTACAGCTGATTCAGCATCTTCCGGTTATCGAGGGATATACCTACGAAGTTGCATTCGATGCCAAAGCCGATAATGCCCGGAACTTTGTGCTGTCGCCAAGCGGAGACGCAGACAACGCCTGGGTAAAATACGGTGTCTTTGATGTCTCTTTGGACACGGAGCTTAAAAGCTATACGTATTCGTTCAAGATGAACAGTCCCACGGACCCCACGGCGCGGCTGGAGTTTAATATGGGATTGGCGGAAGGAAGCGTCTGGATCGGTAACGTCAGCGTAAAGGCAGTGTTGGAAGAAGGCGGAGTTGACCCGGATAAGACTAAAACACCCATATATGGAGGGAATCTGATTTATAACGGAACCTTTGACCAGGGAGCGGACAGAATGGTATTCTGGCATACGGAAGGGCTGGAAGCGGAAATTCCCGATTTCGTCTTGACAGAATCCGGAGAAAAGGATTATAGTCGAATGGCAGAGTTAACGGCGGGAGAAAACGCGAAGCTTTTCCAGAGGGGTATCCGTCTGACGGCCGATGGGGAATTTTATCTCCGGTTTGACTTAAAAGGAGAGCAGGACGTTCCCGTAGGCGTTAAGGTTACGAATCAGGACGGCACGGTACGGTATCTGGAGGAAACGGTGGAATACAAGGCGGCCGACGGGTTAAAGCGGTTTGAATTTACTTTTACGGGGCCGGCCGGAGAGGATGAAAGCTTTGGAGTATTCGAGATCAGTCTTCCGGACGGCAGCCGGATTTTGCTGGATAATATTAAGATGAATAAAAAACTATAGCCGGAAGGGCAAAGGTATAAAGATGATCTGGTTTATAATAATTGCGGGTATTTTTACAGGAGAGTTATTGCTGAAAAATTATATTGAGAAAAAGCTGAAAGAGGGAGAAAATAAGAAACTTCTGAACGGCAGACTTCTTGTACGCAAACATTACAACCGGGGAAGCGCTTTAAACATGGGAAGCGGCAGGCAGCCGCTGGTTGCCGCGGTTTCGCTGGGAATGGCAGTTTTTTGCACGGTACTCTTTCTGGCGAGCCTGGGCAGTAAGGGAGGAGCGCTGCTGCGCGCCGGCCTGACTCTTCTGCTGGGAGGCGCGTACAGTAATACCTACGATCGATTGAAACGTAAATATGTGGTAGATTATTTTAGCTTCGGCGTAAAGTGGAAGCGGCTGCAAAATATTGTATTTAATATTTCGGATTTTTGTATTTTAATCGGAGCGCTGCTTTGTATACTGGCAATGGAAAAACCCCCGGCGATTCATTAGTCCGGGGGCTTATTTTATAAAGTTGAAAATTCTTTTACACGGAAATAACGGTTCCAGCATGTCCGCCGACAGCGTCTTTGACCAGATTCATGGAAGTGATCAGAACCGTGCCGGAAGGAACTGCTTTCAGGTAAGAAATTGCCGCTTCGATTTTGGGAAGCATAGTCCCTGATTCAAACTGCCCCTCGGCGGCCAGCGCTTCCGCCTCTGCCAGAGAAAGAGAAGTTAACGGCGTCTGATTTTCTTTTCCGAAATCCTTATATACATAATCTACATTGGTCAGAATAATTAATTGATCTACCTTCAGGTCAGAAGCCAGTTTTCCGGCTATTACATCCTTTTCAATGACTGCCGAAGCGCCTTTTAAGGCATGTTTCTGCTCGATAACGGGTATTCCGCCGCCACCGCAGGCAATTACGACCTGATCCGCGTCCGCAAGCGTTTTGATTGCGTCAATTTCAACGATATCAATAGGTTTGGGGGCGGCAATCACACGAAGAAAGCCCTTGTCTTGTTCTTCTGTTACATAATTCCCTTTTTGCTTTTCGATTTCGGCGTCCTCTTTTGACATATAACGACCGATTTTTTTGGTAGGCTCATAAAAAGCTTCGTCGTAAGGATCAACGGTAACCTGAGTCAGGATCGTGCTCACCGGCTTGGAGATTCCCCGGCTTAAAAGTTCCGCACGCAGGGAATTCTGAATATCATAGCCTACATATCCCTGGCTCATTGCATTACACACGCACATAGGAGCGGGAGTGTAATTAATATAAACGCGGCGCAGTTCCGTCATGGCTTTATGAATCATACTGACCTGGGGACCGTTGCTGTGCGTGATTGTCAGCTGGTAATCTTCTTCTACCAGATCCGCCAATGCCTTTGCCGTTACCTTAACGGCGTCCCACTGTGCCATCGTAGTATATCCGAGGGCGTCGTGCCCCAATGAAACAACAACTTTTTTCCTGCTCATAATCAAAAATCCTTTCTCGAAAAGAATAAAACTGCATTTATTATAGCATGACCGGAACAAAAAACGCAAGGATTACAAGATATAACAAATTCCGGTGAAAACTAAAAAATTGCACCTTGATTTTTGCAATAAAGTATGTATACTAAACTGAGAATCATGAAAGAAAGGCACGGGTATAAGTATGACGAGAGATATGACGCAGGGATCTCCTATGAAGCTGATTCTGGGATTTTGTATTCCGCTGCTTTTGGGAAATCTGTTTCAGCAGTTTTACAGTATGGTTGATACGATTATCGTAGGACGGTATCTGGGGGTTAATGCGCTGGCAGCCGTGGGCTCTACCGGCTCCGTTAACTTTTTTATTATAGGCTTCTGTATGGGTGTGTGCAGCGGATTTGCAATTCCCATCGCGCAGAAATTCGGCGCCGGGGATTTTGCGGGACTGCGCAGATTCGTGGCTAACAGTGTGTGGCTGTCCATTGTGTTTGCAATTGTCATGACCATCGTTACCACAGCGGCGTGCAGGAGTATTCTTGTCCTGATGCGTACTCCCGACGATATAATCGATCAGGCATATGCTTACATATTTGTTATTTTTCTGGGAATTCCGGTTACTTACCTTTACAATCTGCTTTCCGGAATTATCCGCTCCATGGGCGACAGCAAAACGCCCCTGATATTTCTGGTGATCGCCGCCGTTTTGAATATTATTCTGGATCTTCTGTTTGTCATTAAGTTAGGGATGGGCGTGTCGGGAGCGGCCTGGGCTACCGTTATATCGCAGGGCGTGTCCGGGGTTTTATGCCTGCTTTATATGAAAGGGAAATACGAGATTCTTAAAATAACAAAAGAAGAGTGGCAGGCGGATAAGCATTTTATGGTCACGCTTTGTAATATGGGTGTACCCATGGGGCTGCAGTACTCGGTGACGGCAATCGGCAGCGTAATTCTGCAGAGCGCCGTAAACAGCCTTGGGTCCGTAGCGGTGGCTTCCGTAACGGCGGCAAGTAAAGTCAGCATGTTTATGATGTGCCCTTTCGACGCCATGGGATCTACCATGGCTACCTATGGAGGGCAGAATGTAGGAGCAGGCAAATTGGATCGGCTGGGCAGCGGAATCAAATCCTGTACGGCAATCGGAATGATTTATTCCGTCATGGCTCTGGGAATTGTACTGGCAGCGGGCAGATATCTTCTGCTTTTATTTGTAGACGGGAGTGAAACGGTCATTCTGGGCGACGCTCTCCGGTTTTTAATCATAAACATTTGTTTTTATGCTTTGCTGGCGCTTGTCAATATAGTACGGTTTATGATACAGGGAATGGGATTTCCGCGCTTTGCGGTTCTGGCTGGTGTTTTTGAAATGGCAGCCCGCTCCTTCGCCGGTTTTGTTTTGGTACCCGTTTTCGGTTTTGAAGCGGCCTGCTTCGGCAATCCTTTTGCGTGGCTTATGGCTGACATTTTTCTGATTCCGGCGTACTTTCATGTGGTAAAGAAGCTGAAGGGGATGTTTGTGGAAACGGTATCTTAACGATCTTGCGGTCGTATGTGATTAACCCGTTTACCTCTTCTTCAATATCCGAAAGCTGGGTATAAACGGCTCCGGAAAGTCCCTTTTTCCTCAGAGGAAGCAGTTCTTCCCTGAGCAGTTTATTATAGGCGTCAGCCAGAGCGTCTACCGTATCGTATTTCCGGTAGCCGAAAATGCGGTCTAAGGATGCATGTGACGCAATATGGCAGGCATAACCGCCGAATTCGGAAATAACGAATGCTCTGGGCGGCGCCTGCTTTTTTTGTTCCTCTGTTTTTAAGGCGTGTGATGTCAGCGTTCGGAAATAGTTGTGTTCGCTGATAAAATCTCCGCCGCCCTGATCGTACCATCCGCTTGCCTGGTCGATAAGACGCGCCGGGTCCGCCTGACGGATCAGGGCGGTCACTTCATTGGCGTCAAACTGTCCCCATCCTTCGTTAAAAGGACCCCATACGGCGACGGACGGTGCGTTATAAAGCGTTTCTATGGTGTCGATACACTCCTGTTTCCATTCCTCTCTGTTCTCTTTGGAGGTTCTGGAAAAAAGTTTATAATGGTGGTCGCGTATATGATTCCGGGAACCGGAAAATAATGTGGGAATATGTCCTACAAAAAGACTTTTATAGTCGCTGCCCCCGTTTACCATATCCTGCCATACGATCATGCCCGTCCGGTCGCAGTGGTAATACCACCGGGCGGCTTCCACCTTTATGTGCTTGCGAATCATATTAAAGCCAAGCTTTTTTGCCGTTTGTATATCATACAGAAAGGCTTCGTCACAGGGAGCCGTATATAATCCGTCCGGCCAGTAGGCCTGATCCAGAACACCGTATAAAAAGTAAGGGCGGCGGTTCAGGAAAAAACAGGGATAGCCGTTTGTATCGGTTTCAATAGAAAAACAGCGCATGGCAAAATAGCTTTCCAGATAATCTTCACCGGCGTATAGTTTGAGGGAGTACAGAAAGGGAGACTCCGGGGACCAGCTTTTAAAATCCGGTAAAGAAATCGTGCAGGAAAGTTTGTTGTGGCTATATTCCATAGGCGCGGAGGCTGTCAGCGCCGAATCATCGAAGATCTCCACGTATGAATCCGCAGTCTGTGTGTGCGGGCCGGCCATAGTGAGGGAAATATGAACCTGCGCAAGGTCATAATCCGGTTTTATGGTAAGTTTTTGCACATACTGTAGGGGAACCCATTCGTACCAAACCGTCTGCCAGATACCGCTCTGGGCCGTGTAGAAGATGCCGCCCCGTTTCAGCCGCTGCTTGCCGCGGGAAAAGTCCGCCGTTTCGCTGACGTCCGATACGCGCAGCGTCAACATATTGTCTCCGGCAAGTAAAAAAGGCGTTATGTCCGCTTCAAAAGGCAGGTAGCCGCCCCGGTGTTCCAGCACAAAATGTCCGTTGACCCATACTTCGGCAACCTGGTCTACGGCTCCGAAATGAAGCAGCATGCGTTTGGACGCGGGAAGAGCGGGCAGGTGAAAACAGCGGCGGTAGTACAGGTATTCATCCGGCTTAAGCTGGCGTCCGACACCGGATAACAGACTCTCCGGCGAAAAAGGAACGAGAATTTTACCATGGTAGTGATCAGGCTGCGTACAGTTTTTGTTTTTAGGGAGAATGGCATAGTCCCATAAACCGTTTAGTATTGTGTAATTACCGCGTACCATTTGCGGACGGGGATATTCTTCCCAGACATGTTCGGAATTAAGCGTTTCACCCCAGGGTGTAAAAAGAGGTCTCAAAACGTCTTTTTCATGTGAGCGGATAATACTTCCCAATGCATTTTTAAAATTCATTTAAATCCTCGATTCTTTCAGATGGTTGTGAATAGATTCTTATGTATTTTCATTATAGCATTATCCGCCGTGATTTAAAATGAAAAACGGCTCTGATCTGTTCAGATCAGAGCCGTAAGAAAATTCATGACCGTAAAATGTAAATTATTCGGCGTCATCTGTAAGGCTGGAGTCTTCCTCTGTGGATTCCTCAGCGTTAGAAGCGTCTTCGGCGGAAACTTCAGATTCGTCGCTGACAGATTCTTCATTGTCTGCTTCGTCACTGCCGTTTTCTTCAGAAGATTCAACGTCCGAAGATTCAACTTCAGAAGATTCAACTTCCGAAGATTCATTTTCTGCATCGGTAGGTTCTACGCTGTCCTCTACGGAAGATTCTTCCTCAGTGGATTCCTCTACGGTAGATACGTCATTATTGGAAACCTCGTCTTTCTTGGTGCCGCACGCTGTCATCAAAACAGCGGTCATCATGGTTGCAGTTAATACTGCTGCTAATTTTCTTTTCATAATATTTTCCTCCTTGCAATCTTTTTTGATTACAGGAGCAGTATATCGCATTTGAAATGAAATGTAAATACAATATGAACAAATTAAGAATTATTTATGAATTTCATAAGAAACTATTCATAAAAAATTCATTTTTAATAACTGTGATAAATAAAAAGAAGGATATCTTAAGAGATATCCTCTGCTTTTGTAAATTAATCTTCAATGTCTTCATTAGCGGCTACGGCAGATACAACGGAAGAAACTACCGCAACAATTACGGCTACGATTACAACCAGCAGACCACCGCCTAAAATAAGCATCTCCATGGTTCACATTCCTTTCTGGTATTATTCTGTTAAACGGAAACGGTCTGCAAATTTGTCCTCGCCGCAGACATGACGTTCCCCGCTTTGTTCATAAATAATATAATCGCCCTCACGGATAAAAATGACACCGCGCCGGTTTTGAATAAAGGGACAAACAACGCTTCCGTCTGGCCGGGTAATCCGAACCAGGCCTTCCGATACGACCCATCCGTTTGTTACAACTTTGGAAAAAAGTTCGTATCCGTCCTCCATTCCTTTTCCCTGCTCGTATTTGGCTGCTTCTACTTCTAAGGAAGCTCTTAAATATTTTTTCATAGGCAATCTCTCCTGTGTACAAGCTGGTTACATAATGATTATACTTCTTTTTTCAGGAAACTACAACTGGAATTTTAGGTGAAACAGTAAAACAGTAAAAGTAATGATAATATTTAAGCAAAATTCCCGGAAAACCAAAGGCTCCGGGAATTTTGCTTAAAGCGAGGAAGGATTAATCTATATAAAAGGAAAATTGTTGTTAGTCGAAGCTGACAAAACCGTAAGCGCTTATGAATGATTCCGTCAACTCCTTTTGATGTTTATAGTATACGGGATAAATGTGTACATGCTGTGTACAAGCTCTAAAAAAAAAATGAAAAAGCTTAAGGCTTTCTTAAAATCAATGGAATATATTTGTCGAAAACCACCGTATTTACGCGAAAAAGTAAGAGTAGATAAGAGTATATTTGAATTGCAAGTATACACAAAGTATACAAATCAGATCTTGTTTATAGCGTCCAGAAGGTCCTGTAAATCCTTTTCCACATAAATCTGATTCGTGACACCTTGCTTTGCATGTCCTAATATCATTTTTTTTGCAGTTCTCGTTTACAGATGCCCGGTCCATAAGTGTGGCGCAGGTGTATCTGGTATCGTGTGGAAGGTGATCTGTAGCAAGTTTTTGCATTACCGGAGTCCACACTTGATCCAGAAAACAGGTACGGCTGTATCTTTTTCCCCGATGGTTAAACAAATACCGGCGGGAAGGGTCGTATAAGCGGCAGACAAAGGGCAATATTTTATCGGCAATAGGTATAATGCGATTTTTACCTGCAGATGTCTTAACGCCGCCGGTCATGTATTTTTCTGACAAGTGCACATTTGCAGTCTGCATAGATAAAAATTCTTCGATTCTAAGACCGCTGTAAATCATAATAAGGACTATCTGCACCCGGTAGTCTTCGGATCGGCTCCAAAGCTCATCTACTTCAGCCCTGGAAAAGGAAGAATGAATTTTGTCCTCTTTTTGTTTATACAAAAAATCAATGTCATTTATGAAATTCTCCGTTATATACTTTTGTTTTCTGGCAAGATCGAAGGTCTCGAACAGCGCTGTTTTAACATTGGTTACGGATGATACAGACATGTTGCTGATCGAATCTGCAATATCCTGCACATCTTGAAATTTAATTCTATTTATAGGCTTTGTGTGTATTGCAGAGCATTTTTTGATAGCTGCACTATAAGAAGCATTAAGCTGGCCGGAAACGCTCCCTTTTTTAGATTGCAGGTGTCTTATATGTTTTTCAAGCCACAAGTCAGCCATTTCTTTAAAAGTAGGGCAGGACGCGTGTGTGGGCATGTTTAAAGGGAGTCCGCTGTTATAACTGGCTAAGAGCTTAAGCGCCTGATCCTTTTCGTCGCGTGAAAAATACCCCAGATATTTGTAATCCATTACTTCCACACCATTCTTATTTAAGTTTTTTGCCGTTAGGGACTCTTACGGCTATAGGTTTCCTGCGTCCCTTCCCCAGATTCACAATACTGCCGTAGCCAGGCGGATTTTTCATGGCAATGAAGCTCCTTTCTTGCGACGTCGCAACTTTTGGGTATAAAAAAGACAGCCTGTACTATTGCAGACCGTCACCGCAAATGCTATAATTATATTGTCGATAAATTATATTGCGGATGAAGCGTGATATAAAATTTGAAAGCCGTTCCTGTTGACGCAGGGGCGGTTTTCGTTTGACAGATCTGTGCATATTGGTTATAATATGCTTAACAAGAGAGCCAATGGCTAGAGAACACCTAGCCGCCGGCAAGTTTCAGTGCAAAAAGTAGCGCCTTATCTTACCAGGACGAGGGCGCTACTTTTTGCGTTGTATGTAGGTAACAAGCGTTATAACAGCGCAAAGCATAATTACAAACTGGATCATCTCCGAATATGTAACCATTGGCACCAGCTCCCTTCCTTAAGTGTCCGGCAGCTGACATAATCGCCCCATTGGCTCCCCGGGTAAGCTTATTATATTGTCATAATACAAGTAATTACAAATAAGATAACAGATTTAACAATCTGGATGAATCCGAATCCAGCTAATACACCCGTCATAAATCTTTTGATATTAGTGGATGAATAATTAGTAAATAATTGTAGTAAACCGTCAAAAGACATTGGAATTATCAAGGCTATTCCGATTGCAATATGTAGTTGTTTAAAACAAAACGAATAAAATAGAGAAATGATGTAGCCTAAAATAATTCCAGTACACCTAGCACATACAGGAAACTGAAATCCATTTATAAAAAAACTTCTTTCAGGAAGCTGGTGGCATCCCCAGTACTTCGAGCACCAATCCATTGATTTTACCCAAATTTTGTCTTTTTTATCCATTACATTTTAAATTTATTTCCGCATGATTGACAAACCCAGTAATGATCAGTTTTTGTTTTTCCAGTTCCACAAAGTCCTAAAATTCCACAAAAACACAATTTCCAAAAACTAGCACCTTTTCCATGCGTATCCGAAATAGTGATGTTGTATCATTTTAGTTGACACCTTATACTCAAGGATTTGATGTATAAT
>ERZ779637.733-NODE-733-length-18678-cov-10.120120_pt1 | contig 18678 bp, 15 predicted proteins | sample MGYA00514196_ERZ779637 | MGnify/ENA primary metagenome ERZ779637 (study PRJEB29562, sample SAMEA4376700) | mouse gut metagenome | isolation source: Cecum | study: EMG produced TPA metagenomics assembly of the A DSS colitis mouse model was used to assess the...
TGATTGAAATGAAAAATGTTTTATGGTATCATCAAAGTCAGATTTTGCGATAATTATAATAAACGACATAACAAATTTCTGTTCCCGGTTCCTGCCAAAGCTCATGTGGCAGCTTTTCATACAAGATACCGCAGGCAGGCGGACAACAGAATGGTGAGACAAAGGAGTTGACGATATGGCACAGCTGTGGGGCGGTCGATTTACAAAGGAGACAGATCAGCTTGTTTATAATTTTAACGCCTCGATTTCTTTTGACCAGAAGTTTTTCGGACAGGATATCGAGGGCAGTATCGCGCATGTGGTCATGTTGGCGAAGCAGGGCATTCTGACGAAGGAAGAGAAGGATGCCATCTTAAAAGGACTTACCGGAATCCGTCAGGATGTGGAGGGAGGGAAGCTTGCGATCACAGAGGAATATGAGGATATTCACAGCTTCGTGGAGGCGAAACTGATCGAGAGGATTGGGGAGGCCGGCAAGAAGCTGCACACAGGCAGAAGCCGCAATGATCAGGTGGCCCTTGATATGCGTCTGTATACGAGACTGGAAGTGCTTCATGTGGATGAACTGGTGAAGGAACTTCTGTGTACACTTCTTCGTATTATGGAAGAGAATATGGACACTTATATGCCGGGCTTTACACATCTGCAGAAGGCGCAGCCGGTGACGCTTGCGCATCATGTGGGCGCTTATTTCGAGATGTTTAAGCGGGATCGGTTGAGACTGAAAGATATCTACCACCGCATGAACTACTGCCCTCTGGGGGCAGGTGCGCTGGCAGGCACTACCTATCCGCTGGACAGGAATTATACGGCATCTCTGCTAGGGTTTGAGGGGCCGACGCTGAACAGCATGGACTCAGTGTCAGACAGAGACTATATCATTGAATTCCTGTCGGCGCTGTCTACGATCATGATGCATCTGAGCCGATTTTGCGAGGAGATCGTCATCTGGAATTCAGATGAATACCGGTTTGTGGAGATAGATGATGCCTATTCGACGGGAAGCAGCATCATGCCGCAGAAGAAGAATCCGGACATTGCGGAACTGGTGCGGGGTAAGACAGGGCGTGTTTACGGGGCACTGATCTCAATCCTGACGACGATGAAAGGCATACCGCTTGCCTATAATAAGGACATGCAGGAAGACAAGGAACTGACCTTTGACGCCATTGATACGGTGAAAGGGTGTCTGGCACTGTTTGAGGGTATGGTGCGTACTATGAAGTTCCGTAAGGATATCATGGAGAAGAGTGCCATGCAGGGATTTACCAATGCTACGGACGCGGCAGATTATCTGGTGGGCAAAGGAGTACCGTTCCGGGATGCCCATGGCGTGATCGGCAGGCTGGTATTGTACTGTATTGACAAGAAGTGCAGTATTGAAGACCTGACCATGGAGGAGCTTAAGGAGATCAGCCCGGCTTTTGAGGCGGATATCTACGAAGCAATCAGCCTGAAGACCTGCGTGGAGAAGAGGTTGACCGTGGGGGCGCCGGGCAAGAAGGCGATGCAGAAGGTGATCGCGGCCCAAAGAGAATATCTGACAAAAGACTGGCAGGATGAGGAAGAGATATATATGACGAAGCAGTGATGCGTCCGTGCTGCAGGCAAGATTCGATCCGTTTCTTAATGCCTGCGGTGCACAGTCAAATACCCCGCAGCAAGCTGACGGGGCATCCAACTTGCAACGCAGCAGAGCTGCGGGGTATCTGACCCTCGCGGCATTCGCCAAATACTCGTGCAAGCACGGTACTTGGCTCATTGCTCGCGGGAATGAAACAGACGCAGATCATAGAAGTACATATGTTGAATCTGTGCCTGCGGGCACAGATCTGCATGCTAAGAAAGGAGTACGATCATAATATGGAAGAAAGATTAAAAGTAGGAATTTTAGGCGGTACGGGTATGGTAGGACAGCGGTTTATCGCCCTGTTGGAGAATCATCCTTGGTTTGAAGTGACGACGATTGCGGCCAGTCCCCGGTCAGCAGGTAAAACGTATGAGGAGGCTGTGGGAGGCAGGTGGAAGATGACCACACCGATGCCGGAGGCGGTTAAGAATATCATTGTGAAGAACGTCAACGAAGTGGCCGAGGTAGCGGCGGAAGTGGATTTTGTATTCTCCGCGGTGGATATGACGAAAGAGGAGATCAAGAAGATTGAGGAAGACTATGCGAGGACGGAGACACCGGTAGTCTCCAACAACAGTGCGCACCGTTGGACGCCGGATGTGCCGATGGTAGTGCCGGAGATCAATCCGGAGCATTTCCAGGTGATCGAGTCACAGCGGAAACGTCTGGGTACCACCAGAGGGTTTATCGCTGTGAAGCCTAACTGTTCTATCCAGAGTTATGCACCGGTGCTGACGGCGTGGAAGGAATTCGAGCCTTATGAGGTAGTGGCGACTACTTATCAGGCGATCTCCGGAGCGGGTAAGACCTTTAAGGACTGGCCGGAGATGGTAGAGAATGTGATTCCCTACATAGGCGGTGAGGAAGAGAAGAGCGAGAAAGAGCCGCTGCGGATCTGGGGTAAGGTGGAGAACGGTGAGATCGTTCCGGCTGTGAGTCCGGTGATCACTTGCCAGTGTATCCGTGTACCGGTGCTTAACGGCCATACGGCGGCAGTGTTTGTGAAGTTCAGGAAGAAGCCGACGAAGGAGCAGCTGATCGAGAAGCTGGTGAACTTTAAGGGGCTTCCGCAGGAGCTTGCGTTGCCCAGCGCACCGAAGCAGTTTATTCAGGTAATGGAAGAGGATAACCGTCCCCAGGTGAAACTGGATGTGGATTATGAGAACGGCATGGGGATCAGTATCGGCCGGATCAGGGAAGACAGCGTATACGATTGGAAATTTATCGGCCTTTCCCACAACACCGTACGCGGTGCGGCAGGCGGCGCAGTGCTCTGTGCGGAGACATTAAAGGCACAGGGATATATCACGAAGAAATAATGCGGTCAGTAAATTCGGCAATATGAGTATACATGATGAATATTTATGAAACTGTGAGGATATTATGCTGCTTGGCAGGAAGGCGGAATTAAGACATCTGAATAATTATTATGAAAGGGAAGGCAGCCAGATCGTTGTCGTATATGGACAGAAGCATGTTGGTAAGACGACTCTCCTCAGAGAATTTGTAACACAAAGGCCAGGATACTATTATATGGCCAGAGCCTGTTCTGAGAGGGAGCAGATGTATCAGTGGGGCATGCAGATGCGCCGTGACGGATACGAGATGGAGGCGTTCCCGGTCTTTCGTGATATTCTGATCAGTATCACCAGCCGGGAGGAAGGCAAGAAAGTGATCGTGATCGATGAATTTCAGAATATCGTCAAGGCCAGTGGGGAATTTATGAAAGAGCTGGTTTCCTTTATGCACAGCCACTGGAACCGTGACGAAGTGATGATCATTCTGTGCAGTTCCACTATAGGCTGGGTAGAGAACAGTATGGTCACACGGATTGGAGAGGCAGCCTATGAGCTGTCCGGTTTTCTGAAGATCCGGGAAATGCCTTTTGCAGATTTGGTGGAGCGATTTCCCAATTTCCGTATCGAGGAATGCGTTGAGGCTTATGCGATCCTTGGCGGCTATCCGGGGTTGTGGAATCAGTTTGACGACAGGCTGACGATTCAGCAGAATATCTGCCGTCATATATTGGACCGGGGCAGCTTTCTCTGCGAGGAGGGGGAGCGCATCCTGATGGATCAGCTGCGTGAGCCGGGGGTCTACAATACGATCATGGCTTCCATCGCAGACGGCAGCCATAAATTGAACAACCTCTATCTGCATACGGACTTTTCACGGGCCAAGATCAGCGTCTATCTGAAAAACCTGATCGAGCTTGAACTGGTGGAAAAAGTCTTTTCCTATGACACGGCCGGAAAGGAAAATGTGCAGAAGGGGATATATCGAATCGGCCATCCACTGGTGCATTTTTATTATACTTATATATATCCGTATAAAAGCGAACTTGAGGCGCTTTCCGTGGGTGAATTCTATAACAGCTATATCGTGTCGGATTTCCGGAAATATGTGAGCAGATATTTTAAACAGGTTTGCAGACAACACCTTGCCCGTTTAAATGACAGGAAACGGCTTCCGATTCAGCTGGAAATGATAGGTGAGTGGGTCGGTAAAGCCGGGGAGCTTGATATCATCGCGCAGGATGCACAGGAGCATACTTTGATCGGATTGTGCAACTGGGAGCGACCAACCACTTATGAAGATTATGAGGCGCTTCTTGGCTGTGCGAAGAAGGCGAAGATCAACGCGGATCATGTCTATATGTATTCGGCCTACCGTTTTGACGAGCGGCTGAATCTGGAGACGAAGGTAAGAACCAATCTAAAGCTGATACAGATTTCGGATTTTTAAGATGCAATATAGAACTGTGTGGAATTTATAGAAGATTTGCCGTAGGATAGAGGCAGAGCAGTTGCGAATGAGGAGTTTATGGGAAAAAGTGTTTTTATTGCGGAGAAACCCAGCGTGGCTAAGGAGTTTGCGAAAGCCTTAAAGTATAATATGAAGAACAGGGACGGCTTCATGGAATCGGAGGAAGCAATCGTCACCTGGTGTGTGGGCCATCTGGTGACCATGAGTTATCCGGAGGCTTACGACGAGAAATACAGGCGCTGGTCGCTGCAGACTATTCCGTTTATTCCGGAACAGTTTAAATATGAAGTGATCGACAGCGTTAAGAAACAGTTTCAGATCGTGAGTGGTCTATTGAACAGAAACGATGTGGATACAATCTATGTCTGTACAGACTCCGGGCGGGAGGGAGAGTATATTTACCGTCTTGTGGAGCAGCAGGCCGGTGTCCATGGCAAGATCAGAAAAAGAGTCTGGATCGACTCCCAGACGGAAGAAGAGATTCTACGCGGCATTCGGGAGGCCAAGGATCTGTCAGCATATGACAACCTGTCCAATGCCGCTTATCTGCGTGCTAAGGAAGATTATCTGATGGGCATCAATTTTTCCCGTGTGTTGACATTGAAATACAGCAGTCCTATTAAGTCTTATCTGAAGGCGGATAAGGCGGTGGTCTCTGTGGGGCGAGTGATGACTTGCGTTTTGGGCATGGTGGTAAACCGGGAACGAGAGATACGGGATTTCGTGAAGATTCCTTTTTACCGGGTGCTGGCTCAGGTACAAGTGCAGGGCAAGGAGTGCAGCTGCGAGTGGAAAGCGGTGGAAGGATCTAAGTACTATCAGTCCCCGCTGCTCTACAAGGATAATGGTTTTCTGGAGGAAAAGGAGGCGGATGCCTTTATCGGCTGGCTGGGAGAGGATCCGGCAGGTATTCCGGTGGTAGAGAAACTGGAGAGAAAGAAGGAGACCAAGAATCCGCCGCTTCTGTACAATCTGGCGGAATTGCAGAATGACTGCTCGAAGCTCTTTAAGATCAGTCCTGACGAGACACTGCGCATTGCCCAGGAACTTTATGAGAAGAAGCTGACTACCTATCCGAGGACGGACGCCAGAGTGCTCTCTACGGCGGTGGCGAAAGAAATCCATAAAAATATCGGCGGACTGCGTGGGTATCCGGTGGCCGCTTCTTTTGCGGAAGAGATTTTGGATGGTGGCAACTATAAGAGCATCAGCAAGACACGTTATGTGAACGATAAACAGATTACGGATCATTACGCTATCATTCCAACCGGCCAGGGACTTGGAAACTTAAGCGGGCTGCATCCTACATCTGCCAAGGTCTATGAAATCATCGTCAGGCGTTTCCTGAGTATCTTTTATCCTGCGGCGGTGTATCAGAAAGTCAGTCTCGGGATCAAAATGAAAGGCGAGTTTTTTTCCACCAGTTTTAAGGTGTTGGCGGATGCTGGGTATTTGAAGGTCAGCCAGTATTCTTTTACCAAAAAAAGGCCAGGAGACGACAAGGGGGAAGACAAACAGGAAGAGAAGGAAGAACAGGAAACTGCCTGCGATGCTTCTTTTATGGAAAGTCTGAAGGCGTTAAAGAAGGGAATGCAGCTGCCGCTGAATGGGATCGAGAAGAAGGAGGGGGAGACTTCCCCGCCTAAACGCTACAATTCCGGTACGATGATCCTGACCATGGAGAATGCGGGACAGTTTATCGAGGATGAGGAGCTGAGGGCCCAGATCAAGGGCAGCGGCATCGGTACTTCTGCTACCAGAGCGGAGATCTTGAAGAAACTGGTTCATATCAAGTATCTGGCTCTCAACAAGAAAACTCAGATCATCACACCAACGCTGCTGGGAGAGATGATCTACGAGGTGGTGGCCGGCTCCATCAAGCCTCTCTTAGACCCGCGGCTGACAGCTAGCTGGGAGAAGGGATTGACGCTGGTGGCTGACGGACAGATCTCGGAACAGGAGTATATGGGAAAGCTGGATGACTTCGTCAGCAGAAGGACTAATGTGGTGAAGCAGATGAATAATCAGTCGATGCTTTATCATAGATTTCAATATGTGGAGCAGTTCTATAAGAAATAGAAGGAAAGGACAGGTAAGGGAATATGGCAGGTTTACAGGATACGAGAGTGGATGTACTTTATACGTTGGATGAGACGATCGCGAAAGATATTTTTGAGGGTGTGACATATCCCTGGGAGGTGCTGCCTAAGATCAGTGCGTTCATCGTTGCGCTGGGTAATACGCTTCCGGAGGAAATCTATGAGAAGAAGGGCGAGAATATCTGGATCGCCAGATCTGCAAAGGTGAATCCGAGCGCATGCATCAACGGGCCGGTGATCATTGATGAGGAGGCAGAGATCAGACACTGTGCTTTTATCAGAGGCAATGCTATTGTTGGCAAGGGAGCAGTCGTCGGCAACTCCACGGAATTAAAGAATGTGATCTTATTTAATAAGGTGCAGGTGCCCCATTACAATTATGTGGGCGACAGCATTCTGGGCTATAGGTCGCATATGGGCGCAGGCTCCATCACATCCAATGTGAAGAGCGACAAGACGCTTGTGGTGGTGCGGGCAGGAGAAGAGCGCTTCGAGACCGGCCTTAAGAAGTTCGGCGCCATGCTGGGAGATAACGTAGAGGTAGGATGTAATTCGGTGCTGAATCCGGGAACAGTGATCGGCAGGCAGACTAATGTGTATCCAACTTCTATGGTGAGAGGATTCATTCCGGCAGGCAGCATTTATAAGAAGCAGGGTGAGGTCGTGCAGAAAAAGGAATTTTAGTTACTTTTTTAGGAAATTCAACGGGTAAATTCGTAGAAATGACTGGATTTTTTGTCTTCAATATGCGAAAATAGAAATAACGGTTATGACAGGTTCCTGAGAATCTGTTATCAAATAATTTTACATAATCGAAAGGAGTTATCACATGATTTATTCAAAAGAAGTTGAAGAAATGTGTACAGTGGCACAGGGCGTTCATCATGGCTGTGCGCCTATCCCGGAAGAAGCAAAATGGGTTCAGGCGAAAGAAGTAAAGGATATTTCCGGTCTGACACACGGCGTGGGCTGGTGTGCTCCTCAGCAGGGCGCATGTAAGCTGACATTGAATGTGAAGGAAGGTATCATTCAGGAAGCTCTTGTTGAGACGATCGGCTGTTCCGGTATGACACATTCCGCTGCTATGGCATCCGAGATTCTTCCTGGTCTGACAGTTATGGAAGCACTTAATACAGACCTTGTGTGTGATGCGATCAACACAGCGATGAGAGAGTTGTTCCTGCAGATTGTTTATGGCCGTACGCAGTCAGCATTCTCAGAGGATGGTCTTCCGGTAGGCGCTGGTCTGGAAGATCTCGGTAAGGGATTAAGAAGCCAGGTTGGTACGATGTATGGTACTCTTAAGAAAGGTCCTCGATATCTTGAGATGGCTGAAGGTTATGTAACAGGAATTGCACTGGATGCAAACGATGAGATCATCGGTTACAAGTTTGTAAGCCTTGGCAAGATGACAGATTTCATCAAGAAGGGTGACGATCCGAATACGGCTTATGAGAAGGCGTGTGGACAGTATGGACGTGTTGATGATGCTGTTAAGATCATCGATCCCAGATGTGAATAAAAGCAAATTCCTTCGGAACTAACTTTAGTTAATTCTTTCAGGATTAACTTTAGTTGATTTCTTTGGAACTAGCTTTGTGAGATTTGCTCCGCAGACTCAGAATTCTGTATTGGTTTGTGAGAATTTGATGAGAAGTTGTTAACATAAACAGGAGGATTAGGATAAGATGGCTTTATTTGAATCATATGAAAGAAGAATTGACAAGATCAATTCCGTATTAAATAGTTATGGCATTTCTTCAATCGAAGAAGCTGAGAAAATTACAAAAGACGCTGGCCTGGATGTTTATGAGCAGGTTAAGAAGATTCAGCCGATCTGCTTTGAGAACGCTTGCTGGGCTTATACCGTAGGTGCGGCGATCGCGATCAAGAAGGGCTGCAAGAAAGCGGCTGACGCTGCTGCAGCGATCGGTGAAGGACTGCAGGCATTCTGTATTCCCGGTTCCGTTGCCGATACCCGTAAGGTAGGTCTTGGACACGGTAATCTGGGCAAGATGCTGTTGGAAGAGGAGACGGACTGCTTTGCATTCCTGGCTGGCCACGAATCTTTTGCAGCAGCAGAAGGTGCGATCGGTATCGCAGAGAAGGCTAACAAGGTTCGCCAGAAACCTCTTCGCGTTATCCTGAACGGTCTTGGCAAAGATGCGGCTAAGATCATTTCCAGAATCAATGGATTTACCTTTGTTGAGACAGAGTATGACCCTTATACGAATGAGGTAAAAGAAGTTGACAGAATCGCTTACTCCGAGGGTCTTCGGTCCAAGGTTAACTGCTATGGCGCAAACTCCGTTCCGGAAGGTGTTGCGATCATGTGGAAAGAGAACGTAGACGTTTCTATTACCGGTAACTCCACGAATCCGACAAGATTCCAGCATCCGGTAGCAGGCACATACAAGAAGGAGAGAACAGAGGCCGGCAAGAAGTATTTCTCTGTTGCATCCGGCGGTGGTACAGGCCGTACGCTTCATCCGGATAATATGGCAGCAGGTCCTGCTTCTTATGGTTTCACGGATACATTGGGCCGTATGCACTCCGATGCACAGTTCGCTGGTTCCTCTTCCGTTCCGGCTCACGTAGAGATGATGGGTCTGATCGGTATGGGTAATAACCCGATGGTCGGCGCTACTGTGGCTGTTGCGGTTCTGATTGAGGAAGCTGCTAAAGAAGGTAAGTTCTAATTGAGTTAGATTAGAAATTGAAAATAACACATAAAGACAGACAAAACGCCATGATTCTTGTGAATTGTGGCGTTTTTGCATACAATATCGACGTTGTTTTGCTGAAAATTAAAATGATAATTTCACACAATTCATAAAGGATTTCAGTTGGGAGATATTTGAGACAAATATTGGAAATATAAAATTTAATATAATGTGACCGGGAAGGGAGGTGACATAATGCAATATATAAAACATGGAGAGTCTGATCTGACGGTTTTCCGCATCCGTATGGGATTTGACAATGCAAATAACGGTCAGCATTCATGGACGATTGACGAGGAACATTCCTGTCGGATCATTCGTCGCGGGCTGGAACTGGGTGTTGATTAGAGGAACCTTATGTTCCGCATAATTTGGTGGGCTCTCTCGCAGAAGACATAAGATTCTGCGAGAGAGAGCCATGCATGGTATACCGGAAACCAGAAATAGAACACTACGGCTTAACACGCCAATATCCTTTTGCATCACGTTCCAAAAGATGTTCGCTGATCATATCTCTGCGGATCGTGCAGAAATCATCATGAAAATCTGCGATTATGATATTGACCTCCCGTTCAGAGTAGATACGGTCATATTCAAATGTCTGAGCAATGACTTCCAAAATAACGCGTTTCTTTTTTTGCTGAGCAGGAATGGCCTTAAGTTTACCGTATTCAAAAAAGATATTGATCACTTTCTGACGATACTCTGCATCCCGCCGGGCCTGGACTTCGGCTTCGTCAGACTTCTCTTGCAGAATTTCCAGTATGCTTGTTTCAAAAATATCTTTTTTGAGAGAGTACATCGTGTAGTACTGGCTTTTGTAGGAAACAACTGCTCCGGCGTCTGCCAGCTTTTTCAGATGAAAAGATACTGTAGGTGCTGTAATGTCCAATCTTTCGGCCAGTCGTTCTACATACATATCCTCTATTGCAAGTGACTTTAAGATCTGCAACCGAGATTTATCGGATAAGCATTTAAACAGGCGGATCGCATCTGTCTCTGTCATTCTTTCCTCCATTCCGAATCATTCTGCGTTGGGGACGCATCCCAAATAACTGTGAACATTTCTTTGATATTGTTGATAGTGTCAAGTTTGATCTGTTCAATTTGCATTTTGACCATATCATCATGTAGTTTGGCCTGTTCGTAAGATGCAGCCCAATTTGAAGGGATCTGCTGGATTTTTAGAAGGAAAAAATGCCTTACCGCTTCGGAGTCACCTTTGCCGGTCTTAACCGCAACGGAAAGTATTGTGCGGAAAATATCGTATACGTTTGCTTTGATTTTTTCATGGTCAGCCTCGTCTGCGCGATCATCAGCCAGCAATGTTTCACTGCGGTGTTTGCATAAGGAAATTTCTTTGTCAAAATAACTGTTTAACTTCGATATTTTATGCTCAATCATAGAATCACCTCAACGTTTCCGCATCCGACAAGGTCAATGTGGTCGGATGCCCTATTTGCGTCGTCAAACATATCATTTGCGCCTATAACGATATGTAATGTTCCTTAATGTTATATTGATTTTACAACTTTCTTTATGAAATGTCAATATTTATTTTGATGTTTATAAAAACAAATTTCCTCTTGTGATTAGGAAAGTTTGGATTTGGGATGCTGCGAAGCGGAACCATAGAGATCAGGTTGAAAATAGACGTGACTTTTTATGAGATGGGCGTTAAAATGGGGATGTATAGGTGAGATTTTAATGGAAATTATAGAAAAATGCAGACTATATGAAATAGGGAAACTAAGTGGAGATAATGGAAACTAAGTGCGATAGAAGTTTAGAGCGATTTGGGACGGGCGCTATATGTTTGAGGGATGATGAGCTATGAAATATTCCATGAAAAGACAGTTTGTGTTTATTTTTATATTGTTGATCACAAGTACGATCTTGCTGTGCCTTCTGGCCAACAGCACACTGCTGGAGAAATACTATATCAATAATAAGAAAAATGTGCTGATCAAATCTTATGCGAGTATCAATGCAGCATCCAATGCCGGAGACATCACGTCGGAGTTATATGATATCGAGCTACAGAAGATACGTGACAAGTATAATATTAATGTTCTTGTTCTGGACAGTGATTCCAAGATGGTCAAAACGACTATGATAGATCAGGAGTTTGCGATCAAACATCTGTTGAATAATATTTTCTATGGGGTGAATAAAGAGGATATCCTTGTGGATTGCAAGAACTATATGATACAGATCGTTACGGATGGACGGACGCAGACTGAATATATTGAAATGTGGGGGATGCTGGATAATGGTTATTTCTTTATTTTGAGGAGTGCGCTGGAAAGTATTCAGGAGAGTGTTTCGATATCCAATCGCTTTATGGCTTATGTGGGTTGTATCGCGATCGTTGTCAGCATACTGCTGGTGATCGGGCTGGCGAACCGCATTACCAAGCCGATCATGGAGCTGGCGGGTATTTCGGAAAGAATGAAACACTTGGATTTTAATGCAAAGTATACAGGAAATGACAGAACGGAAATTGCTATACTGGGCCATAACATCAATGAAATGTCAGAAGCGCTGGAATCCACGATCTCCGAATTAAAGACGGCGAACAATCAGCTGCTTAAGGATATCGAGAAGAAAGACCAGATTGATGAGATGCGCAGAGAATTTCTATCCAATGTGTCTCACGAGTTAAAGACACCGATTGCTTTGATCCAGGGATATGCGGAAGGGTTAAGGGAAGGAATCAATGACGATGCAGAGAGCAGAGAATTTTATTGTGATGTGATCATAGATGAAGCGGCTAAGATGAATATTATGGTGAGGAAATTGTTGACTCTGAATCAGCTGGAGTCCGGCAGTGAAGTCGTAAGTATGGAGCGGTTTGATATTACGGCGCTGATCAGAAACTATATCTCATCTTCGGATATTTTACTGAAGGAAAGAGACATTTCCGTGCGGATGGAAGACTATGAGGCGATTTATGTCTGGGGCGATGAGTTTAAAGTGGAAGAAGTATTTATGAATTACTTTACAAATGCCATCCATTATGCACAGGGCGAGAATATCATAGATGTCAAGCTTCGTTCTACGGATCAGCAGGTAAGAATTTCTGTTTTCAATACAGGAGCACCGATTCCGCAGGACAGCATAGGACATATCTGGGAAAAGTTCTATAAAGTTGACAAGGCGCGTACCAGAGAGTATGGCGGCAGCGGCATCGGTTTGTCCATCGTTAAGGCCATAGTAGAGTCCATGAACCAGAAGTATGGGGTGGTCAACTACGAAAACGGAGTGGAATTCTGGTTTACTTTGGACATCGCTTAGTGTACTTTTGCTTTTGATATTTTGTGTGTAGAAAAGATTTGTCAGATGAGAGATATTACGCTATAATAGAAAACGGTATGACAGGTTTGCTGCTTGGCGGTGCACCTTATGCCAGATAGAATATAGAATTATAGGAGCGATAGGAGAATAGACGTGAGAAGAGTGGGAGCATTTCTGTGTGGTATCACGGCAGCGATATTAATGACCGGATGTGGTTCGGTCATGCCTGATCTGACAGAGGAAGAGACGGAGATTATTTCGGAGTATGCTGCAGGTGTATTGTTAAAGTATGATCGGGTTCACGGTGGACGGCTGATGAGTGAAGCTGAATACGAAATGGAAGAGAACAAGAAAGCGGAACGGGAGGCGGCCGCTTCTGCTGCGGAACAGCAGAATGAGGAAGAGAATGCTGCGGAAGAAAGCGCTGCATCGGATACAGAGGTAGTTGATGTCAGCCAGGATGCAGAGGTGGTAGTTCCTTCTACCATAGAGGAATATTATGATATTCAGGATATCACATTCCAATATACGGGATATGAGTTGACGGATTCCTATCCTTCCGACAGTGAGGAAGACAATGTCTTTTTTGCAATGGATGCTACAGAGGGAATGCAACTGCTGGTCCTGAAGTTTACGGCGACCAATGTTAGTTCCGCGGATCAGACACTGGATATGATAGGATATGGGGTAAGATTTAAAGTTTCGGTCAACGGCGGCTCCGGAGAGAATGTGTTGTCTACCATGCTTTTGAACGATATGCAGAATTATAAGGGCGTGATTTCGGCAGGCACAGGTACAGAACTGGTCAGCATTGTGGAAGTTCCTCAGGCGACTACGGTAGAGTCGATTGATTTTATATTGCGCGGTGATGCAGGTAATTCGGTGATAAATCTACAGTGATCACTGTAGTATATGTGTTAACGTGACAGAAATATTGGGCGTAGATGAACGAAACAGTAAGGTTCATCTATGCCTTTTTTATAAAATCTTTATTAAGAGTAAAAGGGAGAGGTTGACAGTAAAACACTTTCAAAATATACTGAAAAACAGTTGACCGACCGGTCGGACGGTAATCAGAAAGAGGAGTGTCATATTATGTTAGGAAAATTCAGTGTTAAAAAGCCATATACGGTGTTGGTCGCAGTTATCCTGGTCATTGTTCTTGGTGTAGTATCTTTTACGAAGATGTCTACGGATCTGCTGCCGAACATCAGCCTGCCGTATGTTATTGTCATGACGACTTATCCGGGAGCAAGTCCGGAGACGGTGGAAATGGTGGTGACGAAACCGGTGGAGGCATCCATGGCAACGGTGAGTAATATCGAGGGGATCAGTTCCGTTTCCAGTGAGAATTACTCCACGGTCATTCTGGAATTCGCACAGTCAACAGATATGAATGCGGTTTCTCTGGAAATTCGGGAAAATCTTGATCAGATCAAGAGCTATTGGAGTGATGACATCGGAAGTCCCATCATTATGAAACTGAATCCGGATATGCTTCCGATCATGATCGCTGCTGTGGGCAGCACAGGCATGACGGATGCGCAGGTAAGCGAAATGACGCAGAATCTGGTGATTCCGGAACTGGAAAGTATAGAGGGTGTGGCCTCTGCGAGTGCGACAGGCTTGTTTGAGGAGAGCGTGAATGTGATCATCCGTCAGGAAAAGATTGATGCGATCAATAAGCAGGTATTTGCCTACATAGATGATGAGATGAAAGAAGCAGAGCAAGAACTTGCCGATGGCAGACAGGAGATCTATGACGGTCAGGCGGAGCTTGCCGAAGCCCGAACAGAGCTGGAAGAGAGTAAGCAAGAACTGGTGGACAGTGGGCTGGAGCTGGATGATACGAGCAAAGAACTGGATGAGAATAAACAGAAGTTAAAGGACGGGAAAGCGGAGATCGCCGAAAACAAATCAAAGCTGGAAGAAGGCAAGACGGAGCTTGCAAATAAGAAAAGCGAGACTACGGCACAGTTGGCTGCGGCGGAGATGAAGATACTGACGGCGAAGACAGATCTGGAAGCGACGAAGATGCACCTTACGCTGGAGATCGCGACGGCACAAGCAACGATAGAGGCCTCGCAGAGTGCGATGGATCAGATAGATGAAGGGTTGAAACAATACCAGGAAGCGATACAGGCGATCAATAGTATTGACACTATGACGGGACTCCTTGATACAATTCCCTCCGTAGATGTCATGCCGGAAGAGATGAAAAGCGCTATTTCGCAGCTTTTACAGAAAGATATCAGCGGCATGGATATCGGGACGATAAAAGCAGAACTTCAGGCTGTCAAGGCAGCTATGAATATGGCCCTGACTACGATATTGGAGGCTCTTGGCGGAGAAGAGGGTATCGCCTCCATGGAGAGCAAGCGGGCAGAACTTGCAGCTACGATCGAGATGCAGAAGGCAGCTGTATCTGCAATGGAGACACAGCTTACCGCGATCGAGAAGAACATTTCTTCTCTGGATAAAGCATTAGAACAACTCTATGCCGGCAATCTGACGGCAGCGATTGAATTTGCCAATGCCCAGACTACCATCAGCGTTGGAGAAATGCAGTTAAATGCGGCCGAAACGCAGCTGGAGGCAAGTGAGAAACAGCTGGAGGCCGGTGAGGATCAGTTGGAAGCGGGACGGGAGCAGCTTGAGGCGGCCTGGGAACAGATCAGAGATGGCGAAGAACAGCTAAATGATTCGGCAGAGCAGCTGAAAGATGCACTGCAGCAGATTCTGGACGGAGAGGAGGAACTGGAGGAAGCAAGGGAGGATGCTTATGAACAGGCCGATATGAATGATATCCTTACGGTCGATACCGTAAAGTCGCTTCTGGCGGCCCAGAATTTCTCCATGCCCGCGGGGTATGTGACGGAAGAGGGGATTGATTATCTGGTTAGAGTGGGTGATAAGCCGGCGGATATCGAAGAATTAAAGAAGATGCCGCTGCTCAATCCCGAAATGGACGGCGTGGATATCATTACGTTGGCCGATGTGGCGGATGTATTCATGACCGACAATTCCGAGGAGATCTATGCGAATGTAAACGGGGAATCCGGCATTATGATAACGATCCAGAAGCAGACGGGCTACTCCACCGGCGATGTTTCCGACAGGATTCTGGATAAGTTCGAGGAATTGAAGGAAGAGAATGAGAATCTGATCCTGATCACTTTGATGGATCAGGGAATATACATAGACCTTGTTATGGATTCCATTATCAATAACGTGTTGTTTGGCGCGGTTCTGGCAGTTCTGATCCTGATCGTGTTCCTGAAAGACTGGCGTCCTACAGCAGTGGTGGCCTGCTCCATTCCGGTCAGTTTGATCACGGCAATTGTGTGCATGTATTTCAGTGGTGTTACGCTGAATGTGATTTCTCTGTCGGGGCTGGCGCTGGGAGTCGGAATGCTGGTGGATAATTCCATTGTGGTAATTGAGAATATCTTCAGAATGCGCAGTGAGGGATGTTCGGCGAAGGAGGCGGCGATCAAAGGTGCGGGTGAGGTGGCAGGAGCGATCTTGGCTTCTACACTTACGACTGTTTGTGTATTCCTGCCTATTGTTTTTACGGATGGAATTGTCAGACAATTATTTGTGGATCTGGGACTTACGATCGCATATTCACTGTTTGCCAGTCTGCTGATCGCATTGACAGTAGTTCCGGCAATGTCGGCAGGTGTCTTTTCCAAAGTCAGACCGAAGAAAGAGAGTGGTGTTTTTGGAGGCTTGATGAAGGGGTATGGCAGGACACTGGAACTGGCACTGCGGTTTAAAGTTCTCGTACTTGTTTTCGCTCTTGTATTGCTGGCGGTCAGCGCCAAGGCGGCTTTTTCCAAGGGAACCGCTTTTATGCCGGATATGGACAGTACACAGATCACGATGACGCTGAGCCTGCCCAAGGATACGCCGCTTTATGAGACGACTGACGTGACGGACCGTGTGATCGACCGGATAAGGGAAATGGAGGACGTGACGGATGTTGGCGCCATGGCAAGCACCTCTTCTATGAGTATGCTTTCCGGAGGAGGAAATTCCGCCACGAACGAGACGGTGATGTACATATCGCTGCGTGAAGATAAAGAGAAAGACAATGTGGAGATCGCGCGGGATATGCAGGAGCGCATTGCAGATATTCTGGAATCGAATCAGGCAGAAGTTTCAATTGAGACTTCCACCATGGATATGAGCGCTATGGGTGGAAGTGGTATTACCATCCAGATAAAAGGGCGTGAACTGGATACATTACAGGAGATAGCAAGGGATATTGCAGCGATTGTAGACAGTGTGGAGGGAACAACGGAAGTGTCAGACGGCTTGGAAGAGTCTACCGGAGAACTGCGTATCCTGATCGACCGTGACAAGACGATCGAACACGGTATTACCGTAGCGCAGGTTTTTCAGCAGATACAGGCCAGACTGGCAGACGCAGCCAGTGCGACCACGCTCGAAACAGAGATTGAGGAATACAGCGTGTATGTGAAACATGCGAATGACATAGAGTTGACAAGAGATCTGGTGAAAGATCTGGAACTTGACCGTCAGAAACAGGATGGTACAAAGGAAACGATAAAACTTTCGGATATTGCCCGTTTTGAGAGCACTGAGGCACCGAAGGCTGTCAATAGAGTTGACCAGACCAGATATATTGCTGTATCGGCGGCTATTGCCGAAGGCTATAATATCGGATTTGTATCGGAGGATGTGGAAGCAGCCCTCAGGAATTATGATATGCCGGGCGGATACAGTTATACGATGAGTGGAGAGAATGAAACGATCAATGAAGCGATGGGCCAGGTTTTCTTAATGCTGATCCTTGCCCTGGTCTTTATGTATTTGATCATGGTAGCGCAGTTCCAGTCACTTTTATCACCGTTTATCATTATGTTTACGATCCCGCTGGCATTTACGGGAGGTCTTCTGGGATTGTATATCAGTGGAAGTGAAGTAAGCGTTATTGCACTGATCGGTTTTGTCATGCTTTCCGGTATTATTGTAAACAATGGTATCGTGCTGGTAGATTATATCAATCAGCTCCACGAAAGCGGTATGGAGAAAAAAGAAGCCATTGTCACAGCAGGCAGAACCAGAATCCGTCCTGTTTTGATGACTGCACTGACAACGATTCTGGCGCTCAGCACTATGGCATTCAGCGATGATATGGGAGCGGATATGTCTAAACCTATGTCTGTCGTTACAATTGGAGGATTGGTCTATGGTACTTTACTGACATTGATCGTGATTCCCTGTATCTACGATATATTTATGAGGGAGAAAGACAAAACAGGAAGTATAGAGGTTACAGATAATGAGTAGAGAAGAATGCTTACCGAAAGAAAAAGCTGTATATAAGGCTGTAATAGAACTCTTCGAGGAGGGTGCAGATATTAATAATCTTACCGTAGCGGAGATTACCGGGCGGGCCGGTATCGGCAAAGGCACGGCATATGAATATTTTTCCGGAAAAGAAGAAATGATAGCAAAAGCTTTTTTCTATAATGGCGAAATGTTCTGTAACCAGTTGTATGAAGGTGTCAGCAAGGAGAATACCCTTTATGATAAGGTGAATTACGTACTACTTGAGATGGAGAATCAAGTAGCCAGAATGGACTGTATTTTTCGTCTGCTTCATATGTTGTCAGAGAATTCTTCGGTGAGCAGATGGATCCGGGAGCTGCTGAAACAGAAAGAACTGTCAGCAGAGGTACCGGTAGCCGGTTTGATCCGTCAGATATTGTATGATGAACTGGGAGACAGAGAAATGCCTTCAGAGGAAAATATGACATATCTTGTATGCAGTATTTATTCCAGGATTTTCTGTTATGGAATGATGCTGAAAGCTGAAATATATAAGAAGGAAGAACAAAGAGAGACGGTGAGGAAATTGACCAGCCGGGGAATATGTCGGGAGGTGGAAGAAATAATCACAACGTAAAATGCTTGTCGAGATTATCGCAATTACGTAGCAATGCGAAGCTGTTGAAAAAAAACAAAAAAAATATCAAAAAATGTGTTGACATTCCGAAATGGTAATGATATACTCAGATTCGTTGCTGAGGACAACACAGTGATTCGGCGGCAGACATACATAGAGAAGTATGTAACAGGACCTTGACAAATAAACAGTAATGCAACCCTGAAAATTCAAGAGAAAAAATTC
>ERZ779637.736-NODE-736-length-18643-cov-5.026684_pt1 | contig 18643 bp, 21 predicted proteins | sample MGYA00514196_ERZ779637 | MGnify/ENA primary metagenome ERZ779637 (study PRJEB29562, sample SAMEA4376700) | mouse gut metagenome | isolation source: Cecum | study: EMG produced TPA metagenomics assembly of the A DSS colitis mouse model was used to assess the...
TTAGTAATACAACAGGAGTGGTAAGTAATATTAGGAATAATAAGTCTGATAAAGGGCACGGTATTAAATCAGGTGTTTCTGAATTGAAGAAATCTATGTTAAAATCGAGTTCTGTAGTAGAGAAGTCTAAGAAGGAAGTTTTAAGTACGACTTCTACAGATTCAGATGCAGTAAAGTTAAGTAATAATAAGGAAAAGTCAACTGTAGATTCTGATTCAGTAAGTTTGAAATCTGTTGAGGAACATTTAGGCAAGGATTTTGGAATGGATTCAAAATCAGCTGATACGTCAGAGAGTGAATTAAATGAGGATAAGATTGTGGAATCTGAAGTACTTGATAATTTATCAGAGAAGGAACTTGAAACCGCAATGAAAGCTGTAGTTGATAAGGAATTAGAAAAGCTGGATAGTGCTGATGTATCTGATATACCAGAGTTTAGTAAATTATCAAGTAATTTGGAGTTTAATACTGAGATTCTGAGGCTTAAACTGTTGGAAGTAGAGGCAGAAATAGAGCAGTTAAAATGTAGACATAATTATCTTATTCAGGCTCGTCAGTGTTATTTGATGCTTTTGGGAAGAAGGGGGTAAGTAATGGATACATATATTGCTTTAGATTTAGAGACTACTGGATATTCAGCTGAATCGAGTGAGATAATAGAAATAGGTGCGTGGAAGGTAGAGAAGGGGGTAGTTGTTGATAAGTTCCATTCCTTTGTGCGTCCTATATTATACATACCACGTCATATTCAGGAGTTAACTGGAATTACAGATGAAGATGTAAAGGATTGTGAAACTGTTGTTCCAGTTCTTCTTGAGTTTTATGATTGGTGTGGTAATTATCCATTTTTAGGTCACAATATAAAATTTGATTATGGTTTTTTGTGTGCAAAGGGTAATCCTGTAGGTCTGGACTTCACAGTCAGGGGTACTCGTGAGGGTATAGATACACTGAAATTATGCAGGGAGTTGTTAAATTTGCATTCAAACAAGCTTGAGGATATTGTGAATTTCTTTGGAATTTCCATAGAGATTAAGGATAGCAGTACAGATAAGTTTCATAGGGCATTATATGATGCTTATATGACAAAATTGGTGTATGACAGATTCAGTCTTGTATACAGTTCTATAATAAGTGTCAATTCACCTGAGAGGTTATCTGATAATGCAGGCTATGGAAAGGTGGTAAATAATGATACACTCTCGTTTAGTTAGTTTTTTAAACAGGCATATTTGGTTGCAGTATGTAGTGGGGTATCTTCCAGTAATGATGATTGGTGTGTATCTGTTGTTTTATATACTTGATATTTCAAGTCTTGTTGCTGTAATTGAGTCAAATGATTCATTGGTCACCCAGCATAGGAACATGGGAAGGTTGAAGTGTGTTGAAGATTATCTGGTCAGAAATGGTTCTTATGAGTTAAAGATTCGAGGTTTGAATTATAAGAGTGTAAAAGCAGGGGTAGGTGATATTGTTTATTCTGTAAAACCAATTGGTGAAACTTACTGCATTTATTATTCAGATAATGAGTTTCTTGAAATACCAAGTGTAGAAATGCTGAATTGCGAAGTAGGTAAAGCAGGGGTAGATATAAGAGTTTCATCTGATGGAACTTATCTTGTAGGTGATACGATTCAGGATTCAGTGTATAATATATCCGTAACTGGAAGGTCTGATTCAGGTTTTGATTTTGAAGTTTCTGATGGGTATATTATTAGTGTTAGTGATTTAAATGTGAATTTTTGTAATTCATTACCTACAGATGATATTTACTATGATGAGCTTACGAATTCATGTATAAGAAATACAAATTCACAGTTTGCATTGAATTTTATAGTTGGTTCAAATCTTGCTGTTATAGCGTTTTCAATGCTTGCATACTTGGTATTATTGCAGATGATTTATAAGCAAGAAGAACTTGAGATTGTAAGTAATAGATGGGTATTTAATATAAATCTTGTATTTGTTTGCTCATTGCCGTTGCTTGGTGTATTTACATTTTTAATATTATAGGTGGAGGTTTTAAGATGGAAGAAACTGAAAAGAAGTATGATTTAAGTACAATATCTCCGGGGGTAGAGTACCTTAAGAATGGATATATTGAATACGCCGAGGAGGTTATAACTGGACGTGCATTACCTGATTATTATGATGGTTTGAAGCCAGTAAATCGTCGTGTACTTGAGATTTTCCGTACAAGTAAGGTGAAGGGTTTACAAAAGAGTGGTACAATATCTGGTGAAGTTATGGGTAAGTTGCATCCTCATGGTGATGATGCTATTTATCAGGCTATGGTATTGATGACAGATAAGAATAGCAGTCTTGCATTTCCACAGTTAAAAGGTCATGGCAATTTCGGGCATGTGTACAGCACAGATCCAGCGGCGGCAAAAAGATATACGGAGTGTATGCTTTTAGACCAAGCCAAGGAGTACTTTGGTGAGATGGATGGGGTAGAGATGATTCCGAATTTTGATTCAACAAGGAGTGAACCAAGTGTTCTGCCTGTATCATTTCCAGCGGTACTTGTAAATAGTACATCGGGTATTGCGGTAGGTTTTAAGTGTAATATTCCGTCATTTAATTTTGTTGATGTATGTAATCTTGTTATTGAGTATATAAATGATGGTTCTTGCCATACAGTTATTGCACCAGATTTTGTAACTGGTGGTTATTATGTAAAGAATGATAAGGAACTTATGAAGTTGATGCGTGGTGGTAGTGCTAAGTTAAAGCTTCGTGGAAAGTGTATTGTGGACGGCAAGATGATACATGTGATAGAAGTTCCATTTACAAAGGTAGTAAGTAGGCTTGTTACACAGATAAATAATCTTGATGCGAATTGTATAACAAATGCATACGATGCAGATGATTACGACCATACATCATTGTTTACTATCAATTGCCCAAGTAAGAACAGGACAGATGAGGCAATATTTGAGCTGTATAAGAACACTGATTTTCAATTCACTTATAATGCTGATATCACGGTGGTGGTAAATGGTGCACCAAAGCGAATAGGGGTATGGGAGCTTATAGCACTTTGGGTTGAAAAACGTCGTGAGATTTTAAGTCGTTCATATGAAGTACGCATTCGTGATTTTAGGGAGTCAATGCGTGAGGCTTTATCTTTTATGGAGGTAGTGAATGCAAGGTCTAAGTGTAAGGAACTTGTAAATGTAATTACAGATAATGGGGTAGTTGCTGGTGCAGCTTATATTCGTGAGAATTTTACTCGTGAACAGGTTCCAGAGGATTTAATTCAGTTTTGTGCAAGTCGTTCACTTCCAAGTTATCATGATGGTGGAAAATACGCTGGTGAATATGATAGATTAAAAGTACATCTTGATGCACTTGAAAGTGATTTACAGGATTTGAATAAGGTTATTGTAAGACAGATGAAAGAGCTTATTGCAAAGTATGGGAATGACTTAAAACGTAGAACAGAGATTACCACAAAGGATTACATTTTTAGTGAAGATGAGGATAATAGCGAAAAGTATGTTGATACAACGCCTTGTGTATATGAGTTTAAGCGTACTGGTTTCTTGAGAAAGGCAAAGGCACAGAGTTATGCTGATGATGTGGATTTTGTGATGCATGGTACTTCAAGTGATACACTTATAGCCTTTGACAATAGGGGTAGATTACTTCGTATTTACTGTCAGGATTTGCCATTGAGTGGTTCTGATATTGGAACTTATCTTCCAGTTTACTTGAATCTCGATGAAACAGATGATTACCAGATTACATGGATTGGAAAGCTTGATGGAAGTGAGTTAATGCTTTTATACAAAGACGGTAATGTTGGTTTTGTTGATACCACGGAGTGGGATAACAGTGGCAGGAATGTAAAGGTACTCAATAGGGGTATTGCCGCTTCGGTTGCGGATAAGCTCGGTGCGGTTCTGACTGAAATACCTGAAATGCTGTTTGTTTCTGATACAGATGGTAGAATTGCATACACATATACAATGGATATTAAACGTAAGGATAGGACAGCAAAGACAAGGGTATTTGAAATGCCGCGAAATTCAAGTGCTGAGTTGGATAGTTATGTTGGAATGCCAATAAGTAAAGGAGTATTATACCTTGATAATATTCGTGAGTATGGCAGTAAGCTTCGTCATCTTGCAAGTATAGAAGATTTCAGGGGTAATCCAGAGGATTTTGTAGTTATGTTCTAAGGCTGGAGGGCACATTGCGATGTGTCCTCTATTAGATTTAATTTACACCTAATTCTACTATTAATTGAGAGTAGGTGTTGTAATTATGTTAAGTGCTTTTGAGAAGTTATATTTATATGCAGTTGGTCATTATGTTATTGATATTCGTAACTCATTTATTTTGAGTCGTGATATTCGTACATTAGATTATGTTATTTGGTACAGAAGAAGTATATTTCCATTGAGATACGTTGTTTCAGGTATAAAGTCGGATATTAAGTTCAGGTGGGAGATTTTGATGAAGGACTAGGAATTATGCTTGTTTTTGCTATTTTAAAGCTGGTACATGATGTATATTATATAAAGTAACAATTTTGTGTAATTTGTGAGGTATAGAATGGCAGAAGAAGTTTATTTAACACCAGAGGAACGGCTTTCCGAGCTTGGTGATTTATTGATTCAAAGTGTTATAAAGTCAACATCTTTGTCTTTGGCAAATAGGCAGGTATTGTTTGGTCAGGTGTCACCTAGAGTATTCAGGAATGAAAATTATATTATATTTAATGTATTATATTCATTTAAGGATAAAGGTATCACACCCGATGCGGATTTTTTACAGATGTATCTGTTACGAAATTCAAAGCTTTTCAAAGATAGTCAGGGGTATATAAATTTGCAGGAATTTGCAGATTTAGATGAAAATGTTTATACGGCATATACATCTGCTGTATTAAAGCAGTTTAATCGTCTTTTAACATTAGATGAATTAAGTGCTGAGGACTTTAATCTGACTCTTGAGAAGTATAAAGTAGAGTTTAGTTCTATAGAAGTAGGTAAGGCTTATAGTCAGGCAAAACTGATATTGTATGATGGTTTACAGGTAGGAAAAAAGTTCTATCAGGGGTATAATGATAGTGTTGTATATGTCAAGAAGTGTGTAGCTGATATTGAAGCCATCCTCGATCATAGTCAGGGGGTAGGTTTTATCGATTCCAGTATTGCTGGAATAGAGGATGATGCTGAGGTAGAACTTGAGAAAATTGGTGATTTTGGGCTTATACGTGAGCTTAATGAGCAGTTAGGTGGTATTTATACATCATTGTTCTATAATATTATGGCTCCGACAAAGGGTGGAAAGTCTAAGTTTACAACAAGGCTCATTCATAATATTGTTGTGGAGCATGGTTATAATGCTTCAGTATGGGCGCATGAGGGTGGTTATGCAGCTTGGTGGGCGCAGTTGAGGGCTATCCATTTTGAGTATATGTATATCAGGGGTAAAAGTGATTCTGAACGTGTCGCTCCATTATCGCAGAAGGATATACAGTTTGGTAATTTTCCATCGGAGGAAATCAGACAGCTTGAAGCAGCATCCAGATTGGATTTATTTACAAACCCTAATTATGGTGTAATCAATATGATTGACCGACCGTTGAAGCTTGAAACTTTTATGGAAGATATTGAAACTTCAGTGCAGTTGAATGGTTCTAGGGTTGTGTTGATTGATTATTTGCAGTTAATGGAATGGGAATCAAACTTGTCAAAGCCACAGGCAATTGGTAAGGGGTATCAGGCAGTATTGAATTTTTGTAAGAAATGGAATGTTGCAGCAATATCACCGTCACAGTTCACTCAGGATTTCATGAATGAGATGGCAAAATCTAAGGAAGGTCAGGCACATGAGGTTCGTACTGCTGGTGGTGAGTCATCTGAGATAGTTCGTACACCAGATATAAATATAGCATTGTATGCAAGTACGGAGGATTTGATTCGTCATTGTATGACAATTATGTCAGTTCCAAGTCGTCTGGCAGAACCGTTTCCTGATATTCCTATTTATGCAGATTTGTGTAGTTGTGTATTTTCTAGTATAGATGATGACGATTAAAGTAGTTTTATGAAAAATAAAAGGTATTATCGGGGTAGTAAGTCTTTGATAATGTTCTATGGATTGTATGTATTTTACGAATTGAACTATATGAGTTATAGGTAACTTTATATCAATATCAGGTTGAAATTTATCAAAAATATCTGATTTTAAGTTTTTCTCATGATTTTAGAGAATAAAAAAGAAAAGGAGAATTGTAAAATGACAAAGTTGGGAAAGTGTTTACTTGTAAGTTCAGGGGTAGGGATTATTGCAGGGGTTGTTGGTTTCTTTCTTTATAGAAGTAAGCAGTTCGATGATTTTTATGATTTTGATGATTATGAAGATGATTATGAGGACGATGATTATGACGAAGAAATATCTGATGAGTTCGATATGCAAACTAAAGAGCGTTATACCGAGTTGAGTAGAACTAAAGACTCTGAAGAAGATGTTTCACTTCATACAGACCCTGATGATTTTGATGGTTGTGATAATTTGGACGAGGATTATTCTGGTACACGTTTTAAGCAGGTCACAGGGGTATCTCGTGAGGATGCCTGTTCACAGATAGTTGATGCAAGTATGGGAACACTGACAGTAAATGAACTTCTTGTTCTTTCGAATGATGAATTGGCTGAAACTTATTCAAAGTTTAAGGTAAAGTAAATTAGACTTGTATTTAGATACACAGGCGGAATAATTTTATAAGAGTTCTGCCTGTGTATTTTATTATATATTATTTTGTAACGTTGATATCGGTTTAACTTTTAGGAAATGAAAGTTATAGTTTGTTCGAGGTGATTTGAGTGTCATATAGGTTAACGCATAATAATACAGTAGTTATGTATAAGGAAACTATAGGTGAGGTTAATGATTATATTCATGATATTTTGGAGCAGAATAAAGGTTTGAATCCTATACAAATTGTGAATGTTGTAATGGATAATGGGGTACGTCAGTTAATTGTATATAGGTATTATACATATTATTGTGAGTTTTTTCTTGTGGAGAAGGAGTTTTAAAATGACGTTGCGTGAGAAGTTAAATAAACTTAAATCTTCTGAGATATATAAGCTTGAGTACAATGGTAGTCCAATAGGATTACGTATAAAGATATATAATGTTGATATAAATCAGTATGATTATTATGATTTTGCATTGAGTCTTGTGAGGCATGATTCATTAAAGAATAAAATAAATGCATTACAGCCACGAATGTCTGTATTGCAGATGGTAGATTGTGATGATGGTTATGCAACTCAGGATGAATTGTCAGGGTTAGTTAAAATAGAGGAGTTTAAATCTGAGGAACAAATTGTAAAAATTTTGGAGCAGCTTGTTTATGTATATGAATGTGGAAAGGCTGATATATAATGTATAGTATTCTTGGATTATACAATAAAGATGGAAATATTAGTTATGCAGTGTCTGATAAAACTCGTGAGGATTTTGATATTTTTTCTGAATCAGAATTAAAGTTATTGATATCTTCTGGTATAAGTATTTTAGACAGTAATGATAGCAGGGTATCTCTGAATAATGGGGTACTTTATATGGGTGATATTCCAGACCTTACAAATGAGGTTTCGGAGTATTGTGATGATGCAGAACTAGATGAATATGATATTTATGACGATCTTGAGGAAGATTATTTTGAAGAGGAGGACTCCGAGGAGGAGGATTCTGATGAAGATTATATAGATTATGATGAGGAAGAACTTATTGAGGAAGATGATGATGATGAAGATGAAGAAGAAATTATAGAAGATGGTTATGAAGATGAGGAGCTTATTGAAGAAGATGATGAGGAACCAGAGGAATCAACTGTAAGTAAGTTATATAATTTTTTAAATGAGGAGCAGATAACAGTTCTTAAGCGTTATTATCTTTGGTATAGTCAGCGTTTGTTTACAGATGCTCAGAAAGACCCAACACTTGGAATTAAGTCACAGACAGTTCTTAATAGAAAAAAGGCAAATTTAAGTCAATTGCGTAATTCTGGTGGAATGTGGTATTATGCTGGTTTTGTAGATATGGGGTACAAGGGTGCTGGTTATTGCACATTAGGTCATCCATTACGTTTTATGCATCTTGCATGGGATGTGACAGTATCTGATATAGAAACTGCATTTTTTGGGGAGGATTACAACTCCAATTTTGAGGAAGCTATAGAGTCTGCGAATTGTATAAAATTTGGAATTAAATGTATATCAGATTTCTTTGAGGTAGATAGTGAATGCACTAGGTCTTTACAGCGTGCTCAGCGTGAATCTTTAAAGGATATGTCTTTGATGTATGAGCATTATGCGAATGGTACTGTAGATGAAGTTTGTAGTACATTTAAGTTTATGGACGAGCTTCTCAGATGGGTTGCTAAGATAGATACTCGTAATTCTGTGGTTTACAGAGATAATTATAAGCCTATTATAAATCGTAATTTATCTCTATTTTATACGCAGTTCAGAAAGATAAATATGATCCCTCCCAAGTCGCTTATTCAAGAGATAAGAGACCATATTGTAGGTTGGGAGTATCATGTTGAGCGTCATGGACATATTAAAATGCCTAATTTTGATGTTCTGATTGATAATTTCAAGAAGATTTGGAGTGGTGAATTTGATGGTGTTGCAGAGGAGCTTTCAAGATATAATTTTACCAGTGTGACAAATTATTTTGCGAATGTTGGATGGAGAAAGCAGGCATTAGCTTATTTATTTAGGGCATTTATGTATGAATCTTGTGGGTATTATGCTTATAATGCAGATACAAATACAGAGGAAGGTGGAGCAAGTAAGGGTGCAAGAAGTGAGTATACTCGTATAATTGAAAATAGTTCTAGGTACTTCTTTGAAGGGGTAGAGTTTTCACTTGCTTATATGAATCGTCTGTGTAAACTGTTTAAGTTTAAACCAATTGATAAATTTGATGAGCGTTTCAAGATACCCCAAGGGGTAGTAGATGATGCTAATCCACCTTATTTGAAGATTTCTGATGATTATACGAAGCCAGCGTTTTTACTTATGGGTTTATATGAGGAGGAAACTGGTATTAATCTTGATAAGGCACTTCGTGATTTACATGAAGTTGATAATGGTTATAGGGTTTTGCAGTATCCTGAAAAGCTTGTGAAAGACCATTTAAAAGGAGTTAATTTTACTCTTGATGAGTTGGAGAGTTTAATTTACGGTTATGATAAAATATTGCGTGATAATATTGATGCATTTAGGCAATGGTGTATTGATAGGGAGCAAAAACGTATTGATGATGAGAATGCGCGTATAAAGGCATTAGAATTGAAGCATCAGATAGAGGATAAGGTGAATGAATCTGTTATAGAACAGTCTGCAAAGTCACCAGAGGAAGTAGTTGAGTATTTGAAGTCAAAGGATTTGTCTGGTCTTGATAAATCATTTGATTTATCTAAGAATATTTTAAGTACAGTGATTTCATCAGGTAATGCACCATCTTCAAAGCAGTTCTGGTATATAAAGAAGCTTTATGAGGAAGTTTCTGGTAAGAAGTTTGAGGGACAAGGGGTAGCTGGTGAAAAGGTAAGTCTTGATGATAGACAGGATTTACAGAAGGTAGTTGATTATGTTCGTAGTCATAAATCAGATTTCAGTAGTATAGTTTGCAGTATATGTGATTCTGTTTTTAAATATCGTAGTATATCTGAAAAGCAGATGAAGTTTATACTTGAAGCGCAGGCACAAATGAAGTAGATTGGGATTTATGTATAAGTATGAAGGGGTAGTTACATGTTTACAATAATTAGTATTATTCGGAAAGGAAATCGAAGGTCTGGTTTTGTATTGGGTGACTTTGATTCTGGTAATACAGACGTGAAAATATCTGTTAAGAACACTGAACAGGTTTTAGAATTGATAAGGAATGAACAGGTGTATAATATGTCTGTTGTAAATGGTCAGATTCTTCCAAATTTTAATAAAGCTGGTTATATTAGTGCACATAAAAAGATGTATCCTGTACGGGATATTACTAAAGAAGAATTGGTAATGGCGGAGCGTTCTTATTTTAATCTTATGCCAAGCTTTAAGGAAAAGCATGTAGCTGTAGCGTTAGGGGGTAGCGGTATTGCTTTGTCATGTAGTGGTATAGATGAAATGTTAGGTATAAATAATGTTATTTTTAAATTTATAGCCACATCTGATGTTGCAGTGAAATTTGGTGCTCAGTTAAGAAGCTTTACAAAATATGTAGATATTCTTCCAGAAATGAGTCCTACATTAGGTATGTTTACAATTGATATATCTGTTTTGGTTAGTTGTATACCACAGTTAAAATCTTTATTTAAGACCTTTACAGTATTGAGTGATATTTCAAGTGGTAGGTCAAGTATACGTGATGAACGTGTGTTGTCCTATACAGGGAAGTCTGGGATACCAGTTGTATCAAAGTTACTTGATGAATTATCTAATGTGACTTTATCATTGGAAAGGAGTTTAAAACTATGAAACGTTTTCATGACTGTGTATATGTAAGAAGTAACGGGGTAAAGAGTGTGATGTAATTGGCAAGGCAATAAATTTTCCTTGGCAGTATGTTTCTGCTGTTGATTTTGATAATTTTGTTAGAATTGGAGGTCAGAATTATTATTGGAATATGGATTTGACTTTTTCGCAGGATTATATAAATTATGCAAGTATGAATGGTATTAAAATGATTCCAGTATATTTTATTAGAGATATAGGGGTAGTATCATAGTAGATTTGATACAGGTAATTTATAGTTTGATTGCTAATAGAAGGGTGGTTTAAAATGTCTAGATTTATAATTTTAGGTAGGGAAAAATCGGATTATATTATTTTTGATATGCAGGATTCAAGTATAGAACTGATAGATAATAATCAGTTGGAGAAGTGTAGGAATAACGGATTGAGTATTGGGGTAGTTTCTTCAAGTAATCATCCATTTGGAATAAAGACTGATGAAAATAAATATGCTTTGTTTCTCCCAAATGGTAGGCGTGTTTATGGTGATGAATTTCCGTCTATGAATGATAGAAATGATTTATGGGATCATAGGATAGAAATTGTGGCGGTAGGAAGGTATAGAGATGATATTGCAATAGTGATAGAGGATAATTGTTATTGTAAATACGATATAGAGATGCCAATGATGTCAGTCCATGTAGTAGGGGTAGCAGCTAAAAGTTTGAGAGGTGCGTGGTTGAGTTTATATACTAATATGCCAGTTCATATAACAGATGATGCAGCTGGTGAGTGTAGAGAATGTGGAGGTTTTGATTATCCTGATGCATGGTGTGTGAGTCCCGATATTTGTAACTATAAGATTGATAAAAATTGTTTGGATATTCTTGGTGTTAAATACACTGATGGAATGCCTAGTTATGAAAATTTATGTGAGAGAATAGATTTTACACCTGTTGTGATTGGAGATTAAGGTTTATTCTATATTTGTGATTTGTGCATAAATTTTAGTGAGAGTTTATTATGATTATATTTTGTTGAAAGGAGTTTTGTTTTATGGTATCAGGTGATAGAAATAGTAGTAGCAATGAACAGAGAGCACGTGATTGTGCTAGGAAAGCAAAGCAGATGTCACCAAGTGTTCAGTATGCTATTGTTACAGTTTTAAGAAATATCTCGAATGGTGCTTTTTGGGGGTTTACCACTATGAAGGATATTGAAGAGCATATTGAGGTTCTTAAGCAGGAGCAGAATATCAAAGCTAGAAAGCTTGGTAATGCTTGTCTTTTAGAAATTAATCCAAGTTTTATGATTCAGTCAATGCAGATGATTGACCCAACATCTATTACAAATAAAGATTTGGATATTATACAGACAGCAATGAGTGATGCAGAGATGGCTTTTGAAAAGTTTCTTATCAATAAGGGTTTGAAGCTTGGAAAAATGGGCGAGCAGTTTAGTGGTACGATTGGTATTTATTGTGTAAATAATACAGAAACGATTAATTATAGGGGTACTATTTTCCCTGCATTTCGTATCACGATGGATACGGCGTTGAGATTGCTTGGTGCATATGGTTATGAGATTCAGGTAGGTGCACGTTATATGCCAACACAGCAGGCATCAAGTGCTGGTCAGATTTTATGGGATTCAATGAAACTTGCACCAACGAAAACAGGCGTGTTTATTGATGTAAGATGTAAGCTAACACCAGATGAGATGAAGATAAAGCAGAAGCAGTTTAAGCAGAAATATGGTCTTTAATTAATTTGGAGGTATCTCCTAATATTTGATATGGAGAATGTGTTATTTTTTGGCACATTCTCCGTTTTAAATTATTAAGGGTTGGTGATTGTTTATGTCTAAGTTTTTAATTCAGAAGGATTCTGGCGCAATGGATGAAGAGCGTTATTTTGTATTACAGCAGTTGCGAAATTCTGTTAGATTACATACATATGAAGAAGTATTAATGTCTAATTTGGGTCAGTTTAATGAGAAGGGTTGGATTCCAGTTGGTACTATACAATTTGTACAGGGGTATGTAAGGAATGTTTATGGTATTAAATGTGAAAATCCAATTGAGATTCCGAAATATTTACGTACAGATGAATTTTTAAAGCGTGATTATTATTTCACGGATTATTATGATATACCACGAAGTGGAAAATTCTTTTTAAAGGATGCATCTGAGTTAAAGAAATTTGGTGAAGTTGTATTTGCTGATTATTTGTTGTTTGATTATGAGAAAGTAAATGAATTTGATAATACATTAGTTTTATCAAAAGACCATATCTATCTTGTGAGTTCGTTATACCATATACAGGCAGAGTATCGTGTGTACGTGTTTAATAATACAATACAGGGTATTTCATTTTATAATGGTGATTGTACTGTATTTCCAGATATTAATTTGATTAAAAAGGCAGTATTGTTAATCAGTTATAATGAGACTTGGCTAAGGTCTTATACAATAGATGTGATGGTAGGGAAAAGGGGTACTGCATTGATAGAGGTGCATAATTTTACTTCTGTTGGTTTGTATTCGACTTTATGGGGTGTGGATTTATTATATGCTTACAGGGACGGTATTGACTATTTGATACATGATAATAAGGAACTGGAGGTGTAGTAATGACTTTAAGGGAATTTGTTTTGACATATGAGAGAGATGGTAAAATAGTTGCGAACTTGTTTGATTATTATGACATGAAGATAAAATATTTGGATAAACGTTTTGAGAATTATAGTTATTATAGTTCAAAGCTGGTTTTATGCTATTTTAAAGACCATGCTGATATAAATCCAAGTATGGGGTGGCGTTATGCTTCACAGTTAAAAGGGGTACGTATTTGTCATTGTTTCGGTTGTCACAAATCTGCTGATGTAGTACGCTTACATCAGATATTGAGAAAGCAGTATGATGGGGTAGATCTTACTGAAAAAGATGCATGTTATGAACTTGCGGAAATATTTGATATTCCATTAAATGATTTTTCAGAGTTAGATGATGATGATTTTGATGGAAAGTATGATAGGAGAAGAAGACGTTCTATGGAGTTATCAAAAAGATATACTCAGCGTGATTTTAGTGCTGAATTATTAAATCAGCGAAGGAATGGAGTAGATTTGGAAGCTGTTAATGACGAATGTGTAAAGATGATTGCAACGATGAAGCAGTTATATATCTAGTTATATAGGGAGGTCTAGTTATGAAAAAGTTTTTAGTTTTACTTATGTGTATTGGATTGACTGGTTGTGCTGTAAATAAGACTGTTGAACCAGTAGTAGTAAATAGTATGGAATCAGTGCAGGAAATTGGTATTGAGGAGGAAAATGAGATTAAAAGTACCATATATACTTTTCATGAGATAGAAACTGAATCAATACCGCTTGAAGTTGGTGCTCTATATAGTGATATATGTGATGTGATGGGTTGGGTAGCTACGGATTATAATATTGGATTTCCAGAGTTTACAATAGAGAATATGAAGTATTTTAGTATGATTACGTCAGATTACAGGATTTTATATGTGGTTGATAAAGGTGTGTTTGATATTTGTATTTTCGATAATAATAGGTGTTTTAATTATAAGCTTGATTCAGATGGAAATGTTGAGTATATTGGAGAAACTTCAAGGAAGTGTGAATTAGGTGATAATAAGCTTGATAAATGTGTTGAGGAGTGTATTAAAAGTCACAGGTTAAATATTGATGGGGTAGAGCATCAGGAGAATAAAATTGTGTTGAATAATTATGGTGATATAATTGAGTATGAGTATGAAGATGATGAGCCAAAAATTAGAAGATTATCTTATTGTGATACAGATACAGAGAATATAATAGATATAAAGTATTAAGGTTGTGATAATTTATGAAGAGATTTTTATTTTGTATAGTTTTTATGGTATTTTGTTTGACAGGTTGTTCAAATATAGCAACTCCATCTGTGCAGGATTTAGTTGATGGGGTACTTGTTGAGGATAGTCAAGATTGTTTTAGTTATAATATGTCTTACAACATAGACCTATTGTTGGATTTGGATATGATTATTGATAAGGCACAGTTTACTGAATTAGATTCAAAGGGTATTCTTCCAGTTTCAGTAAGTTCTGATATGTCATATTATGGTAATGCTGAACTTGCAAATGTCAGAGGTTTTAGACAGGTAACTTATCCAGAGCAGTCTACTAAGAAAATATTGAATAGTTGGTATGTAAAGGATTCAGGCAGGACTGTAGTTTATGAAAGTGTGGATAATAATTGGAACAAGATTTTCACAGATGAGGTATTTGACTGGTTTCTGAATTTTAGTTATAGTGATTTATCAAATGTGGTATTGCAGGATACATCTTTATCAGATGTCAGGTATGTTGTTACTGCTAAGATTGATTGGTATGGGTTGAATAACATACTTCATCTTGATGATTCAGTTGATGATTTCAAGGATATAGGGGTAGATTTAAATGATGTTGTTTTCGCATTGAAGTTTGAATATGACACAGAAACATACAAATTGCGCTCACTTGAGGTAACATTGGATTCATCAGTGGATATGACTGGAAGAAGTCTTATATTTGATGGTTTTGTATTGAATCTTTATCCAGATTATCCAGATGATATTTCGGATTTAGAGTTACCAGATGATATAGTTGCATCATGTGAGGAAGAATCCGAAGTAATCGAAACAGAAGTGGATAACACGATTAAAATTAATATGATGGCAGTTAATCCTGATGGTATTTCAGGAGAGGTATTTATGTCAAAGGTTCGTGACTATTTCAGTTTGTCAGATGTGGAGTGCAGGACTTTTGCGGAGTATGATATAGCATCGACATCATACAAAGATGATGGTTATTCATTAAAGCTTGGAATACAGGTATTTAGGGGTAGTAAAACTGCTGAGGAATATATGCTTGATGCGAATGAAGAATTTTATATGAATTACCTTAGTGAATATTTTGAGGGAGAGGTAGTAAATAAATCTGAGGGTGAAAAAATTTATGTATATTCTGTGGGTAAGTTTAATCCAGTTGAGATACATATGAAGAGTGGAAATGCAGTAATTTCAATAACTGGCAGTACTGATGAAGGTGTTTCATCTGATGAAATGTTTGAGAAGATAAATGGCTTTATTGAATTATTAGAAAGTGAGGGGTAGATTATGAAGAGGCTGTGTATATTATCATGTTTAATGGGAATACTATTAATGGGGTGTTCCCCAAGTGTCGATGACACGAAACCCGCCCCAGATACAATAGATAAAGCCGAGGCTGTTTCAGATTCTTCTCCCAAGACTGAGGCAGCCACGGTTGAAGAAAGTTCTGTTGTAGAGACTGAGAGTTCCATTTTAGTTGATACTGATTTTACATTTGATGATAAAATATTTAGTTTCGGTGAACTTTCATTAGTAAATGTGATTTTTAATGAAGATTCAGTACAGATGGATGAAGTTAGGGATTGGGCAGGAAAGAATCTTGACGATAATACGATATATGCCCTTTCAAATCTTATAAATTATTATGATGCATATTCTATGATGAGTTATGTGAGTATATGGGATTCATCGGAGACAAGTATGAAAAATGCGCTTGCGGTCTTTGTTGGAAAAGGGGTAGTTAGCAGGGGTTCTTTTGAAAAGGCTGGAGCAGATACAGAAGAGTTAGATAAAATACTGGAGGATTTGGGATATAATGATAAATGAGAATAGTGTTTTAAGTAAGGCAACAGTTGAGGGTATTTTAAGTACTGTACATTCTGGAATAGGTCTTGATATAGCCAAGAATCATACTGGTGTAAGTATTTGGAATGGAAAAACGGTAGAAACTTATGGTTTTGCATTAAATGAGTATGATAAGAATGACCCTTTTGCTTTATATAAAATGAGACGTGATTTAAAGGTAAAACTTAGTGAGATAGTAGTTGGTCGCGATTTCGAAGTTTGTATAGTGGAAGATGTTTATGGTGGTGAAAATTTTGATACAGTACGTAAGTTACTAAACCTTAATACAGTTATTGATGAGTTAATATTTGATAGAGTATGTACTGTTGATAAGTTTTTTAGGTGGAATGAGCCAAAGTGGTTATCTGCATTTAGAACAGTTTATAAACAAAGGGGTAGATTAAAGTCTAAGGTTGAAACTCAGGGTATACTTGAGTTTTTAAATTGGGATTTTTATAAAAATAATTGTGGAAAGACTGATAGTGAAAAGAAGGAAATATTTTTTGAGGATATATGTGATTCTTGTGGTATGCTGGTAGGTGTTGTGCAACAATTAAATATGGATATAAACTTGGCTAAAGCGACATCACTAAGAATATCTGATATAAAGATGTATTATATTGGTATTCTTGAGGAGTGTTATTCAATCAGGGATAGCCGAGTTAGGGAGGAAGGTTTTCTTGAGGTAGATATTACAGGTCGAAATATTGAAAAGGAAATCTTAACGCAGGCAGGGTTGCACCCTGAAGATGTGATGTGTGCTTTTTTACCGTCTAACAAGTTAGGGATTTTTGGTATGAAGCACAAGTTTACCTTTTTTGATGGGGAAGAGGAGGGTTATCTTGTGTTCTATAGAAAGTGAGGTCAGTTGAACACATGGTAAAACCTATTTATGTTTTTAGGTATGGAAATGATATTTGTATTGCAGTGACTGACAGGGATGCATCAGTAAGCAGTATGAATGAGCTAAAGAATGTCAAGTGTCAGTCGATGATTTATAGATACAAAGGCAATCTTGGGGTAGATTTGAGTTTGGAAGTCGTTGACCATATTGATTATAAGTGTAAGATTATTCGTTCTAAGGATGAATTTTTATATTATTTGAAAATTCTTTATCCAATGGTGCATTTTAATCCAATTTATTTGTGTAATGGATTAATTGTTTTTGATAATCCTTTTGTTGAGGTTGATGGAAACAATTTCTGCATGTGGCATCCACGTTTTGAGATAAAAACTTCTATGAAATACATTAGTCAGGATGATAGTTGTGTGGTTTATCATTATGAGGAACCTATTTTTATTTATCCTTATGATTATAAGAGGCATACTCCTGCTACTAATGAGGAGCATTTTAGTATAAATTACAAGACAGGGGTAGCGATTCATTCTTGGAAATCAGCTTCAATGCATGACTATACGGAGTATGCATCTCATTTTGAGTGTGGTGTTTGGGTGCAGGATTATTTCAATCAGAAGCCTATTACAGGGTGGAAGAAGAGGTAATTAATATGGAATATGATTTCAGTCAGATGAATATGCAGATGCAACAGATGGGAATGGATTATAATCAGGGTTATGGAAATATGCCGCAGATGGACATGAACTACAATCAGGGCTATGGAAATATGGGTTACGGTCAGGGATACGGAAATATGCCACAGATGAACATGTATAATGGTCAGGGTTATTATGGAATGCAGCAGATGCAGCCAATACATTACTCAAAATCACAGATAATTGACGTATTGCGTAGCTTTCTTCAGCAGAGTACAAATGTAGCAGTTTCTGGTGAGGATAAAATTGAGGAGACGCCAAATGAACTTAGGCATGCATGTGCTCCTTGGGGTGTAAGTTTTTTACAGAGATGTGATTTTCCAGTTCCAGAAATGGGTATTACAGTACCGTTTTATTTCTGTAAATCATGTGGTAAGCTTTTTTACCTGAAAGATTTTATGTGAAAGGGGTAGTTTTATGTTTATAATGACACAGATAAATATTCAGGCAAATGCAGTCCAAATACTTGATACAAGTGATAATAGTTGCGAAATAGTGAATTTGAAGGTCATATCAGATAGGATTCTTGCACAGAATTTAGAAGTTAGGGGCATGTCAAGTATGGAGAATCCAAGACATCTCCAAGATTTACAGCCAGTATATAGTTATGGGATAGGTGTAAGTTTTTATGATGCAAGATGCGCGTTATGTGACTATTATCAGAATAATGGGGTAGATAAGTCAAGGGCAATGCGTATGGCTGGTCTTTCTTGAACGTTTTATAAAGACCTGAGTTTAGTTGCTGGCTCAGGTCTTTTTTGATGTCATCTATAAATAAAAAAATATTTCTTTTGCAAAGGAGTTATTATGGACGAAAAGGGTAGGTTGTTATTGGAGATTGGTGATTTTCTTGGTTTTTGTGTCTTGAATGGGGTAGAAGCTA
>ERZ779637.738-NODE-738-length-18635-cov-4.934930_pt1 | contig 18635 bp, 33 predicted proteins | sample MGYA00514196_ERZ779637 | MGnify/ENA primary metagenome ERZ779637 (study PRJEB29562, sample SAMEA4376700) | mouse gut metagenome | isolation source: Cecum | study: EMG produced TPA metagenomics assembly of the A DSS colitis mouse model was used to assess the...
GCCGCGCTTTCCGGCGATAATCTCCGGTAACGATCCGCCCACTGGCTAACCGTCAAGACGGGCGGCGGGCTTACTGCCTTTGCAAGATCCCTGAATAGTTTCAGTGTCTTAAATTCAACCCCGCGATCCTTGTGACGTGTTTTTATGATAACCGTGTCAGGCTCCACAAGCGGCGACTGTTCAATTTTTACTTTCTTCCTCATACTCGCCTTCGCTTTCCTCCACATATTCATCACTATAAAACGCTTTCGGATCGTAATCTTTCAATTCATTCAGCGCTTCTATGACCTCTTTTGTCAGACGGTCTTTGATAAAAGCGGCGTCGCGGTTTTCCAGGATCGGCGCCACCTTTGAAGGAATCCCCATAATTTTTGTTTTAAAGGCGACTAACATATCCATCATAACGATTTCTACATCCTCCGCCTTGTGCAATTCCCCTTTCATGATCTGCAATTTCAATTCTGAAATATGGCGCTTGATTCGCTCATGCAGCGCCTTTTCTTCCTCGAAATTGATTTCACCGTCTGCCAGTTCCACGCCGACACCCTCCGCCGCCAGCTTTAGTGTAAGCAAATAATTCTTTACGGATTCCACCAGCTTATAGCGGCCCTTTGCAGCCCTGGCGACAATCCCTTCTTCCGCCATCTGCCGGATCCGTCTGTCGGTCACTCCGAAAAGATCGCCCAGCACGGCCGCCGATACGGTTATACTGTCGATACTTGTCACCTTCGCGGAATCCGTTTCAGCCTTTGCCATGCCCTCACCCCCTTTCTGGCCCCAAAACCGGAAACGGCAACTTCTATTTTTGTTTTCTGAAATCTAGCCAAGTTTTGGGCTTCGCAGACCCGCAACGATTTTTTGCCCGCCAGAAGAACCTATTTTGTCCTGGCGATTTTTCCGGCGCCTGGCGCTGCCCTGTCGCCCCCTCCACTTACTTGACATATCTTGTTATTCTGTCAAGTGCTTCATGTGTTGTATTCTTTCATTAAAGTGCGAACAAAAGTTGTATGCACCATTTGTCACGCGCTCAATGTGTCAACTGTTGGGCATAAAGCACTAAGGGCTTCCCATTATCAGCCTGATATTAAGGCATAATAAAAAGGCTTATCTGTGGCCCCTCTTCTTGAATGACAGCCCCTTGATAGCCTTGTCTTTATTGTCCTGGTTGATACCTATATACCGTAATGTCACGGATATATCAGCATGGTTTAATATCTCCTTGATAGTTACGGCGTCATGTGTCTGTTGGTACATATGATAGCCGAATGTTTTTCGTAGTGTATGCGTGCCTATGCTGCTGATACCAAACGCCGCCCCAGCGTCAGCCAGAATATTATATGCCTGTTGGCGGCTTATTGCCTTATTGGGAAAATGCGGGCTTTTAAACAGATATTCAAAATCCTTTTTCCCGTGTATATAATTTTCTATAATTGGTTTCAGTTCCGCATTTATGGGGAATCGTTTTTCCTTGCCTGTTTTTTTCTCCCGTATATATACGGCGTCTTTGTCTTTTACGTCGCGGACGCGGAATTTTAAAATGTCAGAAATCCGAAGCCCCGTATAAATCCCGAACATGAAAAGAACATAGTCACGCTCATTCCTGGCCTTCAGATAATCGGCCACATCAAGAACGACATCCATATCCCGGATCGGCTCCACCGTATTCAAGAAAACGCACCCCCTTTTTACGGCATGAAAAAAGCGCCGCCTTCTGGCCGCGCCCTGTCTTTTGATATAATTTTGACTATACATAGTATAACACACCTGAAGGCGACATTTCAACGACATAAAAGGCGACATAAAAGGCGACATTTGTTAATTCCAAAAATCCAGCAAATTCAATGCTTTCCCGGATTTTGTTCACAAAAAGTTCACAAAAAATTCATACAAAAAAATTCACCTTTTTTAGATCAGCCCTTGATCCCTCATGCCAGCTTCGATCCGCTGAAAATGACGTTTGGAAAATCCCATTTCGTCAGCTGCTTCTTCCTGTGTCAATTTGCGGATAACACGCAAGTAAAAAACCCGTTCTTCGTTCCCGTCCAGGCTTTCATATATCTTTTTTATCCGTTTTTTGCTCTGGCGAAGTTCCGATCGCTCTTTTTTTAGCAGATTGATCCGGGCCGTGTCCTGTTCAATCATCCGCAAGCCCTCCGCAAACGATATATGAACACTGTTTCCCGGCTCCCTGGAATAATCAATCCCATTCACGCCGGACGGCCCTTGCCATCCGGACATTTTCTTCGCCTTTTCGATTGATCGTTGGTGATTTTTGATCTGCTCGTTTATCAGCATGATCTTTAATTCAATTTCGTTGAAAATATCCCTTTCTTTGCTTATTTTACCCGGTTTTGCCATATTTCCAGCTTTCCCTTGCAATTATACCGGCTTTGCGGTATAATTATTAAAGGTTGTGCGTGGGGCGCTGGAAACGGCGCTTCATGCTTTTTATTTTACCATTATTTTTTTGTCAAATCAACCACCGTTTCAATACTCAAAACATAGTATTCCTTTCCAGGCTCCGCGCCCCACTCCGGGCGCCCCGTCTTAATGTCAAGCGTGCATTTTGCTTCTATGGCCGGGGAAGTTGCAGAATATCCGTTCCGGAACGCGATCCAGGCGTGGGAAATCGTCGGAAGCCCGTATCTGTCAACCAGCCCGGCCGTGTAGAACCGGCTTTTATAATATGGCTTTATCTCTCTGTATTCCTCCTTCTTTTCTCCGGAAAGAATCATATCAAACCACTTTTTCTTGATCGGCAAGGTCAGCATATATTTTCCCCATTTCTTCCAGCGCTTAACCGGATTTCAAAAACAATCATCATGATATTTCAAAAAATCCGCTGCGCTTTCCCGGATTTCCTGGAATACATCTTCCAGCGCGTGCCCCCATCTTGTATCATTTCCATTGTCCGGCGATTCATCCATCAGCATTGTAACGACTTCTTCCGCAAATTCCTGATTTCGGCCCCTTTTCACGCGGCAAAATTCGTGTTCGCCATCGTCGGCCACATTATCCGGCGAATTTCTGAAAAGCCACGCCAGATCAGACAATTTTATTTCCATTTTCAGCTTGTCATTTGTAATTTTAAACTTCATCAGCTGATCCTTAAATTCTTTCATTCTCCATTTGCCCCCATTTCTTCCAATTCGTCTATTTTATCAAATAGATCCATTTCAGGATGATCTTTCTTTGGGTATTGCTGATATATTGCTTCACACTGGCGGCCGTTCACATACTCCATAAAATATTTTATTGCCAATCTATACGGAATATCTTTATGTTTTCCCGTCAGTGTTAGCTTGCTTTTGTCGTCGTATGTAATTTTTATTTTCCACATTCACGATCGCTCCCTTGCAGCTTTATTTTTTAATATTCAGCATTTCCAGAACATCCGCGTCCTTCGTTGTAGTTGCTTTTGCTATATCATACATTTTCTGAAGCATTTCCGCCTTTGTCTGCCTGTTCTGCGTGCGCCTTACTGCACACATTACAGAACCTTTGCCGATCTCCGTTCCGCACCCTGAAAAGCTGGCGCAAGCTAAACATTCATAGTCTATGATATTCATTCCGCTTTATCCTCCTTCCGCAATTCCTCCGGATATTCACATATTAGGCTATGCGGCCATATGTCGGCCAGGCTGTCCTTCATGAATACCGGAATTTTATATTTTCTGCACTGATTCACAATACTTTCAATCCATTCCGGCGCCGGAACCACTTTCCCGGCCCGGCGTCCGGTTTCCGCCCCTATGATGATCCATTCCGGCTTCAGGGCTGTTTCGCTCATTTCTCCCAGGTTTTCAAGTAAAGGATCCACGGATAAAAACCAGTGATATTTTTCATCAAACCAGGAATATTCATCATGCGGCCCCGTTACACTTGATCAGTACCAGAAATTATTGTACTGCGGCAATTTCCCCGCTTTTGCCAGCTGGATATAACGCGCCGGATTTTTGGTAAGAAAAATATAATTGTGCTGCGGGGCTGCCAGACATTCATCAAATACTTCTTGAATCCAGCAATCAGGAACCCACGCACCGAAAAGATCCGCCATCGAACACACAAAAATATTCCGGCCTTTGCTTTCCCGATATTCTTTTAATCTGTATCTATGAAATGTCGGCTTGAATCCATACGGATAAGCGGCCCTTTTTCCGTCAATAATCACCGGATCATTTAAAACCGCCCTCGCGCCATATTTCAGCACACCGCCGCCCGAAAATCGCCTTGCTATATTCCTGGCGTAACAATACGGGCATTTATGACAACATCCAGTAACCGGATTCCATGTGCTGTCTGTCCATTCAATTTTTGTTTTCTCCATCCTCTTTGTTCCTTTCCTGTTCTTCCAGGTCAACGCCTAATTCAACTATGCGTTTATTGTTTTTGATTGACATTGTTTCAACCTGTTTCCGGAATAATGCGCCGTATACCTGATAATCTTTTTTCAGCGTCAGAAAATAGCGCTTGTGCGGATCCTTCATGTGCATTTTAATTAAATTATTCATCAGGTGATCCGTTACTCCGGAATCAATGACGGATATTTCAATCCTGGCGGCCGCCCGGTTAAATTCCCGGCATATAACCACATATTCCGGGCGCTTGTTTTTCTTTTTGCCTTTAATCTTTCCCACTTTTTACACCCCGTTTCTGTCTGTATATGATAACCATTGAGGGGAACGGGGCGCCGCTTTTGCTGCCGCCGAATTTTATACGGCCCTTTACAAAGCGGATTTCTGCCTTGTGATATATAAAATCATGGAACCATTTTGTATCTGTCCGCGCCGGTAGAAGCATAACCACAAGATCCCCGTGTTCCTCATTTGTCCTATACGCTTTTTCAACCCACTTCCCGATCTCCCGTCCATACGGGGGATTGCAAAATACAGAAAATCCCCCCCAGCTTTGCAAAAGTCCATTTTCTTTTACCGTAAAATATTTATCACATTTATGGTTGTTTTCGTCAGCTGCCGGATCAAGGTCAAAATGAAATTCGCGGTTCAGTTCGTCAAAAAATTCTTGTGGCGTGGCCCAATCATCCGTTTTACTGGAAAACATAACATCCGTATTCACTTTCTTTCACTCCTATTCTCATTTTTCAACATTGGAACGATCGAACGTAACGATCGAAGTCTGGCCGTTCTCCACTTTTACTTCGGTTCCGACCGTTATTTCAAGTTCGATCGGCGCGTTGGTCTGCGTGTCAAACAGCACTAAATTTTTTCCGGCTTCAACCGCGTATGTAATGCCGGTTTTCATCAGCGCTTCTTGCATAAGTCTTGTATACTCTGCTATTCTCTCATTCTGGCTCATTCTCTGCCGCCTCCTTTTCAGATTCTTTTTTCGATTTCATGAAATCCTTAATTTCTGCCACGCACTCCGGGCAATAGTCACGCGGCGTTTTAGGGAACGCTTGCGCCACGGCTTCAACAATTTTTGATTGTATTGTTTTTTCCGGCGATAAAGTGTATTCAAAAGAAATCCTTTGCGCCAGCTTTGCTTCAAACTGTTTCTTGCAGCGATCACATATGCAAACCATTTTTAACATGTTTCATTCCTCACTTATAAATAATTTTTGTCTTTTTATCCTGAAAAGCAATCCGGCCTTCCACTTCGTAACCATAGGCGCCAGCTATTTTTTTGATAATGTCCACAAGTTCAGAAATTTCATGCGGCGCCCGGTCTGCTTTTCTGATTGCCTTTTCCGCCACTATATCCCGATACCCTGAAGCATTATATTTCAATTCATTTTCCATGCTGCACCCCCTAATTGAACGGAAGTTCGTCGTCTATTCCTTCCGGAATCTCCATAAAACCATAATCAGGCGGCGCCGGTTCCGGCTCCTGGCCCCGGCGTTCCCTCTCCTGGCGTTCTTCCTCTTCCGCTTTTGTTTCCGCGAAGCTGATTTCCTCTGCATATACTGTCTTTGTGTATATTTTCCGGCCCTCTTTGTCTGTATAATGTCCAGATTGCAGCGGCCCGCAAACTTCAACTTTCTTTCCCTTGTAAAGATACTTTTCTACAATCCTGGCATTATGTCCGGTACAAATACAGTCTATGAAATCGACCGGCTGATCGCCCTCTTTAATTCTGCGGTTGCGTTTCACCATGATAGTAAATGCGATAAACGAAGCCTTATCTCCATCGTACTTAATAATCGGATCCCCTGATACTTTCCCGCTGCCTATCCATTTATTCACGCTTTTTCTTCCCCCTCCCTTTTCGGCGCATGGGAAAACTGTGCATTTTCAGCCAGTTATTTGATACCCGTTTCGGATTCTTTTTCATTTCGCTGTATGCTTCCGTTAGTGTTGTAAGCGCTTCGGCCGCGTCCTGGATTGTAATTCCGGCTTGCGCCGTGGCCGCCGATAATTCCCCCAGGACGGCCGCCACTTCATGAATTGAAATTCCGCATTTTCTAAACGGGATCACAATCGGTTCAAAATCCTTAAATTCTATCAGGAATGACAAATAATCATTCAGTGTATAGGGAAGCTGCTGCACCCGCTTTTTGATCTTTTCCGCCATTTCCTCCGGTATGTAGAAAACTATTGTTCCGAAGTTTTCCGTCAGTGCCACAATATAAAGCTGTCGGCCCTCTCTGCCTATCTCATAGCAGAACATCAGCCCAGCTTCACCCACTTTGTAACTTTTCCCGCCGAAATAGAAATCCAATGATTCCAGCATTTTGAAAATCTTTTTATCCTCTGATTCAGCTTCTTTCCTCCGCCTTAAAAATAAAGATTTTCTTTCCGCCGCTGTATTTCGCCAGCTTTTGCCGTTTCTTCTCTGCTGCCGCCAGGGATTCCCGGATCGTCGCGCGTTCCTCTCCCTCGACGATGATAAAATATTTCTCTTTACATTTCTGAAATTCCATCTGTCCATCAACTCACCTTCCTAAATGCTAACTTTCGATCCTCTCCTTATCGCCAGCGTTACGGAATGTCTTTCCGTCAACATATCCGGTTCGCTGTAATAACGCATGTTCGCGGTTTTGTTTGAAATCCTTATATCCGGTTCCTGTTTCTAGTCCTGGAATGGCGTCAACATAATCATTTACCGCTTTCGGCGTAACCAACGCCAGGGCGAATGATTGACTTTGCGCTTTCTGCTCTTCAAAATTCTTTTCCAGGCCATGACAGAACCCTAACACATAATTCATTTTTTCATCATTTCCAAACCCCCGGCCAGCGTCCGCATATATGGCCCGTAATACCATAAAGCGCTTTCTGATAACCTTAACGGCATAGTTAAAAATGTTTATGCAGATTTCCGCGTCCTCTTCGTAACCATAAAACCGAATACGGAAAGCGCCGCCCGAACCTACGCGGCTAACAGCAATGCGACGGCAACGGAAATTTTCAGCAATCACGCCGCTAACCATGTGGATCCATTCATCCCGGAACGGAACCGAAGAAAAGTTCACAATACGCCTTTCTTCCTGTTCTCCGTCCTTCAGCTGTTCGCGCTTAATCTCATACTTTGCCATTAGTTCCTGTGCCTTCATCATTGCGGCCCTGGCTTCGTTCTCATTGCTGGATGAAGAAAGCGCCAGCAACTTTTCAATTTTGTCTATAACTTTGTTTTCGTTATCGTCCATCTAATTTCCCCTTGATAAATACTTGTTTACATGCTTTGTCGTCAATATAAAGATCCGCTGTTATTTTCCGGCTGTCCTCTCCGAATTGTTCCAGGATTTCCGGAAGGTTTTCGTTGATTGTGTCAAATTCCAGGCCGTTACTTTTGCAAAATTCAACCGCCGTTTCCAGGGCTTTCCCGGTTCTATTTGTCCATAGAATCACTTTCCCGCCCATTTCCCGGAACATGAGCAACCATTCAATCATTTTTGTATTTGGCTCCCCGGTATTTGGCCAGTGTCCGTTTGGCGTTAATACGCCGTCAAAATCTACTGCTATAATCATGTTCCTAATAAGCGATCCAGAAGATCACTGTTCTCCTTTCTTGCGATCGCGCTCCTGATCGATTCTGCCGGAAACTCAATAGGCAGCGCCATTTTTTCAATACGGTTTACAATCCGATCATCAAGCTGCAATTCGCTGATCCGGTAATTGCTTGTAAATATCGTGATTCGTTTTTCAATCATCCGGCCATTTAAGATATTATAAAAACGCTCATTTATCCAATCTTTAGGACGTTCGACGCCTATATCATCAATAACCAGGACGGGAACGGATATAATATCATCAATCAATCTTCGCTCGCTTACCGGTTCGCCCTCGCCGCGTTCTTTCGATTTTTCTCCCCAGGTACTTTTGATCTGGTCAAGTATCTGGATTGTGGTTGCAAATTTCGCGCCTATCATGTACCGTGTGATTATGTCATTTGCGATAGACACGGCAAGCCGCGTTTTCCCGGAACCCTTGACGCCGGAATGAAAATAAAATCCTTTTCCGGTTTCCCTGATTTCCTGGAATAGTTCAACATACTGCTTTGCAAGGTGCTTTGCCATCGTTGCAAGTTCCCGGCTCTGCGGCGTGGAATAACAATCCGTCAGGAAATTATCAACCGTCTGGCCCTCAAATTCCTTCGGAATTGTGGCAAATTTTAACCGACCAGCCAGCCGATCCCGCTGCACTTTCCCGCACTCACATTCATGTGAAAATGTATATCCGTCTTTTTCAATTTCGTAATATCCGGTATCACGGCATTTCTGGCATTTATACTCCGTCTTTGTCGTTGTTTCTCCGGAATCGTGCAAGTGCTTCATTCGTTGTGCTTTCAATCGTTCCAGAATCGGCCCCGTTATGGTTTCCAGCGTTTCCGTTGCCTGTGCTGCTGCGGACATTGTTTGCACCCCCTTTATTTGCATACGTGCCTTCCAGCACTTTTAAAGCATTTGTTTTATTTATCAGCCAATCGAATGAACATCCGCCCCAGCGCCCGTTACGGCCGGAAAGAAAATCACTGTCCTGTGCCATCTCGAAAAGCCTGTGAAGCCTGTCGTATATCGTCACATCAGGCCATATTTTCAGCTTGTCAAATTCGTTTAACAGTGTACGGATTTTCTTTTTCCGCGCTTCAGACATAGCGCGGATCGTTGGCAAGTCTATACAAGTATCATGAAAATCTGTCATTATGTACTGATAGTCTATCCGGATTCTGCCGGAATCCGGAACCGGATCCGGCGTTTCATCAGCCGGGCCGGACAATATATATTCGTCAGAATATATATTCATATATTCTTCTTCTTTCTCTTCTTCTTCTCTCTGTTTCGTGACTTCACGTGACTTGTCACGTGACGGGCTTGTGACTTCGTTTGTGACATTGTTGTTTTCGTCAATCCCAGGCGCCGGATCCGCGGCGCTGCCGGAAGGCAATTCTTCCAGCAATAACGCTTTGTTTCGCTCCCTCTGGCGCTGTTTCCTGATCCGGTTTTGTTCCCTGATTCTTTCCATGCCCTCAATGTTTTGGTGTTTATCAAAATTTGTGATATAGATTCCCTTTGTTGTGCTTTCAATCATCCGGAATTTTTCAAACGTCGCAAGCGCAAGTTTAACCGTTTGCAGCGGTTTATTGAAAATCACGGAAAGCATTTCATCCGTATATGGAAATTCATCTTCTACCAAAACAAGCCCGTTAGCGTTGCATTTTCCAGCTAAGGCAATCAGGCGGATCCACACTACAAGAAGCGCGTCGCCATCCGGCATTGATTGAATGATTTTAATTTTTTCATCGTCAAACATATCGATCCGAAGTTTGATCCATTGCATTTCTGCCATATAACCACCACCTAACAAGCTATAAATATTTGCTCATAATATCCCGCTTTGACTGCGGTTTCTTCCCCCCGTCCTTTTTCTTTGCCGGTTCCATTTCATCCAAAAAGTTGACGCCGCCTTTCAGCCCGGTTTCCCGTGTAGCTGCCAGATTCTTTTTAATCAAATCTTTGTTTTCAGCGACTTTGTTATATATCACTTCAAGCCGCGTCTGCGGATATGTCAGGCCAGATATGCAGCATATTGTTTCTGCGTCGTTGAATGTCTGGAAATTGTCGATCGGCGTTCCAAACGCCTTTTCTAAGTCAGACATTTTTACATCCCCAGCAAGGGAAGCTGTAATATATTTCACGGCCCTGTCAGGCTCCAACGGCGCCAGGGCGCTTTCTTTTACCGCCTGGATAACGTCGGCGCTTTCCTTGCCTTTGCTGCGGATAACGACGGAAACGCCGTGCGCCTTTAATGTTTCCATGATTTCCGCTTTGTCAATATTGCCTTTTATGCTTTTATGTTTTTCCGGAATCTCCAAAAATGCGGTAAAGGAATCCACGAAGGCGGCGTTTAATTCCAGCTTATCCCCGTTCGCGTTGTCGATGATAAAACAGGAACCAGAACCGGAAATTTCCGTCAACTCTGAAAAACATTCGTAAGAATTGATATGCGACTTCACGCTTTCATCAGGCGCCGGAATGATTGTGATCGCCCCTATGGTTTTTCCTTCGTCAATCAGTAAATCAATAAGCATAGGCCCGGCGCCGGAACCCGTGCCGCCGCCGCTGGCGAAAATAACAAAAGTCATTTCGGATTTTGCTTTTGATTCGATTTCCGCCGCGATATTGTCAAAATCATCAATGACAAGCTGCTTCGCCTTTCTGCGGTCTTTGTTGCAGCCTTCGCCCTGTGGAATGTGATACTTAAATTTTGCCTTTTCCAGCGTGTCAAGATCCTCCTGTGACGTATTCACATAGATTACAGAAAATCCTTTTTGTTCAAATAACCGGCCAATATTTCCGGCCGCCTGGCCTACTGCCACGAACGAAATTTTCTTTTTCATTTTTTGCCCCTTTCTTTTTCCAGACATTCACACCCTTCAGGCGTGATAAAATATGTGTCAGCGCGTCCTTCTTTCAGCCCGCGGCCAATATATCCGGATTTCTCAAAATCCTTTATTTTCTTGAATATCGTATTTTCTTTCAATCCGAAATCCTCCGAAGCGGCGATCTCTTTTACTGTCATAGACGATAATCTATTTGTGGCTTCGCCCGTCCGCAAGATTGAAAGAATAATAAAGCCTAGCCTGTTCAATCTTTCACCGTCCTTTTTTGTCGCCCCTTGTGAATCCTGATTTACTCTGATTTACTCTGATATTCTCTGATAAACTCTGATTTATTCTGATTTACTCTGATAAACTCTGATTTTTTGGTTTACCACGTTCAGCAATCACTTGATCATATGGTATCGTTCCAAGATACCGATCCGCTTCAGAACATCCACAAATAGGACATATGCTCGTTGATTCGCACGACATATAAACTTTTCCGCATTTCTGGCAAGTGTTCCGCCAGAATGGATCAGTAACTTTTGTAATGCCGTCTGAATAATATGTATTTCTTCGCTGAAAATCGCTCCATATGCTTGACATTCACGCGCCTAACCTTTACAATTATTAAAGGCTGGCGCATGTCGCAAGCTGTAAATGGGGCGCAACGGGAAGGCTGTCAATCTTTGGCGTTGCGCCTTTTTATTATGCAGAATCCGCGATCGGCGCATTGGTCATAATGCCGATCGTCAATGTGTCAAGCGCTTTCGGAAGTGCTTCGTCAAGGTCTTTCTGTGTCCTGATTCCGAAGCCTTTTAAAATCTCTTTCAGCCGTTCGGCCTGTGCCTGTTGCTGATTTTCTCTTTTCGCCATGATTGCAGCCCCCTTTTTAGTAATACTCTAATTCCTTTGAAACGTGGAACCATGTGATCCGGCCGTGCATTTTCCAGTCAACCCGAAGAAATTCTTCTTCCGTGGTCTTGTCAATGTCTGCTTCGGTCTTTCCATCGTCCATATATTTCCTGAATTTTTTCGTTTTTCCGTTCGCTTTCAAGATAATAAATTCTTTTCCGATCTCCCAGCGGAAATTTCGCTGCTCTTCCGGATCCCATTCCTCCGGCCCGGCGTAAGTCAATTCACGGACATAATGAACCGATTTCGGCCACATTGTAAGCCTGGTATTCATCCCGACATTGTTTAAATGCCGGATAACATAGGCTTCAAAAATCCGCTTGTTTTCCTCTGTTAAATCCTGATAGCCGGTTGTTTCGGTTATGTCATATCCGTGGATATTTAAAACATCCTGGACGGTCTGAAGCTGATAGTCAGTCCGGCCGTATTCCTCATAAAGCGCCGTTACTTCCTTGTACGAAGTGCGGTTCGTTGGTTTTCTCATGGTTCCACCTTTCCGGCCCTCCACGGGCCTATTAGCCGCGCTATCGCGCGGGTAAACAGATTACAGTTACCGGATTACAGGTTTTCCAAGTAAAGCGGAAAGGAAGCCGACGAGCGTGGCCACGCTAGAACGCGGGTAGTTCAAAGTCAGCGCCGAAGGCCCGGAATCGGAAGTGTTGTTGTAACCCGCACCCACGAAACAAATTGCTTCGTCAAGTTCTGCGTCAGCTGCAAACCATTCTTTACTAGCGCTTTCATCATCAATAATGATCCCTAAATCCTTTAAAATCTGCGGTACTTCATCCAGGGCGACGGCGACTTCATCCCGTTCTACGGCGTCCCAGCCTTCCACTTCTCCGGTTGTTACCATCATTCCATCTTCGCCAGGGCCTATCTTGACCGGTTTCCCGTCTGCCAGCACTTCCAGAAATTCCTTGCTATCCTCTGATAAATCAGCGTCAGGGGCCGCGGCGTCATTGTCCGGCATATATTCCAGCTTGCCACGCTTCAGGCGGATTCCGGAAACAATTTTCCACACATTCCCGATCGTGTCCGCTATGCCCGTTTCTGAATTTCCGTTGTGGAACCATGCAGCGGGGCCGGATCCTGTTTCTGTGCGCCCGTATTCGCTCCGTATGCCGTTTTCTGATTCGTCGCCGTGATAACTGCCGCATGATGTATTTCCGTGCGTTCCTGGCCGTGTGGTGTCCTTTATGTACTGCCATTCGCAATTTGTCAGCAAGTGCCAGCCTTCCCCCTTCTGGCGGATTCTTTCGATCGCGTCGTCCATGCTGATATATGCCAGGGGATCCCGGAACGGAAGGGAAACAACCTGATTCTTTACGGCGCTGTTTAAGAACCTGGAAAGATAAACGGAATCATATTCCACGCCCTTAACCAGAAAAACCGGATCAGCCAGTTCCTTTGTAGGGGCCGTGTTTTCAAGTTTCAACATCATGTTAGGAAGCCCGTTAGCGTCATAGATAACAACCGGCGTTTCCTTTACATACTTTCTTTCTTTCATTTGCTTATTTCCTCCATTTACTGAAATTTTACTTTCAAGCCGCGGCGCCGCAACTCTGCGGCAAGTTCCTTTGTTGTGCTTTGCTCTAATGTCTTTTTCTTTTCCAGGTATTCAGGCGGGATCCGAAGCGGCGCAAGCCGTCCGCGCTTATCATCCGGCCCCAGGTCAAACAATTCAAATGCAGCAACCTTTTTCGTGGTGTATTTATCAGTAATTACCCACCACATATTATTCAAATCATGATAGACGCGCCCGCGGCGCAAATAACCGTCGCGCCCACGAAAATACTTAATTTCCCCGTTCCGGATTGTTTTTCTATCTCTATCCAGCCCGTTATATGGCGGCTGTGTCTGCCCGTCCAGGATCCGAAGGTCAAAATCCGTGTCTTTCTGTTCGTGGTGACAGGATTCTACATATCCGCACTTGATCCGTTCCTCCGCCAGCTTTGGGGATCTGCTTGATACGTCTTTTACATCCGTTATGCCTTTTAAAAGCTGGATCAGCTGATTCATGTATTTTCTATATTGCAGCTGGATCATGTACGGCATTTTCCGGAATTTATCAAAATCATATCTGCCGCCGTTTTGGTTTTCATATACTACATTTTGAAAGAATTGAATCTTGAAGCCGTTCGGATATTTTTCTGCGCAAAATTCAAGATCCCCGCGCTTTCCTATCCAGTAATTTTTCCGGATAAGTTTGTCAACTTCCGGATCGTTTTGAACATTGAAGCCTTCCATGTCCAGCATGTTTAAAAGCTGATAGAAATATCCGTAATGGCGGAATTTGTGCTTGTGCCAGGCTCCTTCCGGCGATCGTTCCGTCTTATTTTCAAAAGAAATTGTTGTGTCATAAATCCAATAAGTATTTGATTCCGTATTCATCACGCCCCTTCATGTTATTAGAAAGCCGTTTCGTGGCCTTAATCCGTTTATGCCTGGAATATACCGTTATGACAGAACGGCGACATTCTCCACGCCTTCCAGTTCCTTTTTGAGATATTCAGCGATACTGTGAACGGCGTTAAATTTCCAGGCGCCGCCGTCTGCTTCAAACAGCGCACAAGAAACGCCGCTTTGACTGTTTTTCATGCGGAACACAAACGAAATTTCCGGCTGGCTGATTTCGTGGAACGTCCGGAACGGTTGCAGCGTTACCGGATTAGGAACAAAAACATCCTCCATACTTGCAAGCCCGCTTTTGATTGTGGCCTTCTGTGTTACTCCATCGTCGCCGTAATTCATGACGGTTTTATCCTCCACATTTCCGGCCACTTGCATGACGATCGCCTTATCCGGTGTATCTAAAAACATTGACTGCATTTGAATGATGAAGGATTCCTGGCCCACAAATTCATTCAGGGCGATCCGCGGGATCCTTGCTTTCACTTTCGCAATCTCCCATCTGTCCATATCTCCATTAAAGGCAGACACAAGCCGGACTTCGGTTTCTGATTGTACATGTACGATCATTTTAGGGATTTCCCCAGCTGCCGCGAAATCATCCGCCAGGCGGCTTTTGATGTACTCCACAAGTGAAGTAAGCGTCGAAATTTCCAGCGCGTCACAACTGCGACATTCGCCTAATAACATAGGTGTTCCGTTATAAAAGTAATAATGTTTGCCTTTGATTTCCTCAACACGGGGCTGCTGAAGCCCTATGATGTACTGTAATGCTTCTTTGATCATGCTCTTTTCCTCTCTTTATTTTAATTTGTGCCAAGTTTCCGCGGCTGCTGGATCGGCGTCACCTTGTTTCCTTCCTCTTTCTGCCCTAAATCAGAAAAAGACATCTGGCCGGGAATCTGTTTCCCGTACTCATTCACCACAACTTCACCGCTTTTCAGGTCTTTACCCATAGCGAAATTAGTTTTCGCGGATATAACCCCGGCAAGTTTGGAATTTAAAGAAATTTCGATCTTCGCGTCGTCGCGCATTTCATTCTGAACGAAGGAAATATTGATTGTGATTTTCCGCTTTTCTCCGAATGGCGTGTTTGGATCTTGCATATTGTCAATAACCCGTGTAATCTCACGATCAAACTTTTCCTGAAGCGTTCCGCCCGCAAGCTGTGACAGATCAACGTGTAACATGTGCTTTTCTCCTTCCCTCTATATTCAAGGCCATAACGGGGCCTTATCCGTATTATGTAAATTGCAAATACCCCCCGAACCGCGCCGGACAAATAACCGCTCTATTGCTTTTGTGCGGCTGGCCTTGTCAAGCGTCGTCGTGCGTTCCATTTCCCATATGCAGATAAAATCATCAGGCGCGGCGTATTCGCTGCATATCACAATATTGTTTTCGCTCATTTTCCGCACCCATTCCCAATAGTGGGAATGATTGAAGCTGCCTATATACTTTGTGGTTCCCTCATATGGCGGATCGCAATATACCAGGCAGCCGGAAAGATTGATTTCTTCATAGCTTTTCACTTGAAAAACCACATCCGCCAGGGCGGGGATCTGTTTTAAGACATTTCTAACGGCTTCATCGTAATAGTTTCTGATTTCGCCGGTTTTGGTCTTAACGGTTCCGGCATATCCCCCGAACCATTTTGCGTTATATGTGGCGCAAAATCCCGCAAGTGCCACCACTTCCGGCCGGAATAGTTCTTTATAGTCTTTAATCTGTGTATACAGTTCTTTGGACATTGGAACCGTTCCGGGATTCCATCCAGTTTGTAGGGCTTGCCAGAATCCGATCAAATATTCGTTATTGTCATAGCCGATCCGGTTATGACAATGTACTTTGTCAATCAGATTTCCGCCGCCGACAAACGGCTCCACATAGGTTTCAATGCCGTTTCTGTCAATGGCGCCCTGGATGATAGGAAGAATGTGTCTGCTGATTCTGGCCTTGCTTCCGACATATTTCATAATTACCCCTATTCTGTTGTCAATGTGCGCTTATTTCCAGCATATAGCCGCCGATTGCCGTCAGCCCTGGCTATATGGTCAATGGCCCGTTACGGGCCTTTATGTTACCGCCCTGGCGTCCTGTGCGTACACCATACCGGCTTCCATGCCGTTCATGTACGCCAGCATGACAATACTGAAAATGCCACGCTTACCTTCCGGAACGCTGTTGATCAGCTTACATAATTCTTCAGCATTGGAAATTTGTTCCGGCGTATAGCCTTTTTCCTTTGTCGCTTTCGTGCCTTTCATGCTTTCACGCTCCTTTTTTTTTTGTATTTATGAACATTCTATATCATATTTACAAATTTGTCAATAGTTATTTTTTGTATTTATGAATATTTTTGTATTTATGAAGTTTTTTCTTGACTAGAAGAAAAAATAACGGTATAATCTATGTAGAAAGTGAGGTGAAAACTCTTGAATAGTGGGGAACGAATAAAGATACTCCGGAAATCATTAGACTTGACACAGCAAAAGTTCGGTGAACGGATCGGAATCAAGGGAAATACTGTTGCTCAATACGAATTAGGAAGAAGCAATCCGATTGACGCCGTTTTATCTATAATCTGCCGTGAATTTGGCGTTAGTGAAGAATGGCTCCGGACTGGCTCCGGCGAAATGTTCAGCCCAGCGCCTACGGATGTACTTGATCAGCTGGCGCAAAAATACAAACTTTCCAATGCTGCATACATAATGATCGAAAAGTTTGTGAACCTGAATCCGGATAAACAGGCGGGATTGATTGATTTTTGCATGGAAGTATCGAAGGCAATCATAGAAAACGATTCCGATCCGAACGCTCCCGCGTTTCCTGAAGGGGCCTATTCCGGATTTTCGGAAGATCTGGCTGTCCAGGTATTCCGGGAAATGCGCGATCGGCAAGGAATACCGAAAACGCCGGAAGAATTGGAAAAGAAATTTCCGCCTGTGGATCCTGGCGCTGAAAAATCCGACGCCGGATAGAACACCCGGCAAGTTAAAAGTTACATCAGTATATAAATTTTTGTAGTGCCGCTGAAATTCAGGTTATAATATAAAATCATTTGTTTTACATAGTAAATCGCAAATATTGTTTTGTCTGGATAATGGATAAATTTTCTAGTCATTGTGTTTTTACCTTTCTTGTATGACGCCGGGCAAACTATATTATAAATTGAATGACAGCGGCCAAACTCAAAAGGAAGGATAAAATATGAAAGGCCAGAAAATGAAAACAATCTTTGTTGTAGTATGTTTAATCATTATTGCAGCTGCGATCATCAGCTTGCTTCCGTCAGGGAAGAAAGACACGGACGCAACCACAAAAGAAGCGGAAACTGTATCAACGGAACCGGCGGCCAAAATGGAAACGGTGGAACCGACAAGCGATCCGGAATCGGAATCGGAATCCGCGAAGGAAGTTGAACATCGTTCCGGGGATGAAATCATAGGAATAAGCGAAAAAGATATATCCGATCTGCACCTGGTATATTATGAAAGTGTGATTGACGATGTAACCGGAAAATGGCGACTTTCTGTAATGTCGGAAGATGTAGATATTCAGGACTATGTTTATTCGTACTATAACAAATAATTTAAAGACGATACCGAAATACACGGAATTGTGAATCTTTCCAGCAATACAACGGCAAGAATCAACTATGCTTCAGGGATGTTATTTGTAACTGAATATAGTTATGTTGATGGAGAGGAACACGACGCAAAACTTTTGTATTCTGGTACGCCTATAAAAAGTTATATCGTATATACAGATAATGGGGATATTGAAAAATCCGAGGAATGAAGGCAAGGTGATCCATGGGGAAAATACTAATTGCAGCTTTCATCATTTTTCTGCTGATATGGGCGAATAAGATCCGGATATACTTGAAATGGCAAAAGAAAGCGGAAGCGGACAATAAACCATTTTACCGATGGCCGGAAAGCGTCCACCAGGAACCGGAACAAAGAAAGCGGCTCCGGCAAGCGCAAGCGGAAAATTTCCAGGTTGAAGCTGTCGGAAAGAACGGCGGGAAAATCTGCCGGATGAAGGCAGCTTCGGATCCTGATTTTTATTTTGTTGCTTTGGGGATCTGCCAGTGTCCGGAATTTAAAGAAACACATAAACCATGTAAGCATATTTATAGAATCGCGCTGAATAAGGGATTGATCCAGGCGGCTACGGAAGGGAAATCATGATCGAATGTACAGATTTTAACAGGCTTCGAAAAGGTCAGCGTGTCCGGAAGTATTACTATTCAGGAAGAACGCTGCTTCATAAGGATGGAACCGTTGAAAAAGGGCTTTATGGCGACGGTTTCGCATATGTCCGATGGGATAACGAAGAAGGACTGGATATAAATGTCAATATGTACGACGTTGTTTTGCTGAAGGAAAGCGAAAAAGCATGATAAAAACAGAAAAATAAAAACAGCCAGCCAGTGACGGCAATCACCGGCCGGCTTTAGAACCAGGAACCGAAAACAAGCGGCTTCCCAGCTGGAAATAAGCATATCTATTATAGCATGGAAAGCCGC
>ERZ779637.743-NODE-743-length-18554-cov-11.631061_pt1 | contig 18554 bp, 20 predicted proteins | sample MGYA00514196_ERZ779637 | MGnify/ENA primary metagenome ERZ779637 (study PRJEB29562, sample SAMEA4376700) | mouse gut metagenome | isolation source: Cecum | study: EMG produced TPA metagenomics assembly of the A DSS colitis mouse model was used to assess the...
GGCAGTCGCCAAATGTCTGCAAGCAGCCACTTGGCTCGTTGCTCGCGGGAATAAGGAATTCCTGCGACAGATAAAATATAAAAAGGAAATGTAAAGTTATGTCTTACAAGAGATTTATCCCCTGTATTTACTTATATAAGGGCAATGCTGTCAAGGGGTTTAGAGACAGCACGATCATCGATACCAACCCGGCAGCGCTGGGAAAATTCTACAGCGACAATAACGCAGACGAATTGATCGTCTACGATATGTCGGATGGCGATGCCGAGCATGAAGAAGCATTGGATATCATCAAAGCTATCTGCAATGAAGCGGAGATTCCCGTAATCGGTGCGGGCAACGTGAAGCGCATGGAAGATATCAAGAAACTGCTCTATGCGGGATGTAAGAAAGCAGCGCTGAATTACTCCAAACAAGGCAATGTGGAGATCACGGAAGAGGTCTCTCTGAAGTTTGGCAGGGACAAGATTGTGGCTTGTGTGACGGAAGTCGATACCATTACCAGCAATGAATCATTACTGGAAGAGTATGTGTCGGAACTTATTCTGGTGCGGGAGAAAGAGCTTAAGGATGTGATCGCCGTATCCAGATTCCCAGTCATCGTCTCCATACCAGAGGTCTCACTGGACAAATTGCTTGAGTTGTTGGCCAAATCCAATATCTGCGGCATCTCCGGCCATGCGATCAATGAGAATGCCAAAGAACTGCTGGCGATCAAGGCACTCTGTCAGAGCAACGGCATCGCGGTCAATACCTTTGATGCGATGGTCAGATGGGAGGAGTTCAAGCTGAATGCCGACGGCCATGTGCCGGTGGTGGTGCAGGACTACAAAACAGATGAAGTATTGATGGTAGCTTATATGAATGAAGAAGCGTACCGCATGACGCTTAAGACCGGCAGGATGACCTACTACAGCAGGAGTCGGCAGGAACTGTGGATCAAGGGGGAGACCAGCGGACATTATCAGTATGTGAAATCCCTTACGGCGGACTGTGACATGGATACCATCCTTGCCCGAGTTTCGCAGATCGGCGCCGCCTGCCATACCGGTGCGCATTCCTGCTTTTTTAACGAGATCATCGGCCGGGAGTACGAGGAATCCAATCCGTTGCGGGTATTTGAGCAGGTATTTGATGTGATCAAGGACAGAAAAGAACATCCCAAGGAAGGCTCCTATACGAATTATCTATTTGACAAAGGACTTGATAAGATCCTGAAGAAATTAGGGGAGGAGGCGACGGAGATTGTGATCGCCGCCAAAAACCCCAATGCTAACGAGGTAAAATATGAGATTTCCGATTTCCTGTACCATATGATGGTGCTGATGGCGGAGAAAAATATTACCTGGGAAGAGATTACAGCGGAACTGGCGCAAAGGTGATGTATCTGCTTCTTTTTTTTGCATATCCATCATAGAATGTACCAACAGATTTACAGGATAGGCAATCAGAATGGATCACAAAGTTCCTTTGGAAAAGAAAATGCAGCTGGCACAATATATCAGGGAAGAAAACATGGGCAACCGTATGAAGATAAGACAGCGGGAGCGAATCTTATATGGGACCGATACGCAGCTGCCGCTTTTTGATAAGGGCAGGCTGCCGTCAGCGGCATCCCCCTATGACAATGATCTGCAGCCGTCGGAGCAGGAGGGGACAATGCCGCTTTTTTCCACCGGCACCTTTCGTTACCGGATGATCTTGGCAGTGCTTCTGTTTGTAGGCTTTCTACTTTGCGACACGAGAGGCAGTAAGATTTTTGAGTATACTACGAATGAGGTACATGATATGATCGTGGCAGATACCTTTCATCTGTACGACGGAGATGGAAATGAGACGATGGAGGGTCTGGCTGCGTTGTTTGAATTGGATTGAGCAGGACAAAAGTAACATTGAGAGGAAAGATTGAAAATTAAAATTTTCAAGCAAAAAGCAGCGCAGAAATATGGTGTAAGATATGAGAAAAACAGCTCTAAGCGAAGAAATACTATTGCAGGTTGAGAAACCGGCCAGATATATCGGCAACGAAGTCAACAGTGTGGTTAAAAACCGGGAAGACGTGGTGGTCCGTTTCGCCATGTGTTTTCCGGATGTATATGAGATCGGCATGTCACATTTAGGAATCCAGATTCTATACAGTATGTTTAATTCCTGGGAGGATGTGTGGTGTGAGCGGGTCTATTCTCCGTGGACGGATTTGGATCAGATCATGCGTAAGCAGCATATCCCGCTCTTCGGGCTGGAGTCACAGGAGCCGGTGAAAGAGATGGATTTTCTGGGTATCACGCTGCAGTATGAGATGTGTTATACCAATATCCTGCAGATCCTGGACTTAGCGCAGATCCCCCTGCTGGCAACGGAGCGGGGAGAGGACATGCCTATTGTGATCGGTGGTGGTCCATGCACGTATAATCCGGAGCCGATCGCGGATTTCTTTGATCTTATCTATATCGGTGAGGGGGAGACACAGTATCGCAGACTCTTGGACTGGTATGTAGAAAATCGGGAGAATGGCGGATCGCGGCAGGACTTTTTGCGGGGCGCGGCTCAGATCCCAGGTATCTATGTGCCACAGTTTTATGAAGAACTGTATCATGAAGACGGCACCATAAAAGGACGCCGGAAATTATACGAAGAACTGCCGGACGTAGTCCGTAAGGAGATCGTGACAGATGTATCGGACACCTATTATCCTTTGCGACCGGTAGTTCCGTTTATCAAAGTGACGCAGGACAGAGTAGTACTGGAAATCCAGCGGGGGTGCATCCGGGGCTGTCGTTTCTGTCAGGCGGGGCAGGTCTACCGGCCGGTGCGGGAACGGCATGTGGACATGTTGAAACGGTATGCCACGGAAATGCTCCAAAGTACAGGACATGAAGAGATATCTTTGAGTTCGTTGAGTTCCAGTGATTATTCCCAGCTGAATGAGCTGCTGGAGTTTCTGATCGAAGAATGCGGGCAGAAGCATATCAATATTTCCCTGCCTTCCCTGCGGATCGACGCTTTCTCCCTGGATGTGATGAGCAAGGTACAGGATGTGAAGAAGAGCAGCCTTACCTTTGCGCCGGAGGCAGGCAGCCAGAGACTGCGGGATGTGATCAACAAGGGATTGACCGAAGAAGTCATTTTGAGAGGAGCGGCGCTTGCCTTCGAGGGCGGCTGGACGCGGGTCAAGTTGTACTTTATGTTGGGACTTCCTACCGAGACGGAAGAAGATATCAAGGGGATCGGTGAGCTTTCTAATAAGATTGCTGCCACCTTTTTCGAGACCGTACCGAAGGACAAGCGTGTGAACGGCAAGGTACAGATCGTCACCAGTACTTCTTTCTTCATCCCGAAACCATTTACCCCCTTCCAGTGGGCGTCCATGTGTACGAAGGAGGAATTTCTGGAGAAAGCTTATCAGACGAAAAAAGGAATCATGGAGCAGTTGAATCAGAAGAGCATCAAATATAACTGGCATGAGGCTGACGTGAGCGTGCTGGAGGGCGTGTTTGCTCGCGGCGACCGTCGTGTGGCAAAGGTGATCTTAGAGGCTTACAGACGCGGATGCCTGTTCGATTCCTGGAGCGAATACTATAAAAATGACGTGTGGATCCAGTGCTTTGAGGATTGTGGCGTGGATATCGGTTTCTATACGACAAGAGAGCGGGCAGACGACGAGAGCTTCCCCTGGGATTTCATAGACTGCGGCGTGACCAGACAGTTTCTCCTGAGGGAGTGGAAGAAGGCACAAGAGGGTATTGTGTCGCCCAACTGCCAGGAACAGTGTCAGGGGTGTGGTGTCGGGACGTTTAGGTGCGGTATCTGTCCGACGGCTTCTTGACAGCAAAGCTTAACTTATGAAAGGCCATTGATACATGAAGATACGAATTAAATTTTCTAAATATGGAACGATGAAATATATCGGGCATCTGGATATGATGCGGTTTTTCCAGAAAGCGATCCGGCGTGCCGGAATCGACGTAAAATATTCAGAAGGATTCAGCCCCCATCAGATCATGTCCTTTGCGGCGCCGCTGGGGATCGGAGTGGAAAGCCAAGGGGAATATATGGATATCGAAGTGTGTTCCATGGCCGGCACGCAGGATATGAAAGAAGCTCTTGCCCGGGTCATGGTAGAAGGTGTGGAGATCATTTCCATGAGCGTATTGCCGGACAATGCCAAAAATGCCATGGCCAGCGTAGCGGCAGCTTCCTACTTGCTGCAAAGGAAAGAGGGCGATTATCCGGTGGATGATCTGGCCGGAAAACTGCAGGCATTTCTGGCGCAGAAGACGATTCCCTATACGAAGGAAACGAAGAAAAGTGTGGTGGAGTTGGATCTGAAAGAGGGGATTTATGAGTTGTCGGCAGATGGATCAAATGCAATCCGTATGATGGTGAATGCCAGCAGCAGTGGCAATATTAAGCCCGGAATGGTCATGGAAGCATTTTGCTCCTTTATCGGAGTGGAAATTCCGGCAGGCAGTTATCAGGTCATAAAGTTGGAAACATACACGGAACTCGCCCATAAATTTGTTCCTCTGGATTCCATCGGATGTGTAGCAGATGCTTTTATGAATGATGGTTGAATTATTATAGTTAACGACATTAAAAATTTCATTTTCGGTCCTGCAAAAGCTTCCGTATATGGCTTTGGCAGGAACCGGAAGCAGAAATTTGTTATGTCGTTTACTATAGTTACAGTTCACGGCCTAACCGGCCGCAAACTGTAACGCATCCAGCCCATTCCAAGTCGCCTTCGGCGAGAGGCTGGATGCCTGAAACCGTAAAGTTATCGGCCGGATGCCCTGCAGCAAGGTGCAGGGCACCGTGAACAGTAACAATTATTACACTTTCCAGTTGATTTTTTACAGAAATCTATTGACATTCCACCTTGTGGAAGCTTTATTCTGACAGTGTCAGGCGAAGTGATACAGGTACAATGGCTCTGCGAAGACGAAGGTTCCCGAAAGAACCGGCAACAGTATTGGAGGCAGAAGGGATGAAGATCAACGAAGTGGAACAGCAGGCAGGCATAACCAAGAGAAACATCCGCTTCTATGAACAGCAGGGACTTTTGTCCCCGAAGCGCAATGGTGAGAATGGGTACCGCGATTACACGGAAGAAGAAGTAAAGGAGTTAAAGAAGATAAAGCTTCTCCGCAAACTTTCCCTGCCGATCGAGGAGATCCGTAAGATTCAGGCCGGTGAACTTGTCTTGGAAGATGCGCTGATGCGTCAGGTCATCGTTCTGGAGCGGGAGAAAACGGATTTGGAGGCAACCGTGAAACTCTGCCGCAGTCTCGGTGAGGAACATTGTCAGTATCTGACTCTTACGCCGGAACATTATTTGGAAAGGATGGTAGAGATGGAAAAGGAAGGAACAAGATTTTCAAATGTGGATAAACAGGATGTGATCCGTAGGAAACGCGCTTCCATCATTGCGGCGGTAGTTTTTATCCTCATCATGGTATTCCTGATCATGGTCTTTGTCTGGGGATTTCTGATGGATCCGATTCCGTTGTGGATGTTATGTGGTTTTATATTGATCCCGGCAGTGGTTATTCTGGGCGTAATCATATCACTGATACAGCGAATAAGAGAGATTGAAGGAGGAGAAGAAGATGTTGCTCGTAAATACTGATTATATTTCAGGAAAGGAATTGGAAACTATTGGCATTGTGAAAGGTAATATTGTGCAGACGAAGAATTTCGGTAAGGATTTCATGGCTGGCATCAAAACATTGGTGGGCGGTGAGATCGTGCAGTATACGGAGATGCTCAATCAGGCAAGGCAGATCGCTGTGAAGCGTATGGTCGATGAAGCCCAGGCGCTGGGCGCAGACGCCATCATCAATGTCCGTTATGCCTCTGCTTCCGTGATGCAGGGGGCGGCGGAAGTGATCGCATACGGGACTGCCGTAAAGTACAAATAAGACTTATCGGTTGCGGACGGCATAGAGTATCAGGAGTGTTTCCGGTACTGCATCGGCGTCATTCCAGTGGCTTTCCGAAAAGCCTGCGAGAAATAGGATTGTGACGAAAAGCCCAACAAGTCAGAGATCTGTGCGATAGAATAGGAGGTAGATTCCAACAGGGATTTGCCCTCCTGGATCCGTTTCTGCAGCAGATAGTTGATGGGAGAGAGCCCCATATATTTTGTAAAAGTATGGGCCAGGTAGTATTTGTTCATATGAGTGAGGGCGGACAGCGTGTCAAGCGTAATATCCTCGGAATAGTTTGCATCCAGATAGTTTTTGATCTGGGTGCATTCTCTGTTTAAGAGGCGGCTGTTATCCGGCACCACGGAAAGGCTGCCGCTTCGCAGTATACAGATCAACAGTACTTCCAGAAGATTCTGACAGACAGCCTCATAATCTTCCTGCTGCTCCGTGATCTCCTCCAGCATGCTGTTCAGATAGGAGTAGACATTGGTCTTAGACATATTATGCTTATAAACTGTATCAGGGGTCGGCTGCGAAGATACACCGGCCCGGGCAGTGGCAAGTCTTCCGAAGGAAAATGACAATCCCTCGATGCCCAGCACGATATAGTTAAGAGGTGCACCTGGAAGTGACTTTTCGGTGTGCTGTACATGGGGATTGATGATGACCATGTCATTCTGTTTGACAGGAAACTCGGATCCTTCTGCCAGGAAAGCGCCCTGTCCGTTGATCACATAAAAAAGTTCGCTGAAAGGATGGGAGTGCAGGATGCTCTGCCAATCACCTTCGTATTTGGAGGTGGAGACATAGAGCAGCCTGGCCTGGCCGAAGGCAGACGGTTTTTCATTATCGATACGGTGTCTTGTGTTTCCCATAAGTGTATTCCTTCCGTGACGATTCAAATTCTATTTTTGTACAGTTGCTGCAACTATAGCAGATTTTAGATATTTTGTCCAGCAAGATATCTAAAATTTCAGACAACAATTTGATTGATTCTATAGGTCGGATTCTCTATACTGAATGTATGAGTTATGATTCACAAACAGCTTTTGAGGGGGTTTGTGAATACGACGCGGCAGTCCGGTCTGTGTGGACGGCTGCAGACAGTAATAGAGAAGGTATTGTTTGTGCCTGTGCGCTGCTTGGCACGAACGCGTTACGGACAGGAAGCGGCGCAGAAATGAGGGAGACGATGCAAATGACAGAAATGACCGGCAGATTGACACTGCCCACAGATGTGGACATGGTGGAGGAAACGATACGTTTGAAGAATGAGCTGGGGGCTGACGCCTTGCGGGACTGTGATGGCACTACTATGCCGGAAGCTCTTTTGAGTCAGGACGCCAAGATCTATGCCACCTATTATACTACCAGGAAAGATAATGACTGGGCGATGCAGAATCCGGAGGAGGTACAGCAGGAATATCTGATCAGCGACCGCCTGACGGCAAGAGGAAATGAACTTCGTATCGAACTTATGAAGGGATTCCATACCCAGCAGCTTAAGGTGAATACTATTGATTCCCCGAAACGTTGGTGGGAAGTCATCGACAGGACCACGGGGGAAGTGGTGCCCACCGATCGATGGGAGTACGACGAGGCCACCGGAGAAGTGGTGATCGAGTCGGTTCCCTATCATCAGTATACGGTCAGCTTTCTGGCTTTCCTGATCTGGGATCCGGTGCATATGTACAATTTTATCACCAACGACTGGAAGGATGCGCCTCACCAGTTGACATTTGATGTGAGACAGCCCAAGACACAAGTCTATGTGAAGGAGAAGCTTAAGAAATGGTGTGAGGACAATCCGCATGTGGATGTGGTGCGCTTTACTACCTTTTTCCATCAGTTTACATTGACTTTTGACGACCAGAAGCGGGAGAAATTCGTGGAGTGGTTCGGCTACAGTGCCAGTGTCAGCCCTTATATCCTGGAGCAGTTTGAGAAGTGGGCGGGCTATAAGTTCCGTCCGGAATTCATCGTGGATCAGGGGTACCACAATTCCATATTCCGCGTACCTTCAAAAGAATTTAAAGACTTTATCGAATTCCAGCAGATCGAAGTGTCGAAACTGGCAAAGGAATTGGTAGATATCGTACACAGCTACGGCAAAGAAGCTATGATGTTCCTTGGCGATCACTGGATCGGGACAGAGCCTTTCGGCAAATATTTCGAGAATATCGGTCTGGATGCGGTGGTCGGTTCCGTGGGTGACGGCGTGACGCTGCGGATGATCTCCGACATCAAGGGTGTGAAATATACGGAAGGACGGCTGCTTCCTTATTTCTTCCCGGATGTCTTTACCGAAGGCGGAGATCCCATCGGTGAGGCACAGGATAACTGGATGAAGGCGAGAAGAGCAATCCTTCGTTCTCCATTGGATCGGATCGGATATGGCGGCTATCTGAAGCTGGCGGCAAACTGGCCGGGATTTATCGACCAAGTCAGTCAAGTAGTTGGGGAGTTCCGGCAGATTCATGAGAACATGCAGGGGACGCAGGCATACAAGACACCTTTCAAAGTAGGGATTTTAAACTGCTGGGGCAACCTCAGAAGATGGATGGCTAATCAGGTACACCACGCATTGTGGTACAGAGAGATTTATTCTTATGTGGGTGTGATCGAGTGTCTGAGCGGTATGCCTATTGATGTGGAGTTTATCACTTTTGACCAGATCAGAGAAGGTATAGATCCGGAGATTAAGGTGATCATCAATGCAGGAGACGCTTACACTTCCTGGAGCGGTGCGGAGAACTGGAAAGACGAGCAGGTTGTATGCGCTATTCGTAGATTTGTGGATGAGGGCGGCGGCTTTATCGGTGTGGGTGAACCAAGCGCCTGTCAGTATCAGGGACGGTATTTCCAGTTAAGCGATGTGCTGGGTGTGGACAGAGAGTTAGGCTTTTCCATGAGTACGGATAAGTACAATGAACTGAATCCGGAACATTTTATTTTGGAAGACACGCCGGGCGAGATCAACTTCGGAGAAGGCAAGAGCCGGATCTATGCGCAGGGTGAGCACTATCAGATTCTGAATATGGACGGAAAATACAGCCGTTTGGTAGTCAACGAGTACGGTAAAGGGCGCAGTGTATACTTCACCGGACTGCCGTACTCTCCGCAGAATTGCCGTATCCTATTGCGTGCCATCTATTATGCGGCCCATCAGGAAGATGAAATGAAGAAGTACTATGTCACCAATATGGACACGGAGCTGGCTGTCTTCGAGAAGACCGGCAAGATCGCTGTCATCAATAATTCCAAGGAACCGAAGCAGACCGATCTGTATGTACACGGTAAGCTGCAGGAGAAACTTGCTCTGAAACCGATGGAAATGCGATGGGTGGATATATCAAGATAAGATGTTTCAGAAATAGCCGCCTCCTAAACTGTTATCTAAATTGTTATGAATTAATAATTGGGTGTAGATTTTATACTAAAAATTTGGTAAAATATAACATAGATTGGATAGGTCGCGGAATCAGTGAATGCAGACTGCAATAGACCTGCCAAAGAAAAGGAGGAATTTTTATGCAGAGTAAAGCTGAAAAAATCAGATCGAAGGATCATCCTGACGTTGCCCTCAAGGTAATCCCGGGACATTTTGTGACACCGAATTCCCATGTTAATTACTTTCTGGATATGACCACCTTGAAGTGCAGGCTCAGTGAGGCATCTGCGGCGGCTAAGGCTCTCAGCGGACAGATTTCGGCGACTACTGTCGTAGATACGATCGTATGTTTGGACGGCTGTGAGACGATTGGTGCTTTTTTGGCAGAGGATCTGACCAGGGCGGGTATTTATTCCATGAATTCCCACAATACAATCTATATCGTGACTCCGGAATACGTTAACTCCGGACATCTTGTTGTCAGAGAGAATATGGTTCCCATGATCCGTGACAAGAACATACTCCTGCTTCTGGCATCCGCGACGACAGGACAGACCATCGTGAAGGCAGTGCAGGCACTCAAATATTATGGCGCGAAGTTCAGCGGCATCAGTGCCATCTTCAGTGCGGCTAATAGTGTGCTCGGTATGCCGATCCACTCCCTGTTTACTACGGCGGACATTCCGGAATATAAGACTTACAGTCCGGAAGGCTGTTCCATGTGCAGGGACGGCAAGAAGATCGATGCTTTTGCGAATGCGTACGGATATTCTATCGTGGACTGATGTGAGATTTCATTAAGCGGAATCATGATAAGATTAGGAGAGTAAATGTCAATACAGCATTTGCTCTCTTATTTGTGCCTGTGTCAATTGTAGATAGAACAGGGAGTGTTATAGGTTGAATATGTCGAATAAAGGCAAGATATTGATCGTTAAACTGAATGACAGACTTCTCTCCATGCTGATTCGTGATAACCGGATCAGGTCAATAGAGGTGCAGAAGCAAAGTGAATATGCCGTGGGTAATATCTATATCGGTAAAGTAAGGAATATCTCGGAAAATATCGGTGCTGCTTTTGTGAATCTGGGGCAGAATTATCTTACCTTTCTGCCGCTTGCGGAGAGCAGACATGCTATCGTGACGAACCGCGTTTATGACGGTAAGTTGAAAGCAGAAGACGAGATTCTGGTGCAGATCGTTAAGGAACCGATGAAGACCAAACAGGCAGGTGTGACAGCTAATCTGTCTTTGTCCGGTAACTATGTAGTGGTGAAGGCTAACGGAGGCAGGATGGCTCCTATACAGGTGTCCTCCAAACTGAGTCGAAAGCAGAGAAATCGGTTTACGGCACTGGAAGCATTGCAGGAGATCGGCAAGCACTGCCAGATCGTCGTCCGTACCAATGCGGGCGGGTTGGAAGAGGAGACGCCGCTGGTCGAGGAAGCAGCCGGACTGGCCAAAGAACTTGCTCATATCATGCAGATCGCAGACAAGCGGACCTGTTACAGCTGTCTGCACACGGCAGCACCGGATTATGTGCGATTTATCCAGAATGCCTATACCGCAGAATACGATGAGATCGTGACCGATCTGCCGGAAGTATACAGGATATTACAAGAAAAATTGCCGAAAATGCGCCTGTTCGTTCCAATCCGCCTCTACGAAGATGCTTTGCTGCCGCTATATAAACTGTATGCAGTGGAGTCACGTCTGCAGGAACTTCTGGATAGAAAGGTGTGGTTAAAGTCCGGCGGTTATCTGGTCATAGAACCCACGGAAGCGCTTATCTCCATCGATGTCAATACCGGAAAATGTGAGCGAGGCCATAATAAAGAAGAGACGACCTTCAAGATCAATCGAGAGGCGGCTGAGATGATCGCCTTGCAGCTGCGGGCACGTAATCTTTCCGGAATGATCCTTGTCGATTTCATCAATATGAAAGACAAAGAACGGGAACGGCAGTTGATCGAATATATGCGCAGTCTGCTGCAAAAGGACAGCATTCCTGCGGACGTAGTCGATATGACAGGGCTTGGCTTGATGGAGATCACACGCAAGAAAGTACGGCCCAGTCTCGCGGAGCAGATGCGGCAGATATAAACAATGCCGACGTCCAATTATTTTATATGAAACTATATGTATTAAGAAAAGGTGGCAATATCCTATGGAACTTTTGAAACTGGAAAAAATTAAAGATGGAAAATATTTGAAGAACTATGAATTGACCTACCGGAACAAGATCGGCAAAGAAAAGAAATACGAGATCGTCAGCCGTGGTGATATTGCCGGGCCTGAGGCTATCGGCAAACGAGTCAGCGGTGTCTCTATCGTAGCTTATCATGAAGACAAGATGCTGCTGCTCCGGGAATTCCGCATGGGTGTGAATCGGTTTGTATACAATCTGTGTGCCGGTATGCTGGAAGAAGGAGAATCCTTGGAAGAGTGCATCCAACGGGAACTCTATGAGGAGACAGGACTGTCTGTGGGGAGGATCCGAGCCATCCTGCCGCCATCCTTTGCGGCAGTGGCGTTCTCTGATGTCAAGACGCAGATCGCTTTTGTGGAAGTGAATGGTACTTTCGAGGATCATACCTCTGCGAATGAACAGATCACAGCCGGTTTCTATACGAAGGGGCAGGTGCGGGAACTGTTAGAGACCGAAGAATTCAGTTCCAGGGCACAGATTGCGGCGTATTTTTTTACTATTTCGTGATTGTGCCGTGGCATTGTAGGTTGCATTAATCTCTTACGGGAGGAAAGCATATGAGCAGAGATATTCTTTTTAAGACAGAAGAATTTGTGTTTTCGTACCGGGTTGGCGGATTGCTTACCCACAACAACAAAATTCTGCTGCAAAAACCTAAGAATGATCATTATGCTATTATTGGAGGACATGTATCCGGTTTTGAAACGACGACTGAGACATTGAAAAGAGAATTTGAAGAAGAACTCCATGCAAAAATTGAAATAGACCGTTTATTTGCTGTTGGTGAAATATTTTTTCCCTGGGGACAAAAGCCGTGTCATCAGATCTGCATGTATTATAAAGTGCACTTGTCAAATGACCATGATATACCGTTAGAGGGCTGCTGGCATGGGTATGATGAACTGGACAATGAAAGGATCGACCTGGGCTATTGCTGGGTTTTATTAGAACATTTAAAGAATGGAGCAAAGGTTTATCCATTGGAGCTGATACCATATATTTTGCATGAAACTAACGATGTCATACATTTTGTTTCGAGGAATCTGCCATAAATACATACTTAAAGTAATATTATGTTCGTCGCAATGCGGTAAGTGAGCAAAGATTGAATAAATTCTCTGATGAGCAATTTAGTTCAGCAAATTGAACAAATTCAGTTAGAATCTGTGACGCTTCGGAATGGAGGTAAAGGTGAAGACAAATGAGTGATGAGAGTGAAAACAAAAGCAGCAAGAATGGGAATTATATGATCAATAAGAAAAGAGCCGTGACGATGATACTGCTGGCATTCTGGATCGGATCGACCCTGTCAGGATGTACAGTCAGTAAAGATGTCGGGGGTGACCAGAGCGCGGAGGAATCGGTAGTTGAAAGTGAAGCTTCGGCGGATTCTGTAGGCGATAGTCAGGTGGTCATCGATGAAGAAAACGACAGCCGGAGTTCTGATGACGCTGATGTAGATACGCAGGACTTCACGGCGGATTCCGCAGACAAAGACACGGATATGTCCGTCGACGATCAGGCCGACACTGACGGTGGGGAAGACCAGTCGGAAAAAGCAGACTCGCAGGGTGATTCGACAAAGAGCGGGAGTCTGTATGAGAAATTTCTAAGAAATGAAATTGTGGCAACGGTGACCATAGAATCATCCCAGGAAAATGAATACTATGTGCCGCTGCTGGAGAAGGGCAGTTTCTACACATTCGAACAGCTGGGGCAAAGGATATCGGAATATTTCTTTGATCCTGAGTACAGTGATAAAACGTCTTATGATCAGGTGCAGTACGCCTATGTGAACAGTGCAGACGGCGCAGGAGCCCAGAAACTGCTGATCAAGTTTGTAGGTCTGAATATCTATGCACCCGACGATGATAGTTATGCGGTGGTCGTTGTCAGCGAGAATGACGGAAAGGTGTATCTGACCGCAGAATATGAATGTTGGGCCAGAAGTGAGATGATCATTTACGGCAATGGTATTTTTAGCGAGTATGGTTCCGGCGGTGCCGGAGATTTGTATGGTGGAATCTCCGCGTTACTATCCGACGGAACAATCACTCCCGTTTATGGCACGGAGGAGTTGTATGAATGGTGGACAAGTTATATCTGTTATGCCTATATAAATCAAACAAGTGACAGCAGTATCTATCAGGAAGTGTTTGGCACTGATACAGCACCGGACGCCCTTATCGTTATCGTCTATACGATAGGAAGTGATAAATATTATCAGTATGTTATAAAAGAATGCACCGAGGAACAGAAAGTCCTCTGTGAGACTTATCTCGATCGCTGCCATGACGAACTGGGCATTAACTGGAGTTTGGATGAAGAAGTGGAGACGGCCATCCAAGGTAGGTGCGCCGGACTTGGGATTAACTATGAGGAAACGATGCAGCAGCCGGAGCTGGCATGGCATACACTGTAAAGTTTGGCTGAAGGCGACTTGGAATGGGCTTAAGTGTTACAGTTTGCGGTCGGTTAGGCCGTGAACTGTAACAGTCGGTGGAATAATATGTAACAGTTCAGCCCTCATCATTCATAAAAGCGTCTGCTGCGCATCCGACGCCGCTTCGCGGCTCGTCTTTTATTTCATTTGAGGGCGCTCTGCACATGAAATAATTCGCAGTCAGTGTTTTGTGTGCAAGCACCCACACACAGCCTGCAAATTATTTCATGGCTGAACTGTTACAATAATATCGGTTAGTTTTAATAATGTTATTGACAAATATCCCCAAACCGGTTATGATACATGAGTATGCCGCACAGCGAGGTAGAAGTATGCCCTCAGGCATCACCGAAGCTGGCGAGTAAATGAACTTTTGTTCATGAATAGGAGGTGCCATATGTACGCAATTATCGCAACAGGTGGAAAACAGTACAAAGTTTCCGAAGGAGATGTCATCAAGGTTGAGAAACTGAATGCCGAAGTAGGAACTTCTGTTACATTTGACCAGGTTATAGCTGTCAGCGATCAGGAACTTAAAGTTGCAGGAGATGTGCAGAGTGCAACTGTTACCGGAACCGTTATGGATCAGGGTAAGTACCGTAAAGTGATCGTATACAAGTACAAGAGAAAGACCGGCTATCACAAGAAGAATGGTCACAGACAAGCATACACTCAGGTTAAGATCGACAAAATAAATGCTTAATTTATTTACGACATAAGAGTTTGTGCATAGGTGTGAGATGATAAAGATCACATTTCATAAGACGAGAGCAGGGGAATATAGAGAATTTATCTGTGAGGGACATGCAGGGTTTGCAGCCTATGGCGAAGACATCGTCTGTGCTGCTGTCTCAGCGTTAGTCATTAATACCGTCAATTCTCTGGATGTGATAACCGATGAGGCGATGGAGGTAGTAATTGACGAGAAACGAGGTATGATCCGGTGTCTTTTCACCGACCAGCCCTTGCAGGAAACTTCCAGAGTACTTATGGATTCTCTTGTACTCGGTTTGAGCCGTATCGAAGAGCAATACGGCAAGAAACATTGCAGACTGCATTTTAAGGAGGTGTAATACCATGTTGAATATGAACCTTCAGTTTTTTGCACATAAGAAGGGTGTTGGTTCCACTAAGAACGGCAGAGATTCCGAGTCTAAGAGACTTGGCGCCAAGAGAGCGGACGGACAGTTTGTGAAAGCCGGCAATATCTTATACAGACAGCGCGGAACAAAGATTCATCCCGGCGTTAATGTAGGAAGAGGCGGAGATGATACATTATTTGCGCTTGTTGATGGTGTACTTCGTTTCGAGAGAATGGGAAGAGACAAGAAGCAGGCTTCCGTGTATCCTGTAGAGAAATAATCGGATTGGTCCAGGCTTCAAACATTGTCCATCGTTGGTCACAGGGATGGACGGTGTTTGAAGCCTTTTTTCAAGTTAAATATCTCATGCAGAGCGTATTCTGATGAATACCTGTATGCATGTTTGTAGACGTTATAACAGATAACTATATGTAAATTGATTGCAGGATTCGGAGATGCAGAGCAGGAGAGAAATATGTTTGCAGATCGTGCGAGAATTTTTGTAAAAAGCGGTAAAGGCGGTGACGGCCATGTGTCTTTCCGCCGAGAGAAATATGTGCCAAATGGCGGTCCCGACGGCGGTGACGGCGGTGATGGCGGCAGCGTTTATTTTGTCGTGGATGAGGGATTAAATACGCTCACGGATTTTCGGAATGTTCGCAAATATGCGGCGGGAAACGGTGAAAACGGCAACAAACGTAATTGCAGCGGCAAATGCGGTGAGGATATTTATATTAAAGTACCGGAAGGCACAGTGATCAAAGAATTTGAGAGCGGCAAAGTCATTACGGATATGTCTGGTGAAAACCGTAAATTCCTGCTGATAAAGGGCGGCAAAGGCGGTAATGGCAACCAGCACTATGCCACCAGCACCATGCAGGCTCCTAAATATGCGCAGCCGGGTCAGCCGGCGCAGGAACTGGAGCTTTTGCTGGAGCTTAAGGTGATCGCCGATGTAGGACTGGTAGGATTCCCGAATGTGGGCAAATCGACCTTATTGTCCCGGGTGACCAATGCAAGGCCGAAGATCGCGAACTATCATTTTACAACCTTGAATCCCAATCTGGGTGTAGTAGATCTGGAGGATGCCAAGGGATTTGTGATCGCTGATATTCCAGGGCTGATCGAAGGTGCATCGGAGGGTGTCGGGCTGGGTCATGAGTTTCTGCGCCATATAGAACGTACGAAACTGATCCTGCATGTCGTTGATGCCGCTTCTACGGAAGGTCGTGATCCTATAGGGGATATCTATGCCATTAATAAAGAACTTGAAGCCTACAATGCGGAGATCGCGGCAAGACCGCAGATCATCGCTGCCAATAAGGTTGATATGATCTATGCGGAAGAGGATCCCGTAGAAAAGATTAAAGCTGAATTTGAGCCGAAGGGTATTCCGGTCTACCCCATTTCTGCCATCAGTGGACAGGGGCTGCGGGAATTGCTATATGATATCAACAATCGACTGGAACAGATGGATACGAAACCGGTGATATTTGAACAGGAATTTTTCCCGGAGTTTCATTTTGATATGAACAGTGAACCATATACTGTTGTCTATGACGAGAAGGAAAATGCTTACGTAGTGGAAGGCCCAAGAATTGAGAAGATGCTGTCCTACACCAATCTGGAATCCGAGAAAGGTTTTCAATTTTTCCAGAATTTTCTCAAGAACAACGGTATTCTCGAACAATTGGAGGCATTGGGAATCGAGGAAGGTGATACGGTACGTATGTACGGGCTTTCCTTCGATTATTACAAATAAATTTTTTCTAATGTTATTAGCGATAAAACGATAATATTTGTGAAATGATTGTTAAGAGGTATATTATGACGAGTAAACAGAGAGCCTATTTGAAAAGTCTGGCAAACAATTTAACTCCCATCTTTCAGGTCGGCAAGTCCAGTCTGACGCCGGAGTTTACTAAGGGGATCGAAGAGGCATTCAACACAAGGGAATTACTCAAGATCGCGGTACTGAAGAACTGCTTTGATGACCCAAATGAAATTGCGCAGATAGTGGCTGAGAGAACACATTCTCAAGTCGTACAGGTGATCGGCAAGAAGATCATTCTGTACAGACCTGACAGGAAAGATCCGAAGATCATCCTGCCGAAATGATAATGGGCTAAGGTTTTTTAAAGATGTCATTCGTAAGGAGGCCGATGTTGAAAAAAACAGGCATTATGGGAGGTACATTTAATCCGATCCACAACGGGCATCTGGCACTTGCCAGAAAGGCGAAAGAACAGTTTGCGCTAGATGAAATTCTTTTTATGCCCTGCGGAGAACCCTATATGAAGGCTGCACAGAAGGTGGAGTCCAAGCAGACCCGTGTTGAGATGACAGCCTTGGCCGTGCAGGAAGAAGCATATTTTTGCCTGTCTACGATGGAGATCGAACATTCCGGGAAAACTTACACTTATGAAACGTTGGAACGCCTGAAACAGGAAAATCAGGATACAGAGTATTACTTTATTCTGGGTGCAGACAATCTCTTTCAAATCACAAAATGGGAGAAGCCGGAACGAATCTTTGCGAATTGCCGTTTACTGGCGGCGGTACGGGATGATAAGACTGTTGCGAATATGGTGGAGCAGATTGAGTATCTGGAACAGACGTACCATGCAGTCATCTTTTTGCTGAAAATTGACTGCATGGACATCTCTTCTTCAAAGATCCGCCGGAAAGTCGCGGAGGGCATCTCCATAGAAGCAGACGTCCCTGCATCCGTTAAAGATTATATTGAGGAGAAAGGGCTGTATTTATGAAAGCGACAAATCTTGCGAAACTCAGGAAAGAAATGGAGCAGACGCTGGAGCGCAAGCGTTATGAGCATACGCTTGGCGTTGCTTATACGGCGGCAAATCTGGCTATGATACACGGTGTGGATGTGGAGAAAGCGCTGACGGCAGGTATGCTGCATGATTGTGCCAAGTGCATGAGTCATCATAAGCAGCTTTCACTCTGCCGAAAGAACAAGATAGTGCTGTCCGAGATCGAGACGGAAAATCATTCACCTCTGTTGCATGCGAAGGCCGGAAGTTGTCTGGCACGGAAAAAATACGGCATTACCGATGAAGAGATCCTGCAGGCGATCAGCTATCACACCACCGGCAGACCGCACATGAGCCCGCTTGAAAAGATCATCTATATTGCGGATTACATTGAACCGGGTAGAGAACGGTCCAAACGAAGTTATGCGGATGTCCAGAACCTGCAGGAAGTGCGGAAGATGGCGTATCAGGATCTGGACAGGACCTTGTGCAAAATCTTAAATGATACACTGGATTATCTTTCCCGCAAGGGCGGGAAAATAGATTCCATGACAAGGGATACTTACGAGTATTATTGTCAGATACGTCAGTAATAATTCTTTTGAGCGCAGAGCAAAATCGGAGTATTCCTTCGGAAAACTTCGAAATTATGTTCGCGTCTTCAGGGCAAACGCTGAGCACTCTCGGAAACTCAATAGAGAATAAGCAGGAAAGGGTTGATTTTC
>ERZ779637.744-NODE-744-length-18520-cov-7.178283_pt1 | contig 18520 bp, 13 predicted proteins | sample MGYA00514196_ERZ779637 | MGnify/ENA primary metagenome ERZ779637 (study PRJEB29562, sample SAMEA4376700) | mouse gut metagenome | isolation source: Cecum | study: EMG produced TPA metagenomics assembly of the A DSS colitis mouse model was used to assess the...
GACTCTGATTTGTATGAGGCAGCTTCACTAGATGGTGCAAACAAATGGCATCAGTTCAAATATATTATATTGCCAAGTATTAAATCTATTGTTGTTTTGAATGTTATCCTGTCAATCAGCGGTTCTTTGAGTGCATTTGAGCCTCCATATGTTATTACGAATGGTACAATGGGAACAGGTACATATTTTGTTATCATGAACAGAATTGCGCATGAAAATCAAAAAGTGGGCCTTGCCAGTGCAATGGCTATTGTGCTTTTGGGAATTATTATTATATTTACAGTATTGCAAAAGTTATTCTTTGCATATGTGTTTGACAATGGAACAGATGACGAGTCTAAGGCGGCAGCAAGAAAAAGAAAAAAGCAGAGCAGACAGTAGAAAGGGGTGGCTGTAATGAGCGAAATAAACGAAAAGAAAAGTATAGGTAGTATAGCGTTTTCTATTTTTAAATATGTGATGCTGATAGCAGGATCTCTAGTTGCTATTATCCCAGTTTTTGTCTGTGTGTTTACAGCGTTTAAGTCAGAGGAAGAATATCAGAGTACTTCTGCGCTGTCGCTACCAAAAAGTTTCTTTTATTTTGAGAATTTTAAAGTTGCCTGGGAAAAGGCGGATATGGCACGCGGATTTATGAACACAGCAATTGTTTTGGTTGTCGTTCTGGCTGCGTCCGTTTTAATCGGTGCTATGCTTGCATATGTACTGAACCGTTTTAAGTTTTTTGGAAATGGTATTATCAGAAATTTATTTATGTTTGCAGCATTACTTCCTGGTATTGCGATGCAGGTAACAATTTATCAGATTATGAACTCACTTGGATTTATTAATCATCTGTATGGATATATGATCTGTTTGATGGGTACAGATATTATCTCAATTTATATTTTTCTTCAGTTTTTTGAGAATTTGCCTGTTTCATTAGATGAATCTGCGATTATCGATGGATGTACTTATTTTGGTGTTTTCTTTAAAATCTTGCTTCCGTTGTTAAAACCAGCAATTATGACTTCTATTGTGCTAAAAGGGGTAGGTGTGTATAACGAGTACTATGCATCTAGTCTGTACCTACAGTCAAAAGAGTTAAAAACAATATCGACAGCTTTGTATACATTTACTGGTCCTTATGGAAGTCAGTACAATTATATCTGTGCAGGCGTATTAATTACAATTATACCAATATTGATTATCTTCCTTGTATTCCAGAAACAAGTTTATGGAGGACTTGCAGCCGGCGCAGTAAAAGACTAAAACAAACTAAAAATACCTAAAATAATTTGCTGCATCTTTTGCGCACATTTAGAAAAATGGTGCAGTAAATTATTTTTAAGTAAAAATAGACAAATACTTTCGGAATATTCCCTAATTGCAGTCTGACAGATTAATTGTTAAGATAAAATAGAGTTAAATATTTCTTGTTATTAGGAGGCTAAATATGGCTAATTTAAAAATGCGCTCCGAGGTGATTGCGCATCTTACAAAAGAGATGATACCGTTTTGGAAAAGTCTAAGGGATTATGAGAACGGTGGTTACATAGGTTATCTTGGATTTGATTTGAAAACGGATAAAAAAGCGGTTAAAGGTTGTATCCTGAACAGTCGTATTACTTGGTTTTTTGCAAACGCATATACACTTTTAAAAGAAGACAGTCTCCTGGATGAAGCAAAGCATGGATTTGATTTTTTAAAAAATGCTTGTTGGGACAAGAAAAACGGCGGTGTATATTGGTCTGTGAATTATGATGGGACTCCCGCTGAGACATTAAAACATACTTACAATCAAGCATTTTCAATCTATGCATTATCGTCTTATTATGAGGCAAGTGGGGATTTGGAAGCATTGGATATGGCGTATCAACTCTATGATTTAATTGAGAAGAAGATGCGTGATTCGCTGGGATATTTGGAAGCCTTTGATGAGGAATTTCATGAGATTGACAATGAAAAGCTCTCGGAAAATGGTGTGATGGCATCAAAGACAATGAACACCTTACTGCATGTGTTTGAGGCGTACACGGAACTGTATCGGGGTAGACCACAATGAGAAGGTTGCAGAGAAAATCAGATGGATGATGGACCTTGTGGCAGAAAAGATTTACAACCCAAAGTTGCATCGCCAAGAAGTATTTTTTGATAAGAATTGGAATACCATTATAGATTTGCATTCGTATGGACATGATATCGAGACGGCATAACAATAATAAGGAGGAAGTAAAAATGAGCAAAGTAAAAATGATGAGTCCGGCAGTTCCAAATATGCCTTGGCAGGACAGAGCAGAGGGGAAGACATCCGGCATTACCGATGCCCCCATCTGGAGATACAATGAAAATCCAATTATTGGGAGAAATCCTGTAAAGGGTGTTGCAAGAATTTTTAACAGTGCAGTAATTCCCTATGAAGGTGCATTTATTGGGGTATTTCGCGGCGAGCAGACAAATGGCGTGCCCTATATTTATCTAGGGCGCAGCGAGGATGCGATTCATTGGGATTTTGATGCGAATAAGATAAATTTTGTCGACGAAGAAGGAAATCCTTTTATGCCAGTATACGCATATGATCCTCGTCTTGTGAAGGTAGAAGACATATATTATATTATCTGGTGCCAAGACTTTTATGGTGCGGCAATTGGAATGGCAAAGACAATAGACTTTAAGACATTTACACGAATTGATAATCCATTTCTTCCATTTAATAGAAACGCAGTGCTGTTTCCAAGAAAGATTGGCGGCAATTTTATGATGCTAAGTCGTCCTTCGGATTCGGGGCATACACCGTTTGGTGATATTTTTGTAAGTGAAAGTCCTGATTTGGTTTATTGGGGCAAACATAGACATGTGATGGGGAAAGGAAATGAGTGGTGGCAGTCCCTAAAGATTGGTGGCGGTGCAGCGCCAATTGAGACAAGTGAGGGGTGGCTATTGTTCTATCATGGAGTGACAGGCACTTGCAACGGATATGTATACTCGATTGGCGGCGCAATTCTTGACATTGACAATCCTTCGATTGTAAAATACCGCTGTGAAAACTTTTTGTTGACACCAGAGGAGTGGTATGAGGAGAGAGGATTTGTTCCGAATGTATGTTTTCCATGCGCTACAATTCATGATTCAGATACTGGCAGAATCGCTATCTACTATGGTGCAGCAGACAGCTATGTAGGACTTGCGTTTACAGAGCTTGATGCAATTATAGATTACATCAAGAATAACAGCAAAGTGACAACAGCGGATACAGAAATTGGCAGAAGATAGTCTGTGTAATTGTTCAAGTAGGAGAAAAGAACGCCGGATATGCGGCGTTCTTTTTATACACACAGACGCGGAAAGGAAATATGCAGTGAAAGCAGCCCGCGTCCGGTGTGCGAGTAGGGAGAAGATGAATCTTCTCTACTCGATTACACAGATCTGTACGAGTAAGGGAAGATAGCCTTTCCTATCTAATTATACATGGGAGGTACAACAATGTTAAAAGAGACATTACTTCAGGATATTCCAGAGATAAAAGTGCATGGAAGGACGACGGCATGTCGCGCGCCGCTGACCTTGTTTTGGACAGCAAGCGGATTTGAATGCAATGTGACAGGATCGGAATTCTGGGTAGAGCTAGAAGTTACGTTTGAAGTCTATGAGTCATGGTTTAGCTATACGATCAATGGAGATTGGGTGGGGCGGCAAATGCTGCAAAAGGGCAGATACTGGGTTCCACTGTTTCGGGGTATGAGTTCGGATGGTGTCAAAAACGTACACTTTTTTAAGGATTTACAGGCGATGAGCGATGATGGAAATTCTTATATTCATATTCATGCGTTTCGCTATGATGGGGAGTTTCGCCCAGTTGTGGATAAAAAGTTAAAAATTGAGTTTATTGGTGACAGCATAACTTCCGGTGAGGGGCTTATTGGCGCGCGGGAAGAGAGCGATTGGATACCAATGTTTTTTCCGCAGTGAAAAGTTATACTTATCAGACCGCACAAATACTTGATGCAGAATACTGTGTTTTTTCGCAGAGTGGATGGGGAGTGCACAATACATGGGACAACAATACGCGGGGAGCCATTCCAAAATACTATAAAGAAATTTGCAGTCTGATGCCTGGACCTGAAAATGAGAGACTTGGAGGAAATCAGCCGCACGATTTTGCGAGTTGGCAACCGGATTTTGTGGTGGTCAATTTGGGGACAAATGATGCCGCTTCTTTTGATCAGCCAGAGTGGGTTGACGCGCAGACTGGAGAATGTTACAAGATGCGCAGAAATGCAGATGGGTCTTATAATATAGAAGATATTAAAACATTTCAGCAGGCAGTGAAAGATTTTTTGGCTCTAATTAGAGAATGTAATCCCAAAGCATATATTATTTGGTGTTATGGAATGATTGGCATTCCGTTCCAGCTTTATCTTTGCGAGGCAGTCTCTTTCTATGCGCATGAGACAAATGACCGATTTATTTCCTATTTGCAGCTTCCAGATATGACAAGAGAGAGCGTTGGATCCAGGGAGCACCCAGGATTTTTGTGTCATCAGCAGGCGGCACAGGTTTTGGCACAGTATATAGCACAGATGCGTTAAAATAAATACATTAAAAGGAGAGAGCGAATGAAAAAAATATGGAAAGGAATATTTGGCGTTTTGATCTGTGGATTTCTTACAGGGTGTGGAGTCACTACAACACCAGAAATCATTATGCCCGATCAGCCTATGGTGTCTTCTGTGGATACAGAACAGAAAGTGACTACAGATAGTAAGATGGCAGATAGTACACAAGTTACAAGTGCTGAAAAAAAGATACACAACAGGAATACACAATCTATTTGATTACTATGGATTTGAGTGACAGTTATTGGAAGTCTATTGATAATGGCTGTATTGACGCAGCTACACAACTTGGAAATATCTGTTATAAATGGACGGGACCAGACACGCGTGATGATGCGCAGCAGAGCGCATGCATTGATGCGGCGGTTGCAGATGGCGCAAATGCAATTTTAATTGCAGCAAACAGTGCAGAAGGGATAAATGATAGTCTGCGCAAGGCAGCGGATGCTGGATGTAAGATTGTCTATGTGGACAGTGCTGCAAGCTATGACTGTGTGACAGCGCTGTCTACGGACAATGTGGCGGCGGGCAGAACAGCGGGTGAAACGATGAAAAGTGCACTGCAGGAGCAGGGAATTACCAGCGGAACCATTGGCATTATGGGGGTGACAGTAGATACAGCCTCCTGTGTGGCAAGAGAACAAGGGTTTCGAGAAGCTTTTGAAGGAACAGCGTTCACCCTTTCAGATACTGTTTATATGCAGGACAATACAGAAAATGTGAAAAATGCTGTTGCAGAGGGGATTTCTCAGGAATATATAGGTTTTTTTGGGACAAATGAAGGCACAACCGCTGCAGTTGGAACAGCATTACAGGAGGAAGGCACACAGAGCATTGTGATTGGATTTGATACGTCAGACACTGTGTTGGAAATGGTTTCTGATGGTATTATCTATGCTACCATGAAGCAAAATCCTGAAGTTATGGGGCGCGATGGACTGAAAATTGCAGTTCAGGCATTAGAGGGTACCTATACAGACACGAACACCAAAACAGATACAGGAGTTACAGTCATAACACAAGATGCAATGTAAGGAGGGGTGTGCTATGAGATTCAAACAGAAAATGTTCACACTCTGCGTGGTGCCACTTCTTTTATTAACTGTTCTTTCTTTAATAAGTGGTATGGCACAATTTCGATCTGGTATGTATGAGGAGACGGAAAGCAGACTCAAATCCAGTGCACTTGCGGCAATGAACTTGTATGACAGCCAGGGGTATGGAAACTATGCCATGAAAGAAGATGGAAATGTCTGGCGTGGTATGAATTTTAATATTTCCAAAGAGACCTCATTGGTTGACAGCTTAAAAGAACAGACAGAAGTTGACATTACATTTTTTTTCCGAGATACTGCAGTGATGACTTCAATTTGTGATTGTAATGGTACACGTTGGATTGGTATGATGGCGGGCGAGAACATTAAAAAATATACTTTGCAGCAAGGAGCACAACTTTGGTATCGCAATATTGATATTGACGGGAAGATGTGTCATGCTTATATTATACCGATAGTCCAGCCCGGTGATGGCTCTGTGATTGGCGCACTGATGGCATCGGTGTCAACACAGAATTTAGAGAATCGAATCAAACGCTATATTGGTACAAGCGCGGCGGTGTGCGTCGCAGTATTAATGGCAGTCGCCATAGTGATATTTTGTTATATTGGTAGTCTGACTAAGGTTATTCACAATGTAAGAGAAGTCTTGTTAAAGGTTTCTGAGGGGGACTTGACAGATGGAAGACTTGCAGGAACACATCGGCGTGATGAGTTTGGGGAATTGTCCTCTGGAACGGAAAAATTAAGAATTAAAATGGCGGGACTTATGGAGGAAATTCGTGCGGGTGTGGAGAAATTGACTCAGGCAGTGGATAAACTAAATGTGACCTTGTGTAAGAATGTTGATTCTGCACATGAGATGAGCAGAAGTGTCGAGAAAATCAATGTGACAGCGAACAATCAAAAACAGGGAACAGAGAGCGCGGAGAGTGATGTTGAGGTTACACGGCAGGCAATCGACCAAATGCTAAAGGAAATAGCGGATATCAGTGAATTGTCAGAACATATGGCGCAGCTATCTACAGCGAGCAAAGAAATTCTCGATGAACTGTTTCACAGCAGCAGGGATTCTCAGGAGACAGTAAAAAACATTAGCGAACAGGTGACTGAGACAAACGATTCTGTTCAGCAGATTCGCAGTGTTACAGAGTATATTATCAGCATTGCCGATGAGACAAATCTGCTTGCCCTAAATGCAAGTATTGAGGCGGCGCGGGCAGGAGAGGCAGGCAGAGGATTTGCAGTAGTTGCTACACAGATTCAGAAGCTTGCAGAAGAGTCCAACAGTTCTGTATCAAGAATTGAGGATAATATTCAGTTGCTGGTTGGGAAGATAACTGGAATTGTTGGTGTAATGGGAACAGTCAATGAGGCACTGCAAAAACAGGAGCAGAATGTAAATCGAACAAAGGATATTTTTGACAAAATTCATCAGGATGTTATGGAGATTACTTATCGTGAAACCAATATGCAGCAGAGTGTGTCTGGTATGAATCAAGCGAAAGACAATATGTCCAACAGTATCATAGAGCTGTCAGAATCAGCGCGAAATAATGCAAATCTCTCAGAGAATGCCGCAGAGATGACAACACAGATGATGCATGGAATGGAAGGGCTTGAGATATTAACTGTAGATTTGACAGAACTGGCAAATCGTCTGGATAGAAATCTGAAATCCTTCCGATTGGATTGACTTTATGAGGCAGAACCTCTACAATGGATTTATAAGGTTATACTGGCGGTCAAAAAGACTGACCCTCAGTATAACGTGATGTGACATCTGCATAAAGTATTATGCTGCTTTTTGGCTGTGGATGGTGTGAGTATATGGAAAATGAATGGGGGAAAATTGCATATGAGCGAAATTTTATTTATGATCCCTGTATTTAAACAGATGATCTGGGGCGGAAACAAGCTTGGAAGTAAATGGGGATATGAGATTCCAGGCGAGAACACTGGAGAGTGCTGGGCAGTGAGCGCACACCCAAACGGGGACTGCACAGTGAAAGAGGGCGCTTTTGCCGGAAAGACATTGAGTCAGCTCTGGACAGAGGAACCACAGCTTTTTGGCGGTGCCGCCGGAGACCGTTTTCCACTTTTGATTAAGATTATTGACGCCAATGATGATTTGAGCATTCAAGTACACCCAGATGATACCTATGCTGGAAAGAATGAAAATGGTTCCTTGGGAAAGACAGAGTGTTGGTATATTCTTGATGCGCCAGAAGGTGCAACGCTTGTAATCGGACACAATGCAAAGGATAAAGCAGAACTTGAGGATATGATTCAGAATGGTAAATGGGAGGAGTTTCTGCGTGAAGTTCCAGTAAAAAAAGGTGATTTTATTCAGATTGACCCGGGAACAGTCCATGCGATTAAAGGTGGTATTGAGATTCTTGAGACACAGCAGAATTCTGATATTACATATCGTGTGTACGATTATGGACGTCTTCAGAATGGAAAACCTCGTGAGCTTCATATTGACAAGAGTATTGATGTTATCACAGTTCCAGCAAAATCGGTAGCGGAAAGTGTTATCAATATTTCTACAGATGCAAAAAATACAATGAATCCATTGATTTTATGTGATTATTATCAAGTATGGAAACTAGATGTAGATGGTAGTATGGAAGTTTCACAGGATTACTCATTTCTAATTATGAGTGTTGTCGAGGGAGATGGACAGATTAATGGGCATCCGCTCAAAAAAGGAGACCATTTTATTCTGCCAAATGGTTTTGGCAAAGCCCAACTTCAAGGCAAAATGGAATTGATTGCTTCTACAGTGGTGTAATTTTGGTAATAGTTCAGCCATGCACAATCACTTCCATAGGGTGGACGCCCGTCATGAAATAAGTCGCCAGAAAAGACTTAATATCCTTTGTGAAAATATATATTCTGACGACTTATGAATGGCATGGTTGAACGATAACTAATTTTGTTATAAAAAATTGACAATTATCTCCATTAGCGATATACTGAATATATCAGCGGACATCCGCTATTTTAAAGAAACGTATAATATTTCAATGATGGAGGTTAAGATTTATGTTAGTATCAGCTACAGAAATGCTTAAGAAGGCAAAAGAAGGCCACTATGCAGTAGGTCAGTTCAACATTAATAACCTTGAGTGGACAAAGTCTATTTTACAGACAGCTCAGGAGTTAAACAGCCCTGTTATCCTTGGTGTATCAGAGGGTGCTGGCAAATACATGACAGGATTTAATACCGTTTCCGCAATGGTTAAGGCAATGGACGCAGATCTCGGTATCACAGTTCCTGTAGCACTCCATTTGGATCATGGTACGTATGATGGATGTTATAAGTGCATTAAGGCAGGATTTACATCAATTATGTTTGATGGTTCTCATTATCCAATTGAGGAGAATATTGCTAAGACAAAAGAACTTGTTGCAGTAGCACATCAGCTTGGCCTTTCAATTGAGGCAGAAGTTGGTTCAATCGGCGGCGAGGAAGATGGCGTTGTAGGAATGGGTGAGTGCGCAGATCCAGACGAGTGCAAGTTGATTGCAGATTTGGGAGTGGACATGCTTGCAGCAGGCATTGGTAACATTCATGGTAAGTATCCAGAAAACTGGGCAGGATTGAGCTTTGAGACATTGGATGCAATCCAGCAGAAAACAGGTGTTATGCCATTAGTTCTTCATGGTGGTACAGGGATTCCTGAGGATATGATTAAGAAGGCAATCTCATTGGGCGTTGCAAAGATTAATGTCAATACAGAGTGCCAGCTTTATTTCCAGGAAGCTACAAGAAAATACATCGAAGCAGGAAAGGATTTGGAAGGAAAAGGATTTGATCCTCGTAAACTTCTTGCTCCAGGTGCTGCAGCAATCAAAGAAATTGTTAAGATTAAGATGGATTTGTTTGGTTCTGTTGGCAAAGCATAAATTACAATATGAAAAAGAATTGAGTAGGGATTTTCCCTACTCAATTTTTGTGTATTGATTTGAGATTCCGCAAAGCAGAATCATGAAGAAAGAAAAAACTTTCTTACTCAATTTTCTGGCGATTAAGTGCCGCTTCAATTAATCCCTTAAATAGTGGGTGCGGTCTGTTTGGTCTGCTTTTTAATTCAGGATGTGCTTGTGTGGCGAGGAAAAATGGGTGCGAAGGAATTTCTACCATTTCTACAATACGTCCGTCGGGAGAAAGTCCTGATAAAAGCATTCCTTTTTCCATAACAGCAGCGCGATAATCGTTGTTGACTTCATAGCGATGTCTATGACGTTCATGAATAACTTCACTATTATAAAGCTTGTACGCTTTAGAGGCAGTATCAAGATGACACTCATAAGAACCAAGTCTTAATGTACCACCAATATCTTCTACACCGTTCTGGTCAGGCATTAGCGCAATAACAGGGTGTGTGGTGTTGGGATTAAGTTCTATGCTGTGTGCATCATTATATCCGACAACATCTCTGACAAATTCTACAATGGCAAGCTGCATACCAAGACAGAGCCCAAGGAATGGGATGCTATTTTCCCGCGCATAGCAGATAGCATCAATCATACCTTCGATGCCACGCCCACCAAATCCGCCAGGAACTAAGATTCCATCAACATCTTTTAGGATTTCTGCCACATTCTCTTTGTTGACTTGCTCTGAGTCCACCCATTTGATATTGACAGTAGCATGTTGTGGAATACCGCCATGTTTTAACGCTTCAACAACACTGATATAAGCGTCATGGAGCTGTGTATATTTTCCAACAAGGGCAATTGCGACTTCCTGTGTGGGAGATTTAAGGTCCTCCACCATATTGGTCCAATCTGTAAGGTCTGGTGCTGGACTGTTAAGATGTAGACACTCGCAGGCAACTTCAGCGAGGTGTTCTTTTTCCATAGCAAGTGGCACTTCATAGAGAGATTCTACATCGAGATTTTGCAGTACATGTGAATTGGGTACATTGCAAAATAAAGCGATTTTGTCTTTTATAGTTTGATCCAGAGGATGCTCACTGCGACATACAATAATATCAGGTTGAATCCCCATTCCTTGTAATTCTTTGACACTCGCCTGTGTTGGCTTGGTTTTCATCTCCTGTGAGGCACTCAGATAAGGAATAAGTGTCACATGAATTAAAATGGCATTTTCACGACCGACTTCATGTTGAAATTGCCGGATGGATTCTAAAAAGGGTTGACTCTCGATATCGCCAACAGTTCCGCCAACTTCTATAATAGCAATGCGCATATCAGGGTCCGTAAAGTTACGGTAAAAGCGGCTTTTTATTTCGTTGGTGATGTGAGGAATAACCTGTACTGTGCCACCGCCATAGTCACCACGCCGTTCTTTCTGGAGAACTGTCCAGTAGACCTTGCCAGTGGTTACATTGGAATTTTTATCCAGACTTTCGTCAATAAAGCGCTCGTAATGACCCAAATCTAAGTCTGTCTCCGCGCCGTCGTCCGTGACAAAAACCTCTCCGTGTTGGATGGGATTCATGGTGCCGGGATCAATATTAATATAAGGATCAAACTTCTGCATCGTTACCTTATAGCCTCTTGCTTTGAGAAGTCGTCCAAGTGAAGCAGCTGTAATTCCTTTTCCAAGACCAGAAACTACGCCGCCGGTTACAAATACATATTTAACTGGCATAATCTATTGTGTCCTTTCCTCTTATTGTTGCAAATTCCGAGATTCCTATAAATATTCTATTATTATACAACGCCCTCACAGTAAAAAGCTACTCTTTTTTTCATTTTTATAAAGTCTTTGTAAAAATGAAATTGTCAAAGTAATTTGATTCTTATAATAAACATATGTTTATGCTGCTTTTTCAATCTTAAATAAAATTAATAAAAGTTGTGTAAAACTGTATTTGTTGAAGTTTTGGAAAAGGCAATGTATGGATAAAAATGCTTTTGCTCATACGATTATAAGGTATTTCATGTATTAATAGAGAAAAATATACGTTTGTGATTGACAGTATTAAGTCTGTCAATGATGGAATGTTTTCGTTACTTTTCACACCCACGCCAAAGTAGTGGGAATCATGCGCCAAAATGCTAAAAGATTTCGCATTTTGTGTGCAAAATCTGTTATAATTCACACCTGAGTAACCTATAGGCTGATAAAAGGCATGGGTGTGAATTGTAGCGTGTTTTATTGTAGTAATTACATAAATTATAGGCAAGCGGCGTATGTTAATAGGGTATCTATCACCGCAAAAATGTGTTTTAGAAACTTTTCACAAAGAAATCATAAAGAATATGTTGATTTATGCCCTTTGAAACCCTATAATTATAGTTGCGATTTATTCACATAGGCATCACTTTGCATCAGGAAGTGCCCTGATGGATAGTGTGAGAAGTACTTCTAACTGCCTGTGGCAATTTCCACTCACAGCAAAGGCTGTTTCGTGGAGAAGTACTATGTCTCACACCAAGAAATGCCTGAAATACGGCATTTCTCATCTGGATTTATGATTCCGCGAAGCGGAATCATGGAGGTTAGTATGACATAAATTTAGAAAGGATACTACAGGAAAATGGACAATAATCAAGTCAATAATTATGACAATAATTCCAACCGAAATAATGGTGGACCAGGAAATGGTGGAAATGGAGGGAATAACAATAATAATGGAAAAGACCCAAAAAAACAAAGCATTATTATTATGATTACAGCAGCGGTCTTGTCGCTTTTGTGTATTAGTTTTTTTACACGTGCTGTGACCGGTGCTACAACTGTTGAGATTTCGTACAATAAATTTATTGAGATGGTTGAGTCTGGCAAGATTGAATCAGTCAAGATTGAATCGAATCAAATTGAGATTAAGCCAGCCGCGAGTACACAGGAAAAAGAGAATCCAAACCATTTGTTGGCGTCAGCGGTCAGAGTGACATATATCACTGGAAAAGTAGAGGATGATGAGACGCTCACACAACGATTGCTTGACGCAGGAATTGAAGTTCGAGGAACAGTTCCAGATGGATCGGGTATTATCCTTTCTCTTTTATATTATATAGTGCCAATTCTTTTGATGTGGGGACTTTTGAGCCTTTTGTTCCGAAAGATGACAGGCGGTGGCGGTGCATTTAGTATGGGTAAGAGTACTGCAAAAGTATATGTTCAGAAAGAGACTGGTATCACTTTTCGCGATGTTGCTGGTGAAGATGAGGCGAAGGAATCGCTTCAGGAAGTTGTGGACTTTTTGCACAATCCAGGTAGATATGTCAAAATCGGTGCAAAACTTCCCAAAGGAGCACTGCTTGTAGGACCTCCTGGTACAGGTAAAACAATGCTTGCTAAGGCGGTTGCAGGCGAGGCAAAGGTTCCATTCTTCTCTCTTGCAGGTTCTGATTTTATTGAACTATATGTCGGTGTCGGTGCATCACGTGTGCGTGATTTGTTTAAGGAGGCAGAAAAGAATGCCCCCTGTATTATTTTTATTGACGAGATTGATGCTATCGGCAGAAGTCGTGACTCGAAATACGGCGGCGGAAATGAAGAACGCGAACAGACTTTAAACCAGTTGCTCTCTGAGATGGACGGCTTTGATGGCAAGAAAGGAATTATCATTCTTGCAGCCACTAACAGACCAGAAATTCTTGACAAAGCACTTTTGAGACCGGGACGTTTTGATAGACGTATTATTGTAGATAAGCCAGATTTAAAGGGACGTGTCAATATTCTCAAAGTACATGCGAAAGATGTGTTGATGGATGAAACTGTGGATCTTGATGCAATTGCACTTGCGACAAGTGGTGCAGTCGGTGCGGATCTTGCCAACATGATTAATGAAGCGGCAATCAATGCTCTCAAGGAAGGCAGGGAATTTGTCAGCCAGAAAGATTTATTTAAGGCGGTGGAAGTGGTACTTGTCGGCAAGGAGAAAAAGGACCGTATTATGAGCAAAGAGGAGCGCAAAATTGTCTCCTATCATGAGGTTGGTCATGCGTTGATTAGCGCATTACAGAAAAATTCTGAGCCAGTACAAAAAATTACGATTGTACCTCGCACAATGGGCGCACTTGGCTATGTGATGCATGTCCCAGAAGATGAAAAATATCTCAATTCTCAGAATGAGTTGCATGATATGATTGTTGGCCTTTTGGGAGGACGCGCTGCGGAAGAAATTGTGTTTGACACAGTGACAACAGGCGCTTCAAATGATATTGAGAAAGCCACAGGTATTGCACGTTCAATGATTACGCGCTATGGTATGAGTAAGAAGTTTGGGCTGATGGGGCTTGAGACAGTTGAGAGCCAGTATTTGGAGGGGAGGAGTTCCCTTAACTGTGCAGACAATACGGCAGCTGAGATTGATACAGAAGTGATGAATATGCTTAAGGAGTGCTATGAAGAAGCACTTGCAATGTTGCGTGAGAACCGTGAAGTGATGGATAAAATTGCTGTACACCTAATTGAGAAAGAGACAATCACTGGAAAAGAGTTTATGAAGATTTATCGGGAGGCAAAAGGTCTGCCAGAACCAGACGAGAAAGCAAATGAAATTGTAGATAACAGCGCTTTGAATAAAGGATTAGACGAGCCAGAACGTAAAGAGGAAGTGCAAATACCGACAGATATAATATCAGATAACATGCAACAGCCGGCATTTGCACAACCGCCAGAAAAACCATGGACGATGCCACCTGCATATGACTGGAATCCAGAAGCTAAGGAGCAAAGGCAATATCAAGAGGCAGCAAGACAGCAGATGACAACACCACAGAATCTTTCAGAACCGAAAAATCAGCAGAATACAATTGCTCCACAGAATAATGTAAAAATACAAGATACACAGTTTCAAAATGGAATGACACAGCCACAGAATGAAGGGGTACAACAAATGCAAAATGTACAGTCACAAGATGGGGTTGTGCCACAGACTCCAAATATGCAGACTCAAATGCCTATGGAACAGCAGTATCAGCAACCAAATACAGCGTTGCCAGAGGACAATGGCAGAAACGGAGAGACATCACGTTTCGGAGCCTTGTGGGATAAGACGATAAATGGCAACCGTGGCGGCGACAATCACAATAATGAGAACAGATGGTAAAGATAAGGCTATTTGTGTAAACAATCGAGATTTTAATATCGATTTCGAGCGGACATTGAAGGGAGTACACAGTGATATGAGACGTGTACTTCCTTTTTTATGCACACGGGCACCCAAGTGAAATTTGTCATCAAACCGATTTATCGGTTCGCTGACGGGTACCCGGCGCGCGAGTAACTCGATTGCGCAAACCCATGTAGAAGAAATAGGTCGCTAAGGCGGCGCGCGGTGAGTAGAGGAAGGTAAAACTACTCGATTGCACACGGAGAGGCCTATGTAAAGGAAATAGGCGGCTAATATGTATGGAAATTATTGAAATAGAAAAAGGTAGTGCGAGAAGTACTTCTTATAAGAATGCCAAAGAATAGGCATTCTTCGCACAGATTTGGGATTTTGCAAAGCAGAATCATGGAGGTTAGTGTGAAAAATCGTTCTAAGGCAGCAAAAAACACTGCCTTAGAACGATTAAATTTCACACAGGAAAAACGCAAAGGACAGCGTTTTTCATTTCTATTTGAGCCGCCCAAAGGCGGAATGGGGGATTTATATGTCAGATATAAAACAGAAATACAGCGAAGAATTTGATGTGAAGGAGGAGCTTCACAAGCTTCCCAATAAGCCAGGAGTCTATATTATGCACGATGCTGATGACACTATTCTCTATGTTGGGAAAGCGAAAAATTTGCATAATCGTGTGCGTTCTTATTTTAAGGAAAATATAGGGCGTGGACCACAAATTGATAAAATGGTATCTTTGATTGCACGATTTGAGTATATTGTCACTGACTCTGAGCTGGAAGCGCTCGTATTAGAAAATAATTTGATTAAGGAATATTCACCCAAGTATAATACACTGCTAAAAGATGATAAAACATACCCGTATATTAAAGTGACATTGGGAGAAGACTATCCGCGTGTCATGGTAGTACACCAGATGAAAAAGGACAAGGCAAAGTATTTTGGACCATTTACAAATGGAGGTGTGAAAGAGAGTATTGATTTAATTAATAAGTTGTATCAGTTGCGAACATGCAATAGAAGATTGCCCAAGGATTGCGGTAAGGAGCGCCCTTGCTTAAATTTTCATATTGGTCAGTGTTGTGCGCCTTGTCAGGGAAACATCACAAGGGAAGCGTATACAGAACGAATTGAAAAGGCAATTGACTTTTTAAATGGAAAGCAGCAACCAATAATTAAGGAATTAAAAGAAAAGATGCAACAGGCTTCAGAGAAAATGGATTTTGAGGAAGCGATTCGATATCGCGACTTGATTGACAGTGTAAAAAAAGTGAGTGAGACGCAGAAAATGTCTGATAATGTGGGGGAGGATAAAGATATTATAGGACTTGCAATTGATGGAAACGAGACAGTTATACAGGTATTTTTTCTGCGCAATGGTAAGTTGATTGGCAGGGAACATTTTTATATGACACAGATTGAGGAGCTTACAGCAGATAATATTTTGACAAGTTTTGTCAAACAGTTTTATGCAGGAACACCATTTATTCCACGAGAGATTATGTTGCAAGAGCCAATTGAGGATATAGAGTTAGTGGAACGATGGTTGACGAATAAAAAAGGAACAAAAGTTCATCTGCGGGTACCACAGAAAGGGGCGAAGGAACGACTTGTGGATTTGGCAGCAAGAAATGCTCAGCTTGTGTTAAGTCAGGATAGAGAGCGCATTAAACGTGAGGAAGGCAGAACCATCGGTGCGGTAAAGGAGATTGAAGACCTTCTTGGCATTCGGCCCTTAACGCGTATGGAAGCATTTGATATTTCTAATACTAGTGGGTTTGCCAATGTAGGTTCTATGGTCGTGTATGAGAAAGGCAAGCCGAAACGCAGCGATTATCGCAAATTTCGCATGAAAACAGTCGCTGGTCCCGATGATTATGCTTGTATGTATGAGGTTTTGACACGACGTTTCCAACATGGACTTGACGAACGTGAGGAAATGATGCTTGATGAAAATAATATTGGAGAAGATTTTGGAAGTTTTACCAAATTTCCAGATTTGATTTTGATGGATGGGGGACGCGGACAAGTTAACATTGCGTTGCAAGTACTTGATGCGCTTGGAATCAACATTCCAGTTTGTGGCATGGTAAAAGATAACAATCACCGCACAAGAGGATTGTATTTTAACAACATTGAGTTGCCAATTGATACGCACAGTGAGGGGTTTAAGCTAATTACGCGCATACAAGATGAAGCGCACCGCTTTGCAATCACCTATCATCGCTCGCTCCGAAGTAAGGTGCAGGTACACTCTGTACTCGAAGAAATACCAGGAGTGGGACCTAGTCGTAGAAAAGCATTGATGAAATATTTTAAGTCCATTGAGGAATTGCGCGCAGCAGATGTCGCTAAAATTTCAGAAGTGCCGGGAATTACGGCAAATGTCGCAGAGAAAATTTATCAATTTTTTCAAACCAAGTAGAATTTTAAAAAAGTATTAGAAACTTCTTCTCATTTAAGGATTTTTTAACATTTCTTTCCTTATAATAATTTAAGAAACTGTAGGAAAGTAACTGGCATATTTTGATTTGTCTATTTCTTTGATTGCGTATGTCAAAAACTTTGTCATAATGTATCATCTTACATGATTATGTGCACGTTTTTGTATTAATTTATACTCAAAGAAATATTTTGCGTAATTCGTATTAATTATTTTTCTATAATTCCTTAATAACAACGGAAATGTTTTAAAGAAAGAAAAGAGACTATTGAGACAAAATAGTTTTGAGGAAAGAAGTTATGTGGTTTGAAATACTAAAAAAGGATTTGATGAAACAAAAAGGGGTCAATTTGATTTTATTTTTGTTTATTACATTGTCAACAATATTTCTTGCCAGTAGTGTTAGTAATATTTGTTTGGTTATGAATGGGCTTGATACATATATGGAATATGCAAATGTTAGTGATGTGATGACCGTATTTAGTGGAGGAGAGGAAAATGAAAGATTTGAGAAATGGTTAAATAGTCGTGATGAGGTCACAGAGTATGACCATGAAAAGTTATATGAGATAAAAGCGGAGGACATCACAATTAAGCGGGAGCACATAACGGATATATTAAACACGAATGGAGCAAGTTTGTATCTGGCAAAGACAGGAGGGAAATATGCGAAAGCCCTTGACAATGTGGGAAAAGAGCTATCGCTTGCGCCAGGAGAAGTCGCAGCCACAGTAGGCATGATGGAGAGAAACGCACTGCACATTGGAGATACACTTGAGATTTATATTTCTGGAAAAACATTTGCCTACCAAATTTCAGTACAAAGCAAGGACATTATGTATGGGAATGAAATGAGTGGGATGGCGCGATTTGTTTTCTGCGAAGAAGATTATGATAAAATGGTATCAACCAATACAAACAGAGAAATTGAAGTATATGGTTTTAATACTACAAATCCAAAAGAAACAATGGATTCTATGAATCAGCAAGAATTTAAACTTCTTGTAAATTCCTTTGAACGTAGTATTTATTCGCTGTTATATGTGTTTGATATGATTGTTGCTGCGCTGCTAATTGTAGTTGGATTTTGTCTGATTTTAATATCACTTATGATTCTAAAGTTTTCTCTTAGTTTTACAATGGAAGAAAAATATCGAGAGATTGGTGTGATGAAAGCGATAGGAATGCGCAATTTTTCGATACGAAAAATATATCTTGTGAAGTATTTTGCTCTGGTGGTGACAGGTGCAATCGTGGGATTTTTAATCAGCATTCCATTTGGTAAGGGCATGATGGATAGCGTCAGCAAAAATATGGTTTTAGGCGACAGTACAAATACTGCTGTCATTAATCTAGTTTGTAGTATTG